>Ga0180433_10001514_pt1 | contig 38647 bp, 23 predicted proteins | sample SS_ome_8_FD_132980 | JGI IMG/M metagenome (GOLD analysis project Ga0180433, IMG submission 132980) | Hypersaline lake sediment archaeal communities from the Salton Sea, California, USA - SS_1_D_1 metaG | ecosystem: Environmental > Aquatic > Non-marine Saline and Alkaline > Hypersaline >... | reverse complement strand
GGCGGGCGGGTGATCCACAGCTTGCTGTGGGATAGTTTTGTATGTCAAGCATGGCGTCCACCCGAACGGGTTCCCCCGGACAGGCCCGTCTGGGCGTCTGGGCAGACGGATCCGTAGGACAGCCTGCTTGACAAATCATACTGTCAGTCTCCAAGTCTTTGTAGCCGCAGACTTCAGTCTGCGCGGGGGTGGCGGATGGTACACAGCTTGCCGTGGGATAGTTGCCGAAGATTCCTCTCGTCAACCAACCCTCCGGGCATGGTTGACCTGCATATTACATACTTGGTCCCCCTCTCTTTGTAAGAGAGGGGGCACGGGGGTGAGTTCAGTCTTTTCTATATCCCGGTTTTGGTAGCCGCAGACTTCAGTCTGCGCGGGGGGGTTCAGAGCTTCTCAAACCCGCCACCGGGCCCCATTCCTGAGAATGTGCTGTGCTCAAAATCCCCCTTTCGCAAAGGGGAACAAAGCGGGATTTAGCTTGCGCCTTTACGCCAAGAATTCTCGACAAGCCTGCGTAAATGATTATTAAGTGTTTGGAAGACAGAAGCGGTTCCGCGAGAAATCCGCGGGCGTAACGCCGAACGATCTGGTGTGCTAACCTCTACGACGAAAGACGGGGTTTCGGCCCCACCGTCCGGCACAAGTCAACTACACGGAAGGAGCAACAGAAATGGGTGACAAGGGTAAAAAAGACAAAGGCAAAAGGGAACAGCAGAAAAAGGCCAAGCTTGATCCAAAGGAAAAACGAAAACTGAAAAGAGAAAAGAAGAATAAGCAAAAGCCCGGTCCCGCCTGGTGACCTTAGATCAAGCAAGGAAGTTGTGTGTCAGCTCAAAGCTTGTGTCAGGACCACCTCCTGACACAGCGCAAAGACGAGCCCGTATGAGCCTCCGCTCATCGGGCTTTTTTCTTGTGCGTAAGTCTCGTAGGTCAAGTATGGCGTCCGCCCGGATCCGTAGGACAACCTGTCTGACAAATCATAGTGTCAGTATCCAGGTCTTTGTAGCCGCAGACTTCAGTCTGCGCGGGGGTGGCGGGTGCCCCGCAGCCTGTCAAACCCACCAGCGGAGACCCCTTCCTGCAAATGAATTATGTTCCAAATCCCCCTTTTCTAAAGGGGGACAAAGGGGGATTTATCTTGCGCCTTTACGCCAAGAATTCTTGACAAACCCGCAGAAATGATTATAATGAATCATAAAACAGAATCGGTTTCGCGAGCAGTCGGGTGGCCACGAATGCATTTGGCGGAGCCATGGGCCAGGGAGTGCGGCTGCCCGGCAGCCCTGCCGTCAAACAGCTCTGTAGGCCAGGCAATGTGTGACTGCCCTGAGAAACTGTCTTTCGTATGCTACCCCTTGGCTCGGCTTTGCTCGCCAGCCAGAGTTCATCGAAGGAGACACATGTTTGACCTGCACGCTCGATGGTGAGTAGTTTGCATAGCGGATTTACGCATAACAAGAAACAGCTTCCCCCGCTGCTTCACGAATTCCGTGCTGCCTTGCAGGACGAAATTGAGGTAGCCAAGCGACATGCTTCTAACAGCGCCATCCCCCTGAGCAACGGCCACAAAGTGGGACAGCAGGCCGGGGCTCATCAATATGCTTTCCTGATCGACACAATTCTGAATGCGCCCGACGGAGCACCTGGAGATCTAATCGTACCTGGAAAGCCTCCCATCGGGGTAACAGTCGTTTCAGTAGAGGGATTGCGCATCGTCCTCAGTTTGGAGACCGATTTGGGGAAGTTCGTGCCAGTCGCGCGACTCCAGACTAACCTCACGATTCTGATGCGAAGACTGATTGAGCGAATCGAGGATAACGCATCGGCAGACAATGCAGCCGCCTCGAGAATGCTGGGTTCAGCCCCCGCTTCTGGGAAACCCAAGAAATCTCCTGATGTCCCGAAGCTGAGCGAAAGCCAGATGCGTGCCTTGGAAAGCGCTCTTGGACGCAACCTCACCGTGATCTGGGGGCCTCCGGGAACAGGAAAGACTTACACTATTGGTACTATCGCCAAGTGCCTTTACACCTCGGCACGCACGGTTCTGATCGTGTCGCACACAAACATCGCGGTTGATCAGGCGATAACGCAGGTCGCCAAAGCGATGCCGGACAAACTGGAACAAGGAACTGTAATCCGCGTTGGTGAGGTCAGGGATGACGTCCTCAAGAAAGACTACGCCGAGGTGCGTCTTGATAGGCAGGTTGAGCGACAGTCTCGTGAACTGTTCCGACGACGTGAAACGCTGTCTTCGAACATACAGATACTCAGCGATGAACTGAGTCGTGTTCAGAAGGGAATCTCCATTATTGAATGGATCCAAAGCGCGCAATCCGACATCCAACAGGCGGCAAACGCTCTGGAGCATCTTCACCAACGTGAGCACCAACTCCGGTTGGAGGAAACCACCTTATCAGAATTGAAACGGCAATACCCTCGTCTGGTGGAGCTTCGTGACCAAGTATCTGAAATCGTCGCCCTGCGCAAGAAAATCGCGTCAAAGAAGGATCAACAGACACGTCTCAACGAAGAGTCACTGAAAGCAAACACAGAACTCACACAGATACAGGGCCGCTTGCGGGAACAGCAAACCCGAGTCGAGACCGCGGATCGGATCGCGCCATTGAGGGAAGAGCGGGCGAGGTATCCGACGCCACCTGAACAGAGATCAATTATCGAAACAGCATCTCAAAGAATGGTGGAAGCGGAACAGCGTCTTGAAGATACGCGGCATCACCACGCGGCAGCCGATGGGGTTCTCACACAGGCACGCAACACTGGTGCTTTAATGCGGGTCTTGAAGCGCCTCCCTAAGCCTCATGAACAACACATTATTGTGAGTGATCTGCGGATGGCAGTTGCTGCGCTTGAAGCCGAACTGAGCGCATCTCAGACAGCGTATGAGAGAGCTGGAGCTCGACTGGTCCGAATTCTTGAACTTGATGGCGAGTTGTCACTACACGAGGCCGTCGGCACTTATTCCCAGGAACTCGACCTGCTGACAAGCACACGGGATGTCCTCCGAAACATTGAGGAGAAAAGAGCTGCAATCGAATCCGCAATCCGGTCTGCGGGCTCTGAAATCCAGCAGCTTGAATCGGATGAGACACGTAAAGCAGCGAGCCTAACCGGGGATCCAGATGATGTGTACTCTGAAGTGTGCGCACAGTTAAAACAACTCGAGGATTTGCAGGAATCCGTCGAGTCCGCTCATTCTCACATCAGCGAACTGCGGAACGCAACTTCATCACTCCTTTCTTGCCTGGTTACTCGATTGCGTGAATGGGACGCTGTTGAAGGTGAGCCGTCCCAGTTGAATGACACGCTAGTTTTGGTCCGGGAGGCACACCAGAGACTGGCCTCCGAGTACAAAGTCTCCGATCTACCCACTCTCAACGATAAGACAAGGTCGCTTCGCTCTGAGATTCAGCAAGTGACGAAGGAAATAGAGAGCATAGACGAACGCCTGGCGCAGGTGGAACGTGACGTTATCAGCAAGGCCTCCGTGGTTGGCGCTACCTTGACCAAAACCTATCTCAGTGATGACATTCAAGCACGCAGCTTCGACACAGTCATTCTGGATGAGGCATCGATGGCACCCATCCCTGCCCTATGGAGCGCCGCACTTCTCTCGGAAGACAACCTTGTTATCGTGGGCGATTTCAAGCAGTTGCCTCCAATTGTGCTTTCCAAGAAGGAACTTACGAAAAAATGGCTTGGTCGTGATGTTTTCGATGTGTCAGGCGTTAAAGCCCGGTGGGAACAGGGTAGTCCTCCCGACCATTTTATCCCTCTGGATGAACAGAGACGAATGCTTCCGGAGATCGCAGAAGTCGCCAACCTGTTCTATGGCGGTATGCTGCGCAATCAGCAAGAACCAATCAGAGGGCATGATGAATTCCCTCACTGGTACCGATGCGATTGGCCCCACGACAATCCAGTAGTTCTCGTGGACACTGGTTCACTGAACGCCTGGGTAACCAGTGTTGTCAAAGGTGGAAATTCCAGCAGACTCAATTTCCTCTCTGCCACGGTCGCGGTGGATTTGGCTGAGCAGCTTCTGAATCCGGAACGTCACGTTCGCCCAGAAGGAGCGCCAAAGCGCATTCTAATCGTCGCCCCGTACCGGGCACACGCCAAATTAGTGAGTGTTCTCTTGAGCCAAAACCCCAAGATTCAGGGTGACGTGATTTCGGGAACAGCTCATAGCTTTCAGGGTTCCGAGGCAGACGCAGTCATCTTCGACTTGGTTGCTGACGAGCCGCATTTTCGAGTTAATCTATTCATCCCTTCACTGGACGATCAAATCAGGCCTATCCTCAACGTTGGACTGACCCGCGCCAAGTTTCGGCTATTCATTTTGGGCGACTTTTCCTACTGCCGCACCCAAGGCAAGAAAGCGTTTCTGGGCAAGACACTTCTCCCTTTCTTGTTGGACTTGTTTCCACGCATCGAAGCATCACAAGTTGTTCCAGACGGTTTGGCCGCCAGGGCCGCCAGGGCACAGATGACAATGCTGGGCGGACAAATCGAGCCGGATTCAGCGCGTATCGTTGTTACTCAGGCCGATTTCTTCCGCATTCTGTCCACCGATCTTTCCAGAAGCAGAAATCGCATCATCATCTACTCCCCTTTCATCACTCAGGACAGGTTGGCTTTCTTGATGCCGCAACTCCGGGCGGCGGCAATGCGAGAGGTCTCCATTTTTCTAATCACCAAGTCACACTCAGAACGCTCAAGGCAGGAACTTTTTCAAATCCGTGAAATGGAGGCTCAGCTTTCCGCAATGGGCGTGGTGGTTGTGCACAAGATGCGCATGCATGAGAAACTCGTGTTTATCGACGATGATATCACATGGTCCGGTTCTCTGAATCCTTTGAGTTTCTCAAATACACAGGAAGTAATGGAGAGGCGGAAAAGCAGGCGTGTTCTTACGAACTACTTCCAGATTCTCCGTCTTCATGAGCTGCTCTCCGTTCCTGGTACTCCCCTGTCGGCTTGCCCAATCTGTGGCTCGGAGATTGTGGCCGCCGAAGGCGCGGCTCAGCCATACTACTGGCGTTGCGTTAAGGACGGCTGCTACACTCGTGGCATAGACCAACCGTATCCCTTCGATGGCGTGCTTAAGTGTGCTGCGTGCAACTCACCAGTCCAATTCGGGCGCTGGGGTGGCTACCCACATTGGCGCTGCACAGCCAACAAACGTCATCGCCAGAGAATATTCAAATCCCATTTACGCCTGCCGAAGATGGTGGCCCTGATACCCAAACACGAAATTCGCGAGGTCTGCAAGGTTTTTCACATAGACGATTTAGCTGCACATGTTATCAATTCAGAACGTTCGGCCTCGCGCACAAGTGAACAAGAGAGTTTATTGGACGAATTCTAACGCGTGGTTTGCGCCGTAGCTGTGTCCCCCCGCGCCCCAGGTCTCTCACCACAACTCACAAATTCACCACATCTTCTGTGTTGAAAGAGATAGCTCGAGTGTATATGGGGGGCATATCTTGTTTTGCGCCCGCCCTAAAGTCCGTCTGCAGCAAAAGGGCTCGCGTAGACGATTACATGCTCTCGGTGCCACCGGCAGGAGATGTGGGACATGAAACATGCGATTGAGGTCAATCGGCAGGATCTAAATACTGACAAAAAGAGTCGAAACAGGACTTTTAAAAAAAGTGAAGAAAAACCTCAAAATCCCCTGAAACCCCTGTTTCCCGGTGTCGCAGTTTTTAACCCGTTGTCCCACAGAACCCGTAGGTCGGGTTGCGATCCCACCAAAGCCGGGAGAGCTACCCGACAATCTGCTGACAAACACAGCCGAAACAGGGCCTTTGAAAAAAGTGAAAACAAACCTCAAAACCCTCTGAAACCCCTGTTTCCCGGTGTTCCCTTTCTTAACCCGTTGCGGCACAGAGGACCTGTAGATAGGAGAAAAAGAGAATTTCGGAGTGCAAAAGCTTGTTGAAGCGTAGCGTAAATCCCGCTTCGCGGGGCTTTTGCGGTTTTCTGCATGTCGATTTAATCGAATCTCAATTACGTATTCCTGGCAAAATCGCACCAGCAAGCTGGTGCACTCCTCTTCGAGTTTGTCCGAAGCACCCTTGTTGGAGGTCAACAGATGATATGCGTAGCGAAAATTCCCTCGCCAAACGAGAAGGATCCTCTGAAAGGCACCAAGGTCGAAGATCCCGCCATGCGCGGAGTGGGGAGGAAAGGTCTTTCCTCTCCCCTGGGGGAGAGGATACAGGTGAGGGGGGGGAACTGATTCGAAGAAAGGATCGTACGAAGAGCCAAGCAATCATCTGCCGGCAAACCAGTCGAAACAGGGCTTTCAAAAAAAGTGAAAAAAAACCTCAAAACCCCCTGAAACCCCTGTTTCCCGGTGTTCTCTTTCTTAACCCGTTGCAGCGCAGGACACTGGCAAACAGGAGATTTGATGAAGCTCAACGCCGGAAACATGGGAACAACAGCTGGCGCTCGAGGCCAAACACCTGTTTGCTGCTCGGGCAGGAGGTGCAGTCCGGCCAGCGAGAGGTCTCTTCAGATGTTAATGTAGAGGATATATAGCCCTGCCAGAAAGATCAGCACTCCGCTGATCTTCTTGGTCAGGCTGGAGAAGTTGCTCACACCCTTGGATCTGGCATAGCTCTCAACGACGCCGGTAAATATGCCCGCCAGGATTATCAGAGCGCAGTGGCCGATCGCATAGACGAAGAGCAGCGACATCCCGTAGACCACCTTTGCCTTGGTGGCTACAAAGGCTAAGATCACGGCCAAGACCGGAGTGGCACATGGAGAGGAAACCGCCCCGAATAGAAGGCCCAGGAGAAAGGCACCGATGACTCCCTTGTGTTTTGTTTTCAGCGTGACCGGTTGAGGAATCTTGAAACGAAGCAGCCCGACCAGATAAAGGCCCATGATCATGGCGACCGCAGCGGCGAAGTAATACCAGAACTTCCCCACGTCGCCGAAGAGCCCGCCAACCAGGGAGGCTATCCCGCCAAGGATGGTGAAGGTAATGGAGAGACCCAGCGCGAACACGACAGCGTACACGACCGCTTTCTTACGATTCCCTTCGGAGTATCCTCCCACGAATCCGATCACCAGCGGGATTATGGCCAGGACGCACGGGCTGGACGCCGAGATAAGCCCCCCCACAAAGACAGCCAGGTATGCCAGGCCGGGAGAATTGTTTATGATATCCGAAACGTTCGAGAGTATCGACTCCATATCAGTTGACTCCCATTTCGGCGAATTTGCTCTTTATGGATTGCTTGTCCATGAACCCCTCGTGCCGGTAAATTTCGTTGCCCTCCGCATCATAGAATATCTGGGTGGGAATCAAGCGGATGCCGTATTTTCTGGCCTCCTGCGGTTCGTATCTAAGGTCGATTACCTTCACGATGGCCCTGCCCTTGTATTCCACCGTCAGCTCATCCAGGATCGGCTTCATCTTCTTGCATGGAATGCAGGTCCCCTTGCCCAGATCGACGAGCATCGGCAGCTTGGCGGTCTCAGACTCTGCAATAGTGCCACCCGGATTCGACTCCTCTTTGGATTGCTCCGCGCAACTCCCGAGGAAGAACACGCATCCAAGCATCGCCAGTATTCCGACGATGAGCACATAGTGTATTCGTTTCAATTCTTAACCTCCTGCTGTTTCGAGTGGCCGGCGCTGTCCGCTGCCTCATCTTTTTCCGAATCTGTCCAAAATCTCGCGGGGAGGGAACGCGATGGCCTTCGGTTTGCACTGCGGCGCGCAACCGCTGCATCCCACCACGCAGTTAAAGGGATTCACCACCTTGACCTTGTTACTCTTTTCATCGTATTCGTAAACCCCGAACGCACAGAATTTCAAGCAGACCTGGCAGCCGTCGCACAGATCATCCAGGATATTGGGAAACCAGGGTATCTCCTCTCTGGGAATTCCCTGCCAGGTGCCCGGACTCTTTCGTCCTTTCTTGGCTCCTCCCAGCTTGCGCTCACTGAACCTCTTGTACTCATTGAGAAACGCCGCAGCATAGACCTCCTCTTTCGCCGGGGGAATGTAGTTGAGCTGCTTGAGCTTTTCGAGAAGACCGGTCATCGCCGACTCCTCCGGCTCGATGCCCACCTGGTGCAGTTCCTCCATAACCTCATCCAGCCCGGCTATGCCGATCTGCTTGCTCTCTATGATTATCAGTTTCGACTTCACTTGCCCTCTTCGCTTGGCGGCTTCTCCTTGGCCTTCTCCTCTGGCGATTGGCTGATGAACCGAACCAACTCTTTCTTGAAATCCGGCAGGAACTTCTTCTCCTGCTCGCAGAACTCCCACACCGACTCGATCTCTCTGAATAGACTCTTCCCCTTGGAGAATTTCTCGAAGCCGAGCGCGGACCAGAATATCTGGTACTTCTTTGCGGTTAAGGTGTCTTCGTCGATGTCGTATTCCTTGAAGACGATCTGTCCGGCCTTGTATTCTCTGGCGAAGTATTTCTCCAGACCCTTCTTCGAGAAGATGCCCACGTTTATGCAGCATGAACATTGCACGGTAGGATGGAAATGGATCACCAGCAGGCTGTCAAAATACGAGAGAGAATCCTCTCGGTGCCCGGCGGAAGCGAGCGTGTCTTTTGCGGCTTCGGCGGACGCCTTTGGAGGTTTTGGTCCGTCCGATCCGGATGCAATTGCGGCGAAGAGAGTCAGGCACAAAAGAGCAACGAAGGTCAGAGCCTTGTATGATTTCTTACTTTCACGGCGACAGAAGAGTCGAGCAACCATTTTGGATTCCTTTTCAATTGACCTCGCGGCCCGGCAGGGCTTGCGACAGATGCGATCCGGCTTCCTCGGTGAAGAACCGCCGCTTAAGCCAGAAGGCCACGTTGACCAGGCTGATCAGCACCGGCACCTCCACCAGCGGTCCAATCACGGCGGCGAAAGCGACTCCCGAGTGGATGCCGAATACGGCCACCGAGACGGCGATGGCCAGCTCGAAGTTGTTGCTGGCAGCGGTGAACGAAAGAGTGGTGGTCTTGGCGTACCCGGCCCTGATCTTCCACCCCATGTAGAAGGAGGCCAAAAACATGACCACGAAATAGATCAAGAGCGGTATAGCCACCCGGACAACGTCCAGCGGAATCTGCACGATCAGCTCACCCTTCAGGCTGAACATCACCACGATGGTAAACAGAAGAGCTATCAGGGTGATGGGACTGATCTTGGGAATAAAGCGAGAATGATACCACTCCTTCCCTTTGGCATTCACCAGCACCAAACGGGTGAGGATTCCGGCTATGAAGGGGATGCCCAGGTAGATGAAAACGCTTTTGGCTATCTGGCCTATGGTGATGTCGACCACGCTTCCCTTGAGACCGAAGAGAGGGGGCAGAATCGTCACGAAGATCCAGGCATATACGCTGTAGAAGAAGACCTGGAAGATGCTGTTGAACGCCACCAATCCCGCGGCATATTCCGTGTCTCCCCGGGCCAGATCGTTCCACACTATTACCATGGCGATGCAGCGGGCCAGCCCGATCATGATCAGACCCACCATGTACTCCGGATGTCCGGAGAGAAAGACTATGGCCAGGAAGAACATCAGTATGGGTCCTACGATCCAGTTCTGTATAAGGGACAGCCCCAGCACTCTCCAGTTGCGGAATACGTCTCCCAACTCCTCGTAGCGCACCTTGGCCAACGGCGGATACATCATCAGGATCAGACCGACGGCGATTGGGATGTTGGTTGTTCCCACCTGGAACAGGCCGATGAACCCCTCCACCTGGGGAACGAAATAGCCCAGCCACACCCCGACGGCCATGGCCAGGAATATCCACAGGGTAAGGAACCGGTCCAGAAAGGAGAGTCTTTTGATTACGCCTTGGCTCATGAATTCGCTCGAAGTGCTGGAAAGGCTATTTGCTTTCTTGTTCAATCCATCCCTTCAGTGTCGCGGCGGCCGGCAGCTTCCCGGACGCGTAGACCTTTCCGTTTATCACCAGACCCGGAGTCATCAAAACTCCGTATGACGATATCTTGCTCAGATCGGAGACCTTTTCCACCTCCGCCTCGATATCGAGCTCCTTTAAGGCTTCCCGCACCTCCTGCTCCAGCTTATTGCATTTGGCACAACCCATGCCTAAGACTTCGATCTTCACGATCAAACCTCCTATATGATCAAGTTCCCGAAAACCATTCCTGTGAACGTTGCCATTATTACCACAAGCAGAACATAGACCCCAGTCTTCCTGATTCCCATTATTCTGGCAATGACAATCATATTGGGCAGGCTCAGAGCCGGACCGGCCAAGAGCAGAGCCAGGGCAGGACCCTTTCCCATTCCCAGATCCATCAATGCCCGGATGATGGGTACCTCGGTCAGGGTCGAGAAGTACATAAGGGTTCCAAATATGGAGGCGACGAAAGTAGCCCCGAGCCCGTTTCCACCCAGCCACTGTTCTACTATTTGCTGGGGAAGCACGGCCTTGATGATTCCCGCCACGAACACACCGGCAATGAGAACGGGGAATATCTTTTTGAAAAGGTCCCAGGTCTGCTCCATCCAGAATCTCAACTCACCCTTCTCGAACCACCGATACAAGATCAGGCCCAAAACCAGGAGGAGAATTCCCGTGACCAGCCACTTCCCGGCAGCGCCGAACACCAGGATTCCCACCAGAATGGCGAAGTAAAGAAGGTTGATTGCCTGCGGCCTGGCTCTCTCTTCCTCTTGAGGCAGAGCCAGCTCTCCCGGATTGTTGGCCTTCACCGCCTCCTCCTTTCGCCAGAGGAAAGCCATGATCAAACCGATGACTACGGAGAAAACAACCGCCCCGATGGCCCGGGCCAGCCCCAGGTCGAAGCCCAGAAGGCGGGCGGAATAGACCACTGCCAGGATGTTTATGGCAGGGCCAGAGTAGAGAAAGGTGGTGGCCGGACCCAAACCGGCTCCCCGTCTGTATATTCCGGCGAACAGAGGCAGAATGGTGCAGGAGCAGACGGCCAGAATCGCCCCGGAGACAGAGGCAACCGAGTATGCCAGCAACTTCCTGGCACCAGCCCCGAAGTATTTCAGCACCGCGGGTTGGGAGACGAACACAGCTATGGCGCCCGCTATGAAGAAGGCAGGAACCAGGCAGGTCAGCACGTGGGCGGAGAGATACTCAAGCAATGCGCCCCATCCGCTTTGGAGTATATCAACAAATAACATATTGACTCCGGTAAAGGCTGCCCGACCGGAGACTCCTCATCACAGGAGCAGCCGGTTGAGAAATCTCAATCAACAATCTTAGCCCTTTTTGCCTTCTCCTTGATCTCGGCCTTGAGCATGTGGTCGACTAAAGAGAGCAGGCTGAAAAGTCTCTTATCTCTGATCCTATAGTAGACAGAAACCCCTTCCCGTCGAGACTCCAAGATTCCCAGGTCCCTCATGCGGGTCAGATGCCTCGAGATATTGGACTGATCTTCCTTCATGAAGGGCATGATCTCGCACTGGCATTTCTCGCCATCCTTGAGGAAGTAGAGAATCTTCAGCCGGGTGGGTTGAGCAATAGCCTTTAGATAACCGCTTTCCAGTTCAACCAGATTTGAATCAAGCATACTTTCTTCCATCCGTTCTGTGCTTTCATGCATTCATGCACATTTTGGCATATTATACGAGCTTCCGTCCCTCCTGTTTGCTTCTTAACCGATTATTTTCTATCTCTGGGAGTCTGTAAGGGAATGATAAACCGCTAGCGACTGCTGGTACATTGAATCCTTGATTTGGGGCATTAGGCAAGCGGATGGCTTGCCTTTCAACCAACCTCATATCCCGTGGGTCTCTGCTTCTGCAATCTATTCGGTCAATCTTCCGTCGACTAATCGCAGCGTTCTCTGGGCATACTCTGCCGCACCCGGATTATGAGTCACCATGACCACAGTAATGCCGGTCTCGTTTAATAATCTCAAGTAGCTGATGGTCTCCCTGGTCATATCGGGATCCAGATTTCCGGTGGGCTCGTCTGCCAGGATGATCTTCGGATTATTGGCCAGGGCTCTGGCGATAGCCACTCTCTGTTGCTGTCCGATGCTCAGTTCGCTTGGCTTGTGGCCAACTCTGTCGCCCAACCCCAACTTCCCCAAGAGCTGGGCTGCTCTTTCCGACTGCTTGCCGTCGGAGGTTCCGGCCAAAGACAAAGGAATCTCGACGTTCTCAAGGGCTGTCAGGTAAGGGATGAGATTGAAGGTTTGGAAAACGAAGCCTAAGTTTCTCAACCGAAACTCGGCTCGCCTTTTGAAATCCAAGTCATAGATCGAAGTCCCCTCTACGGTGACTTTTCCGGAGGAGGGATGGATGAGTCCGCCCATGCACAGCAGTAAAGTGGTCTTGCCGGAGCCCGAGGGTCCCACAATTGACACGAATTCTCCCTCTTTGATGACCGAAGATACTTCGCTGAGTGCCAGGACCGAATTCCCTTTGGTGTTATACGCTTTTGAGAGATTCTCTATTCGGATCATCTATATCTCCTGTAAGATTAAAGCCGGATCCAGCTTGGCCGCTCTCCTGGCCGGTAGATACGAGGCAATCACACTGATTCCGACGGCGATAACCACCGCCCAGATAAACAGGAGAGGAATAGGCAAAACTTTTACACCGGCTATTTGAGGACCGAGAATCATTCCAGCCAGACTACCCAACAGGTAACCGGCGATACCCCCTGTCAGACCGAGGATTAAGGCTTTCCCGATGAATATGGAATAGACATCCTTGGGAGACGCGCCTATGGCCAGCAGGGAGCCAATTTCCTTCTTCCTTTCTTCCACATTGGACCACATGTAATTGCCGATGGAGATCCCTCCTACCAGAATTATGATAATCAAGAAAATCACGGAGAATTTGCCCATGGTCTCATTTGTCTCCACCTGAGTCTGCACGATATGATTGATGGTGGTTATCTTGGTGTCAGGTAGGATATTTCTCAGATTGCCCAGAAGCCCCTCGGAGATGGCGGCACAGCAACCCATGATTTCTATGGCGTTGACGACTCTTCCTTTGCCCAGGATTCTCTGGGCGGTGCGCAGATGAACGAAGATTCGACCGTCGTCCACGGTCCCGGTCTGAGGAAGTACCTTCGCTACACTGAGTTCAGCGTCCTTGATCATTATCCCGGAGCCCTCTTTCAAATTCAATTTCGAGGCGGCGTCACTTCCTATCAGACAGTCATATTCGCCCAGCGAATCTATTACTTGTCGCTGGAGTTTTGGATCTTCGTAGCCCGAGCTCCTGTTCATGATGTTATTGGGGTCGCAGGCTGCCTGTAAGCCGGGGTCCGAAAATCCGACGGTTTGCCAAATGGGCTTAGAGGCCAGTTCGTTTTTCGGGAGGATTCCGGTTAGAACAAAAGAATAGCCCTGTAGTGCCATCCGCGCAGAAAGCTTGGGGGACATATTGTCCACCCCCTGGATCGTAGAGCTGGCTATTCTCTCGACGTAGTCTTCCGGCATCTCCGGGGCGCTAATGTCGGCGGCATAATAGTTGTCGATGGTCGTAGTCTGAGGCAAGACCAGTATGTTTGCCCCCAAATTGTCCAGTTGAATCGCCACCGCCTTCTCCGAGGAATTGGAGACCGACTTGACCGCCACTATTACGATTATTCCCAGCAAGATGGCTATGAAGCTGGTGAGGAATTGTTTTTTTCTCTCCAGAAGTTCCTTCAATATGATTCTTCTGAGATTCATTTCTTCTCCATGTTATGGCTTGCTCTCGCCTGACGATTTCTGCTGGGCGTCTGTGGGTGCGCAGGTTTTGCCACTGCTGGGGGGACAACATCCACTCTTAACTACTCTTGTTGCCGCCTGAACCAGGTTAGCAACCTGCACCTCTTCCCCGTATTTTCCAGTCACCTGCCCCTGCGGGTTTATGACGAACGTGAGCGGCTGCGGCGAGCTGGCGTCAATTCTCAATTCCGCGATGAATCCTGCCTCTTTGGGGTCCGACAAATCGATGTCGATATACTCGGCTTTTCCGGCCAGCCTGCTCTCGGCCTGAGAACAACAGGTCTTGACCTCTTCTCTCGACGCCATGTCCTTCTTGGAAAAGCACAAGATGACTCCTTTCCCCTGCCCGATGCATTTCAAGACTTCATCTTTCTTGGGCGAAGGAAACACCTGGGTGAGCTGATCGGCTGAGACCACTTCCGTGAAACCAGCCACCGCGGTGCCGCCTGGGTGAATGAGAAGGGTCAGGGGGATGGGGGCCGTCTGGGTCCTCAGTTTCCTGACTATGTCACTACTCCTTGAATCCTTGCGGTCAACTTTGATGATTTCAACGTTTTTCTTTGTCTTTCCCGCAAACGAGTCCAAGTTTTCCTCCATCATCTGGCACTTGTCGTTATCCAACTCATAGAAGAAAAGGTAGACGTATTTGCCGTCTGAGAGCGCCTGGGAGAATCTCTGTGAAGCTTCTGAAGGCTGAAATTGAGGTTGGACCTGCCTGGCAGACTGCACCGGCTCCGGGGTGGTTTCCTGTGCCCGTATCGTGCCATTCTCTTGCTTCTCACAACTCAAACCGAAGATGACCATTGCCAATGCCACGACAATGCAGCACGCCCATTTCCTTTCTGTTTTGATCTGCATTTCTTTCTCCTTTCCTTGAAATTTAGTGCTCCTCCAGCAGTCTTTGACTGCGTACGGGAACGGTGAAGCGACTACTATCTTGATCGCCCAACTCGAGTGTGATTGATTTTGCGAAACTCTCCTTTTTCGAGCCCTCCTTAAGCTCCAGCCGCAGTTTGACCTCCTGTGAAGGTCTGAGCGTGCTGCCCGATAGTTCGCCCTGGATAAAATCAGAAGGGAGGTCCACTATTCTGATATCCAGATCCTCCGAGGTAGTATTCTTTATCGCAACCTCCATTTGCGATTTGGCTATTACCATCCTCGGGCTGAACTCCAAAATATCCGGCGAAACCCAGACAGGAAAGTCACTGTATGGTTCTGCCTTGACGTCCGCCTGGATAGTCACCTGGGTTATTGAATCAGTCGGATCGTTAGAAAAAACGCGGGTCGTTTTCTTTACATCGTGTTTGGTTTTGCGCGAATCGAAAATTATCTCTAATCTTGTGCTGTCACCGGCAGCCAGCTCCTGTATGTCAAGCGGAGCCTTGGTGCACCCTCAGCCGGGTTTTACCTTTGCGATTCTTAAAGTATCACCGCCTAGGTTCTTTATCCAGAAGGTATGCGAAATCCGGCTCTGCTGAGGCGTCCTTCCGAAATTCCAGAAGGTTTCGGAAAGCCAAATCTTCGGCGGCCCTGCCTTGGTGCGAGGCGGAAAGAGGCTCGCACTTATAACGATAACCACACATAAGGCCAAGCCGATAGCGATCCATCTTGTCCGGTTCGAACTCCCGGCTCGTCTCCCGCCGTTGTCGCAATCCTTCCTTTTCTTGCACACCTCGGACACTTGTTGTCCCTTCAAGCAGATAATTCGGCCTGGCTTAACTCGCATCAACAGTCGCACATTTGGAGCTAGCTCTGTTCGCAAAGCCCACCACGCACGTCCCGCCGTCTCTAAGCCGCAATCTTCGCTCCAACTTCTTCGCGTCTTTGAGGAACTCCGCTTCGCAAAGCTGCTCCTTCAACAGCTTGAAAAGCTGGCGATTGAAGGATGAATGCTTTCTCAGAGAGGAATAGTAAACCCAGGTGCCTTTCCTTTCCCCTTCCACCAGCTTTGCGTGTTTCAAGATGTTTAAGTGCTTGGATATCTGATATTGAGGACGCTGCAGGGCGTCCATGATCTCGCAGACACAAACTTGACGATCAGTGATTGACAACAATCTCATGATCCTCAAGCGTGTTTTGTCGCCCAAAGCCTTGAAAGCCTCCTGGTAATTGTGCATCCTACCTCCTGTATGCCTATATGCCTACATCGGCATATAATATAAACAAGTCAAGACTCTTGTCAAGCCTTTTTTCCCTTTTCCGCGTTTTTTTCCTCGCGTGGTGCTTTGCCGGTTCCTTAGTCGCTACCTTTGATAATCCATTCTCGTTGGCGGCCCAACCGCCTCTCTTTCAGGCATATGAAAGGCCGTGAGTTGGGTGGCGCAGGAATCGCAAGCCCTCCCACGATCGACCTGATCAGATCGACCTTTGCCGGGAGGGCTTTCCATTTAGGCTACGAACTGATTCTGAAATCGATATTGACCTTTCCCCCTCCCCCGTTCCCTCTCCCCTTTTGGAGGAGAGGGGCGGAGCAGAGGGGGGCGTTCCCATCACAACCCCCCGTGTTATTTCACCATCATCATCTTCTTGACCTCAGAGAACTCACCGGCGGTCAATCGGTAGAAGTAGACTCCGCTGGAGACCTCGTCTCCTTCGGCATCCTTCCCATCCCAAGACACTGTCTGATACCCGGCAGACTGGTGTTCGTCCACAAGAGTCGCCACCTTTTGTCCCAAGACATTATAGACGGTCAACCTCACCTGTGCATCCTGCGGCAGAGTGTATCTAATGCTGGTCCGCGGGTTGAAGGGATTCGGATAGTTCTGCGAAAGGGAGAAGCGCTGGGGTCTGGAGTCAGGGTCCTTGGCTGCGCCCAGGTTCAGCTCGCCTGACAACTCCACGGCCAGCGGCCTTGAATCTAAGTCCACCAACGCTGCACTCGTGATCTTGATGCTGCTTAAGTCGTTGCCCTGCGCTCGCAAGGTCAGCAAGTTTCCCTCTCCCGGCGGAAGGAAGTTCTTGCCGGAAAGATCCACCATCCCGATCTTCTGAGTTCCATCTTTCACACCGGCAAACAACTGAAGTCCGCTGCTCAAAGGACTCAACACGGGATCGAGCATGGTCACCTCATCCGGGTCGAACTCTATCTCCAGCTCAATCCCCGCTACAATCCGGTCAAACTTCGCTGACACCGAGAGCTCAACCACTCCATCGAAACCTCCCGACGAAGTCTTGGCGAAAGCAGTGGAATTCTCTTCCGCCGGGTCGCTCTTGAGCTCGAGTGACACTTGAGCGTGTCCACTCCTGTTGCTCAACCTAGAGACCAGGGCCAACATCTCCCCACCTCCTCCCGGCGAACAGGGTGGCGGCCCGCCTTTATACAGATAGCTGACCAGGTAGACCACGTCCCCGACATTCACTATGCCGTCAGAGTTGGCATCCCCAACCCAGGAAGGATCGGGCGATGGACCGTTTTTGTAGAGATAACTGACCAGATAGACCACGTCTCCGACGTTTATTATCCCGTCTCCGTTAACGTCTCCGCGGGTGCCCTCTTCTTCCGTGGTGTATATCCACCCTCCCCCTCCAGAGTAGCTCTCGCTCGACTGAGGACCGACGGGCGAACCCTGTCCTCCGGCCGATGCCTTGAGAGTGAAATCTGCCGATTGGGCGCTTCCTCCGGTTCCGCAGAACACGTTCGAGGCCATCTGAAAGTTGCTGCTCGCGGGTCTCGCCTGGGGATCCCCCGTCCCGACAGCCCCCAGAAGAAACAGGACCAAGCCCCACAGTTCCGCGATTCTGCTCGTTTTCATGGTTCTTTCCTCCCGTTTTCCTCGTTTCGGATCGTCTACGGGTTGATTGCTAGCCCCAGAGTGGTCACGTTATAGAGACCAGCGGTGCCTGCTCCGTTCACGTTGTCAAACACGTTCAGGCTCACCACGGGAGCCGATGTGGCATCGTACTGGATATCCACGCCGGGATTCGAGTGGATGTTGTTGTGAGTGACTATGGGGGCGGAATTGACCACATCCAATCCCGCAGTGTTGTGGCTGTGAATGTGGTTTCCCTTTATGACCACCGGCTTGGACGAGCCGCTGGAGAAACACCTTATGCCAAAGGCCTGGTTGTAACTGAGGTTATTAGCCAGAATGGACGGCTGAGTATGCGGGTGTATCTCGATCCCGGTGTGGTTGATCCAGATGTCGTTGGCATAAATCCGCGGCTCGGCATATTCTATCATGTAGATGCCGACCCCTGATCCCGGCGGCTGAGTGCGGCCGATAACGTTGTCATCGATGGTCGGCTCCGAGGGAGTGCCCAGGTTGCCTATCAGGTATATGCCAAAGCTCTGGTTGGAGAGAATCTGGTTGTTGCTGATGGTCGGCGCCGAGTCGGTGCAGCGGATGCCTCCACTGCCATTGTGTTCGATTCTGTTGGCGATGATCCAGGCATCGGTGTTCCATCCGTTGCAGTGAATTCCCCAGCCCAGGCAGTAGCGAATCTCGTTCTTCACAATCCAGGGCGTTCCGCCGTTGGTGGCCAGGATCCCGTCGCCGCCGGAATTGGTGATCAGGTTATTGCTGATGGTCGGCGAGGTGCCCGGACAGAGCACTCCGCCGCCGATGTTGAAACCATCTATGGTGCAGCTATCTGCGCCGGTCACCGTCCCGGTGATGAAGCAAACGTACTTGCCCGCCCCCTGAAGCCTGACAAAGGAGCTGCAGGTGATTGTCTCGTTGTAGGTTCCGGGCATCACCCTGATCAGATAGGTGTTACCGGAAGCCGGAGTGGTGCAGGCATTTAGCGCCTGGCCGATGGTGGTGAAATTGCCCCCGGTTGCGGCTACTATGAACACCTGCGCGTAACTGGCCGTGGCCGAGAAGACTATGCTGTCGCCGCCATCGTCGGGGGTGATGGTGATATTGGGTCCCGCTACGAGGTTGACGTTTCCCCCCGGGTTGGAGACTCCATCCACACTCACCAAAGCACCCGTTTGTGCTGCGGTAACCGCATGGGGATTATTCGTCAGAGCAGAGTGGGTCTCACCTATGGTGATGATATTGGCACCGTCATTGGGAGTGATGGTGACGGCGTTCTGCGGAATCAGGTCCACGTTACCGCCGGCATTGAAAACGCTGTCAATGCTTGCCAAACCGCCGCCCGCTCCGGCGGTGGTCTGAACAGTCCCGTCCGGGAACTTGAAGCCTCCTGAAGTGGAGTGAATAGTTCCGGCCACCTCGAGTCGTGCCGTGGGGCTGGTGGTTCCGATGCCGACGCTTCCCGGCACGGCGGAATACATATCGCTGCCCGAGATGGTCCAGTCACCGTCGGCACCGCCCGTTGCCGCCTGCCAGGTTCCGACGCCAGAGGAATCTGAGGTCAGAACGTAGCCACTTGTGGCACCCGTGGGCAACTTGAAACCCGTCACCTGGGCAGTTCCTGAGACATCCAGTTTTTCGGCAGGGCTGGCCGTTCCGATGCCGACGTTTCCGCCATAAGCCTGAAGCGCTACCGGATGATTTGAAGCCGTTCGAATCTGAATCGGCCCCAGGTAGCTCTGTAAGGTGAGACTATTCGGTCCCGAGAGGGCAACCGTGTTCCCGGAGTTGGCAAGTGCTATATAAGCCCGGTACCCTCCACCTTCATGGAAGTAAATGGCGCTCCCTGCGTTCGTTCCTCCGTTGGGGTTGTTCAGCCGGAGGTTGGTCCAGTCATCTTGATTCTTGTAGATATCTACTTCCTCGCCGGGGCTGGTGGTCCCGATGCCAACGTCGCCAGTGTTGTTTATGGTCAACCTGTCATTTGAACCTGTGCGCAGTTTCACACCGCCACTGCCGTTAGCATCGCCATCGCCGGTTATCACTGCGTCCAGACTGTTGCTTACGGAACCCGCCGATCCCACGCCAGCGCTTGTTTGGAAGCTGCCATCCGGGAAATAGACCCCGTTTCCCGCACCCGAAACCCTGAGACTGCCACCATTGACATGAAGCTTGTCACCTGGTGACGTTGTCCCTACACCGACATTGCCGCTACTGTCGATGACCATTCGATCGTAATTGCCTCCGGTGCGGAATGAAAAACCTCGTGATAGAAAAGAAGGACTATAGTATATTCCGCCGTCTGCGGCGAACCCGGAACTTGAATGCCCGAAGTAGATGCATCCACCGTACGGGCCCAGCAGTTGAATTGTCGGAGTATGGTAGCTTTCCAATACCGCAACCGCCTGTCCGTAATATTCCGTTGGCGCTATGCCTGAACTGGAATCAACCACATGCAGTTCCGTCCTGACATCCGGGCTTGTTGTCCCGATGCCGACTTTGCCCGTGGTCACAAGGTCTTCGTCATCGAAGTCTATCTTACCGCCGGTCGCGGTGATCTTGTCGTTGACCCCATCCACGGTAATGGAGTTCCCGCTCCTGATGGTGCCGCTGGCGTGAATGTTGCCGACCACGTCCAGTTTCTCCGTGGGACTGGACGTGCCGATGCCCACCTTGCCCGACACGTGGTAGATCGTGTCTCCCTGGATGACCCAGTCGTTGTCCGCCGCACCGACCAAGGCATAATCCGCCGTGTCGGCGTGCTCCGAGCGGAAGGCATATCCTACGCTCACCAGCGGTCTTCTGGGGGTCATCTCGGAATCGGAACCTACGGTCAATCCCAGGTATCTGATGCTTCCATCGAAAACCGAGTCGGGAATGAAGGTTCCACTTCCCATAAGAACGTTGAACATCCCCCCCTCCACCCTCACAGAGTCGTGTGTTTCGGTCCATAGATATGTTCCTGTGGTCGAATCCGCGTACATGCGGAACATCATCTGGACCGTGGTGTCGATGGGACTGCCGTCCGACGCGTTCAGCATCCCCTGGTAGTTGATCATGTCCGGCACCTGGGCGTTGGCTGCTGCCAACCCAAGAACCATCACGATCAGGAGTCCTGAGACGGATACTCTTGTGATCATGGGACTCTTCCTTTCGTTGAATGGGGTTAAGGGTATTGGTGACACGGTTGGAATCATTCTACTCTTCTTCTCCCGCCGCACGCGGGATGTCCGAAGAATCGCCGCCTTTGGCGTTAGAGCGGACTAACGCCTCGGTGAGAAGCACTGGCTCGACGACTTCAGTTCGCCTCTTTGGGCCGAATCTCGCCTTACGATGCAACATCCGTTCCTGGCTCGACGCATCAGGGCTCACCCGGGTTCCTCCCGGAGTCTGGTCAAAGCCCAACATCTCCAGGAATCCCCACCATCGCATATTCTTCCTCATGACCACCTCCGAGTTTCTCTTCTTTACCTTTTTCACCCTCGGCATCTTCTCCTTTTCAAAACCGGGGAGCGTGGTCCCGCCAACGGCGGGACCACACCACCGGCCTTACGCCAGGCCAGTGTGAGAGGAAGGGGAATTAGTCTCATCCCGGTTATATGTCTTTTTCACGCGAAAGGTAACATCAGGGTATTAAGGAGATTCTTAAATTTTTCTTAAAAACGAGCGTTCTTCCGAGAATTCCGCTTTTCTCGTAAGAGCCTTCATTACAACCAGTTAATCGAAGAAGGTGGACGTGAGGACAACGGGGACTTCGATTATCTGCCGCTGTTCTTGACGATAATCCAAACTCTCGCAGGCGGGATCCAGACCATTCCTGAGCGGAAGGCGGCGCCCCGTCACCCCTAAGCTCTTGATCATTCGTGACTTAGGGGGCAGGCAGCGCTGATCATGCCTGAATCGCGGCGAAAATCACTTTTGCGGAGGACGACCGCAAAATCAGCTTGACAGAAGCTTAAACCGCAGGTAGATTGATGGTGATTAGTAGGCAAAAACGCAAGAAAAGGGCTGAGAGGCAAGGGCGAGGGGATGCTAAGCTATTCCTGGTTCTGCAATTCTATGAGGAATCCCGGAAAATGGCTTCTTGGGGCTTTGGTCCCGATTCAACTCTTGCTGGGCGTCCAAACCCCACATGCTGAGACGAAGTGGAGAAGAGAGTTTAGGGCTGAATTGGATGGACAGACTGTGGATTGTGCCTTCGCCGGAGGGATGGAGTTCTCCAAACCGGCCTTCGTTGATATTGACGCGGATGGAGACCCGGATTTGTTCGTCGGAGATGCGGATGGCAGGATGCGCTCTTTTCGTAATGAGGGCACCGCACAGGCACCCTGCTGGCATCTCCTCCTTCCCGATTTCTACGATTATGGCCTAGGAGGAGAAAGAAGCTTCCCTGCATACGCGGACATCGACGACGACGGCGATCTGGATTGGTTCATCGGATACCGAAACGGAAGGATGAGTTTCTTCAAAAACATTGCCGACGCGAGTTCGCCCATGTTCGTCTACCTCACCGACTTCTATGATTCGATCGACGTGGGATCAGAGAGTGCCCCGGCCTTCACGGATATCGATGCCGATTCGGATTTGGACCTCCTTTTCGGAAAGGCAGACGGATGCCTGAGCTTCTATCACAATATGGGGACTGCGGAAGTCCCCTCGTGGAATCTGGTTTCAGACCAGTACGGTTCAATTGATGTGGGCGCGCTCAGCGTTCCTGCATTTGTGGATATTGACGCAGACGGAGACCTGGACCTGTTCCTGGGTGAAGAATACGGGAATATCAACTACTACCGGAACGCGGGGAACGACACGGGTGCCGATTGGGAAGTGATCTCCGATCAATACAACTCAATAGACGTGGGACAACGAAGTGCACCAGCCTTTGTGGATGTCGACGGCGATGCCGATCTCGATCTTTTCATTGGCCAAGATGAAGGACCAATCTCCTTTTACAGAAACGACGGCACCGTCTACCTGCCCTCCTGGACCCTGCTGGTGGAGAGTTATCTCTTCGTCGATTGCGGGGAAAACTCGGCACCGGCTCTCGCGGACATAGACGACGACGGAGATTTAGACCTTTTCGTGGGAGAGCATGAAGGGAACATCAACTTCTATCGGAACGAGCAAAGTGTTCCGGTGCCTTGCTGGACCAAGGTAACCGAGAATTACTTCACCATCGAAGCGGATGATTATTCTTCTCCCGCCTTTGCGGACCTTGATGCCGACGACGACCTGGACCTTCTCATAGGCAGAAAGGACGGGAGGATAGATTACTATCAGAACATAGGAACTTCACAATCGCCACTCTGGGATTTTATACCTGACCAGTTCGATTTCGTTGACGTGGGAGGATACGCTTCCCCGGCTCTTGCGGACATCGACGGAGATGCCGATCTGGATCTGTTCGTGGGACAGACCTACGGAAAAATCTATTTCTATCGAAACGACGGCACGCCCGAGTCTGCCGCCTGGACTCTCGTCTCGGAGGATTTCGAATCGATTGACGCAGGCTCGTACAGCACCCCCACCTTTGGCGATCTGGATTCGGATGGTGATTTGGATCTGCTGCTGGGAAACCACGAAGGGAAGCTTCGCTTCTATCGCAACGACGGGACTGCCGGCTTTTTTTCTTTCGTCCTCATGACGGATTGCTACGACTCCATTGACGTGGGCGATCGAAGCACTCCTATTCTCTGCGATTTCGACTCGGATGGCGATCTGGATCTATTCGCGGGAGAGTCGAAGGGAGGTCTCCACTATTACAGAAACCTGACCTTAAACAGCATCGGGGGAAAGGTCGTGGAAGGGGATTCTCCTGTCCAGGGCGCACCGGTATACCTGTCGGGCGATAAGGAGGACAGCACTCTTACCGATTCCTCAGGCAGTTACAGGTTCGTGGGTTTGCCCGTGGGAGACTACTGCGTGTTTCGTGATCAGGCCTCTTTTCAGTATTGCTTTTCCCCTCTTGAGTCGGACACCTTCGAGATGAACTTCGCGGGAGTGACAGAGGTTGACGAATTCCCGCAGGAAAACACCTCCAATCATCTTCAACTCTTTCCCAACTACCCCAATCCGTTTAATCCGCTGACCAACATCGCCTACTATCTGCCCGGCGATGCTCGGGTCACACTCACCATCTACAATCTCAGGGGTGAGAAGGTGCGTGAGCTGGTGAACGAACTCCAGACCAGGGGCTGGAAGGAAGTTCCTTGGGATGGGAAAAACTCAGGCGGCAAAAGGGTTGCGAGTGGAGTTTATTTCTGCAAGCTGCAGACCAGTTACGAGAGCGAGATCATTAGGATGGTCTTGCTGAAGTGAACCTCACGTTGATCGGCAGCTCCCCTCAGGGTGAACCTTAACCGCCGACCATCAACCCTCTCGGAGTGGCGACACCCCGAACCAGTCCGCGACGACTTCTACGCGCTGCAAGAACACCCTCAAAGCAGATTAAAACAGATTAAGCACATAAAGCCATCAGCATCAGCTTAATCCGGTTAATCAGCTGTGAGGCAGCCGAGCAACGGTCCTCTAAAACGGGACGTTTGCATCTCGAGCACCGAGCCTCCAAACCAGTCCTCGACACCAGCTTCGTCAACGACCGACCAATGACCAGTATCCTCCCCATGCTGCCGCGAGACTCCTCTCTTGATGCAATCCATAAAAAACGGGATAGCCCCTTTGGAAGGGGCTATCCCATGAGTTACGCGCGGTCGCTTCGCGCAGTTACTAGCTTGTAACAGACCTTGAGTCTACCAGTACCAGATGCCCGGACAGACCGGTTCCGGTCCGCCCTTGTAGGCAAAGGTCACCAGGTAGACTACGTCTCCCACGTTGATCACACCGTCTTTGTTGGCATCACCACGAGCCAGCGGGCAGAGAGGCGCGGGACCACTCTTGTACAGATAGGTCACCAGGTAGACTATGTCTCCAACGTTCACCACATAGTCGCCGTTGGCGTCTCCGCAAGCCGCCGGCAAACCGTGAAGTCTCTCTCTGGCAACTATGGCACGAGCGGTGTCAACCAAATCATACATCTGAGCCGAGCCCTCGGGAGCCAGAACCTCTATTATGGTGAATTCTTCCTTCATCATAAGATCAGTTCCCCCGGCGATCTTCTTCGCCGTAAGGACAATGGAACGGTCAACGAGAGAATCAGGATCTTGGACGTAGTGCGGGCCGAATTCGTCAGCAGCAAGCCGGTACAGCTCTCCATCCAGCCAACCCCATGGTGACTGGGGATAGAGCCACTGGTTGTTCTTGACGTTGGCCGTGGCAAAAGGAGTGGTCGGGCTGCCGGTTCCACCCTCAGCTAGGGCGATTCCGGCGTGGTAGTTGTTATACTCTGGATGCTCGTCCACTCGTCCGAAGCCGCTCACGTAAGCAATCTCGTTGACGGGATCGTAGCCGCCGACATTGCAGGCGTTCTCGTCACCCAGGTTCGGCTCGGGCCCGCCCGAGCTGTCAAACGGGGCGTCCAAGTCCATCGCAAAGCCGATGTAGGTGTCCTCGTAGTCGACGAAGGGCGCCAGATCGGGCCACCAGCCGGGAGGATCCTGCCGCTTGATCTTAATGTACTTGATCACGATGCGTTGGTACTCCTCCGGTGCGCCAGGCTTGAAGAACTTGATCTGCTTGGCGATCTCCCACCACCACCACCTGAAGTGGTTGGGCGGAGGCAGATGCGTGGCCTCAATGTAGATCTCCTTGGTGAACAGAATCCAGAAATGAGGCTCCCAGTCGGGCTCGCACTGCTCTAAGTACAGCTTGTCTTGAGCTCCTGCATTCCAGTCGTTGTCGCCCATGAAGCGGCCCACCAGGGTGTCGCCGTCCTGAGTCGTGGCGACTATGGTTCCGCCCTGGAAGAAGACCTCGTGAGTGGTGTCAACCATGTAACCGATATCGTGAATCCACTGCTGGCAGTTGGCATTCACGTATAATCGCATATAATCATTCTCCAGGGTATCGATGGTCTCCGGATCCCTGGGGCACTCGTAGTACTCGTCCGAGACCACCGCATGAACCCGCAGATTCTGTACCATGCCGCCCGCCTCGTCGGTGGTGAGGGTCACGTTACCGGCGATGAAGGTGCCGCTGCAGGCTCCGGTGCCGTCCAGCAGGACGGAGATCTCAACCGAGTCCTTGGGAGCAAGCTGGGTGGGAGGAACGGAGACCTGGATGCACGGATTGTCGCTGGTCACGCTGTAGGTCAGATTCTCGTTCCCGATGCTGAACACCTTGAAGGTGATGCTCCTGGTCTGGTTGGGCAGAACCTTGATGGGAGGATGGTACCAGTGAGCCGGGCTTTCGATTCTGTACTCTCCCCTCGGTCCGGCCGTGACCTCCCACTCGGGAACGCGCATATAGAAAACGTAGTTCTCGGTCCAGACTCCCTCGTCCATGATGGCCCCGCCGGCGTCCCGGTCGCAGATGTACTCGATGTGCAGGTCGCCGCCCAGCATGTTGGTGGCCATGGAGGGCCAGACCTCGCTTACGCAGGCGCCAGCAGCGCAGCCCGGAGTGTGGGTGCCGGTTAGGTTGAGCACCTTACCCCAGGTGTTTCCGCCGTCGAAACTGCCGGAACCGTAAAGGTCCTGGTTGGCCTGATCACCCGCCGCGTTCTGGTCGGACGAGTCGATCCCGGTCCAGATGCAGAACAGATAACTGGAGTCGCCGCCCGGATGGTAGATCGGATCCTTGGGAGAGATGCTCATCTTGCTGATGTTGGCATTGTGAGCCGACGGATTGGCGCCCTCCTGGATCTTGCTGGCGATCATGCTGATGCCATTTTCCTTGCTCCAGTGATATATCCTCGCCACGCCCGGCTGGAAGTAACCGGGATTGGCCGGGTCGAATCCGCAGGTGAGATAGGAGATGTGCAGGCTGTCCTCGTAGTCATAGCAGGCAGACAGGTCATGGTACCCGCGTTCGGTGCCGGTGGTGCCGAAGTTGGTGAGGTTGTGGATGGCGGGTGGCCAGTCGGTTCCGTCCAGCCAGCCGTCCCCGTTGTCCATACACTCGACGTAGGCAACGTCGTCTAAGTAGTCGCAGGTACCGCTGGGATCGGCCGGCGGCATGTAAGGGATGGCCACCCTCTTACCAACAATGCCTCTGCCGGTCACGATTATGGGGGCCCAGTCGCAGGAACCGTTGATCCCGTAAACATCGTTCTGAAATGCGGAGTTGGCCGGGATATCGTATACCGTGCCTGTGGTCGGGGTCTGGCACTTCAGGTTGTTGATGTCGGTCGGGTCTATGTAGCAGCGCAGATAACCAAGCCATTTCTGGGCGTCGCCCGCCGTATTTCCCTCGTTCTCGACGATGTGAATGTAATTGAGGGGATCGGGAGACACCGTCTCGTCTATGCAATAGAGCACCTCGCCCCTGGGCCAGGCTCCCGGCTCGCTGGTGGCCGCTTCCGGCAGATTGTCCGGAAGGTCCCATTTACGGGTGTAAAGCGGGTCGTTTGCCGGGCCGTCCGCCACGCCTAAGTAACACCAGTTGCCGCCGATGCCGGTCCGGTGGAAGATCACCACCGAGGTTCCGTCGTTGAATTGACTCTGGACGCAGTAACCCGAGTTCACCGTACCCAGGCCCACCTCTTGGGCCGCGGCCTGCCAGGTGGCAGCCTTGGTCCGGGCATAAGCCCGGCGCTGAGTACCCGGATAAACTCCGGCGGTCCACATCCAGGAGACATGGCGGTAACCGCCCCCGGTGTGCGCCGAAATCATCCGGCCCATGGACCCGTTCTTCTGGAATTCGTACCAGGTGAGCCCCACCAGATCATGCTCGGTGGCCGCAGGAACCTCGGGGTCGGGAATCAACAAATAACAGTCCGACTCATCCTTGGAACCTGCGGTGGAGTACTTGCCGGGTGGCGATACGGCGCCCATGGCATCGGAAGGGGTGGCATCTTCGGAGATGTGCCTCATCTCCTTGCCCTCCGGCGATACCTTCTTGACGGTGGTGCAGAATCCGTTCACCGTCAATAATCCCAAGGCGAGACAGAAAGCCACCAAAAATAGTAACGCTTTTGGCTTCACTTCTACCTCCTTTCTTGAGGCAAGATGGTTAATAGGTTAGATTGACTCAATTACTCTCGTCGACTCTGCTGCAGAAAGCGGGAAGAGACACGTCCGCTCTCTTCGAGAAAGACTGTTCTTGGCTCCTAAGAAAGCCTTCTGCCAGAAAAGAAGATAGCAAACAGCCCCAGGTTCCAAGCACTCCGGATGCCCGCCAAAGTCGGCACAACCTGGCTGTTGCCCGGACCGCCCTCAGGCGGACCAGGACCTGCTATAGACATTATCGGCCATCGCCTGATATAATAATAAGGAAATATTTTCCCATGTCAAGCAAGAAATGCAGCCTTCCCGATGCAAACTGCTGGGACCGAAGAGCCAGGCGAAAACCGCGCTTGCGGGAAGGCCGCATCCGGGTTTGGTTATCTTGAACACACCTGGGGCGCTTGGTCTGTGGATCACGTGAAAACGGGGGAGGCGCTGCGGATATAAGGATGGGATAGCCCCGCCGAAAGGGGCTATCCCATCAGCTATGCGCGGTCGCATCGCGCAATTACTAGCTTGTAACAGACTTAAGTCTACCAGTACCAGATACCCGGACAGACCGGTTCCGGTCCGCCCTTGTAGGCAAAGGTCACCAGGTAGACCACGTCTCCCACGTTGATCACACCGTCTTTGTTGGCATCACCGCGAGCCAGCGGGCAGAGAGGCGCAGGACCGCTCTTGTACAGATAGGTCACCAGGTAGACTATGTCTCCAACGTTCACAACATAGTCGCCGTTGGCGTCTCCGCAGGCGGCCGGCAGGCCGTGAGCTCTCTCCGTGGCAACCACATCGCGTCCCAGTGCCACCAGAGACTGCAACTCGGCCAGGCCGGTGGGGGCCAGAGCCTCAACAATGGTGAACTCCGCCTTGGCACCCGGGTCGGTTCCCGCGGGAATGTGCTTGGCAGTCATCACCACCGTGCGGTCCACGATGGAATCCGGAGGGAACGGCGGTCCGTCCTGGATGTAGGGTCCGGGGGTGGAGGCGAGCTGATACAACTGCCCGTCATACCATCCCCAAGGTGACCGCTTGTACAGGTACTCGTTGTTCTTGACGTTGGCCGTGCCGTAAGGCTGGATAGTGGGGACACCGTCGACCTCGGCCAAAGCGATTCCCGCGTGGTAGTCGTTGTACTGCGGATGCTCGCGGCCGAATCCGGTCACGTAGGCGATATGGTTGACATCGTCATATCTCCCATAGTTCAAGCCATTCTCGTCTCCCAGGCCGGGCTCCGGTCCGCCGGCGCTGTCGAACGGCGCATCAAGATCCATGGCAAGGCCGATGTAGGTGTCCTCGTAGTCGGTGAAGGGCGTCAGATCGGGCCACCAGCCGGGAGGATCCTGCCGCTTGACCTTGACGTACTTGATCACGATGCGTTGGTATTCCGGCGGCGCAGACTCCTTGAAGAACTTGACTTGCTTGGCAACCTCCCACCAGAACCACTTGAAGTGATTCGGGGGAAACAGGTGAGAGGCCTCGATGTAGATCTCCTTGGTGAATAGAATCCAGAAATGGGGCTCCCAATCGGGCTCGCACTGTTCTAAGTAGAGCTTGTCCTGAGCGCCGGCGCGCAGGTCGTTGTCGCCCATGAAACGGCCCACCAGGGTGTCGCCGGCATCGGTGGTAGCCACGATGGTTCCGCCTTGGAAGAAGACCTCGTGAGTGGTGTCGGGTTCCCAGCCGATATCGTGAATCCACTGCTGGCAGGCGGCATTTACGTACAGCTTCAACTGGCTGTTCTCCAGGGTATCCACGGTCTCCGGGTCCCTGGGGCACTCGTAATAGTCTTCGGCCACCACTGCATGAACCACAATCTCCTCAAATGCCAGGGCCGGATCATTGGTAGTCAGGTTCACGTGACCCGCGATGAAGGTTCCGTTGCAGGCTCCGGTGCCGTCCAGCAACACCGAAATTTCAACCGAGTCTTTGGGCGCCAGGTTGGTCGGAGAGACGGAAACCTGAATGCAGGGTTGGTCACTGCTCACGCTGTAAACTAAGTCCTCGTTTCCGACGCTGAACACCTTGAACCTGATGGTTCGGCTTCCGTTGGGCGAGACTTTGATGGGAGGATGGTACCAGTGTGCCGGGTCTTCGATCTTGTATTCCCCTCTGGGACCCGCCTTGACCTCCCACTCGGGAACGCGCATGTACATCACGTAGTTCTCGGTCCAGGTTCCCTCATCCATGATGGCTCCGCCGGGATCCCGGTCGCAGATGTACTCGACGTGCAGGTCGCCGCCCATCATGTTCCTCGCCATGGAGGGCCAGTGCTCGCTCACGCAGGCGTCCGCAGCGCAGCCCGGAGTGTGGGTGCCGGTTATGTTGAGCACCTTGCCCCAGGTGTTTCCGCCGTCGAAGCTCCCCGAGCCATACAGATCCTGGTTGCCCTGATCGCCCGCTGCGTTCTGGTCGGACGAGTCGACACCGGTCCAGATGCAGAAGAAGTAACTGGAATCGCCGCCCGGATGGTAGATCGGATCCTTGGGAGAGATGCTCATCTTGCTGATATTGAGATTGTGCGAGGACGGGTTGCCACCTTCCTGGATTTTGCTGGCGATTAAGCTGATGCCGGTCTTCTTGCTCCAGTGATAAATGCGTGCCACTCCCGGCTGGTAGTAACCGGGATTGCCCGGATCGAATCCGCAGGTGAGGTAGGCGATGTGCAGGCTGTCCTCATAGTCATAGCACCCGGAGACGTCATGGAAGCAACGCTCGTTTCCGGTTGTGCCGAAGTTGGTGATCTTGTGGATGGCGGGAGGCCAGTCGGTTCCGTCCAGCCAGCCGTCACCGTTGTCCATACACTCGATGTAGGCCACGTCCAACAGGTAGTCAGGTTCACCGGCTGCGGCCAGCGGCATCCAGGGTATGGCCACTCTCTTTTCCACAATACCTCTGCCGGTCACCACCACCGGGGAGATGTCGGCCGAGGTGAAATTGCTGAAACTGTACACCTCGTCCTGGAAGGCGCTGTTGGCCGGGATGTTGTAGACCTCGCCGGTGGCCGGTCCCACGGTCTGGCACTTGAGGTTGTTGATGTCGGCCGGATCTATGTAGCAGCGCATATAACCGATCCAGCTCTCCGTGCCGCCCGCAGTGTTCCCCTCGTTCTCGATGATGTGAATGTAGTTGATGGGATCGGGAGAGACCGTCGTGTCTATGCAGTAGAGCACCTCGCACTTGGGCCAGGCCCCGGTCTCACCGGATGGTCCTTCGGGCATAGCGTCCGGAAGATCCCATTTGCGGGTGTAGAGCGGGTCGGCTGCCGGGCCATCCGCCACGGCCAGGTAACACCAGTTGCCGCCGATGCCGGTCCGGTGGAAGATCACCACCGAGGTCCCGTCGTTGAAGTGGGTCTGGTTGGAGTAACCCGAGTTGACCGTGCCCAGCCCCACCTCCTGAGCGGTTGCCTGCCAGGTGGCGGTCTTGGTCCGGGCATAAACCCGGCGCTGGTTCCCCGGATAGACTCCGGCGGTCCACATCCAGGAGACATGGCGGTAACCGCCCCCGGTGTGCGCCGAAATCATTCGGCCCATGGACCCGTTCTTCTGGTATTCGTACCAGGTGAGCCCCACCAGATCGTGCTCGGTCACCGCGGGAACCTCCGGGTCAGGAATGAGATTGTAGCAGTCCGTCTCGTCCTTAGATCCAGCCCCGGAGTACTTGCCGGGCCCTGAGACGGCCTGCATATCCTCGGCCGGATAGGCCTCGGAGATGTGTCTGATCTCCTTCCCATCAGCCGACACCTTCTTGGCGGTGGTGCAAAGACCATCCATCGCCAAGAATCCCAAGGCGAGACAGAGAACAACCAAAAACAGAATCGCTTTTGGCTTCACTTCTACCTCCTTTCTTGAGGCAAGATGGTTAATAGGTTAAAGGGTGAAACTGTTAGAGAATTAGATATACCTTCCCTTTCTTGAAAGACTCTGCTTCCTCCCTGCCGGGGAAAGACAACCGTTTTGTCCTGTATGATCACCTTGAGATACAGGATAAGCCTCTGCCAGAAAAGAAGATTCAGGACAGCCCCATCAATTGTCTCTCTAGATACTTCAGCACGTATTTGCCGGGCTAATCGCCACAAAGCCCGATCGACCACAAGCTCAAACACTCCTAGATGACGTCGGTCGCTACCCGGTATAATGATAAGCAAATATAATCGTTTGTCAAGGAAAAAATGAAACTATCTGAGAGATTTATCTGCGCCGCCAAACAGGTGTCAGACCATACAGTCCGGCGTCATTTCGGGCCCCGCAGCCGTCTTTCCATCCATATGTGCCGGTCTTAATTGTAGGTGTACCTCCCGGCCCTGCTCTCATAATCCTCACTGCCGCTGACACAGTTCACCGGCAGACAAGGAACGGCACATGCTACCGGCAGGGCTGCCCGAAATGAGGCTCGCTCGCCGTCTCCGTCAAGCGGCCGCCGAGCGGCGATCAGGGATGAAGAGCAGGCTCGAGCGTCGGTATATAGCGGGATATCAAAAGACAGATGATCGATTTGGATTGACGTCTTTGCGCCATGATGCAGGCGGCATACCGTACCTCAGAGGCGGCAGCCATAGCCTCGGGCTGGCCGTACATCCATAGATGTGCGCCCCTCTTATCAGAGGATGTCCGTAGGTTGTTTTCGTTTCAGACTCCCCCTTACCGCCGGCATGAACCCCCACCAGCGCATCAAAAATGGGATAGCCCACAACCGGGGCTATCCCATTTGCTGTTCGCAAAGATCTGCGAACCGTTTTCCTGAGTGTCTGAGCCTTACCAGTACCAGATACCCGGACAGACCGGTTCCGGTCCGCCCTTGTAGGCAAAGGTCACCAGGTAGACTACGTCTCCCACGTTGATCACACCGTCTTTGTTGGCATCACCGCGAGCCAGCGGGCAGAGAGGCGCGGGACCACTCTTGTACAGATAGGTCACCAGGTAGACTATGTCTCCAACGTTCACCACATAGTCGCCGTTGGCGTCTCCGCAGGCGGCGGGCAAGCCGTGAGCTCTCTCCGTGGCAACCACGTCGCGACCCAAGGCCACCAGAGACTGCAACTGAGCCAGTCCGGTGGGGGCCAGTGCCTCCACTATGGTGAACTCCGCCTTGGCGAGCGGATCGGTCCCCGCGTCGATCTTCTTGGCGGTCATCACGATGGTCCGGTCGACGATGGAATCCGGCCAGTCGATGTTGGAACCCGCTGTGGAAGCGAGTTGGTACAGCTCTCCGTCAAGCCATCCCCAAGGCGACTGGGGATACAGATACTGGTTGTTCTTGATGTTGTAGCTGCCGTAAGGAACGATGTTGGCAACACCGCTGGTCTCGGCCAAGGCGATTCCGGCATAATAATCGTCGTAGTCCGGATGCTCCCGCCCGTAACCGCTCACGTAGGCGATTTCGTTGGTGGCGTCGTACCCGGCAGAGTTCAAACCGCTCTCATCCCCCACGTTCTCTTCCTCTCTGGAGCTGTCGAATGGGGCGTCGAGATCCATGGCCATGCCGATGTAGGTGTCCTCAAAGCCGGTGAAAGGAGTCAGATCGGGCCACCAGCCGGGAGGATCCTGACGTTTGACCTTGACGTACTTGATCACGATGCGCTGGTAATCCTCTGGGGCGGTGTCCTTGAAGAACTTGACCTGCTTGGCGATCTCCCACCACCACCACCTAAAGTGGTTGGGCGGAGACAGATGAGTGGCCTCGATGTAGATCTCCTTGGTGAACAGAATCCAGAAATGAGGCTCCCAGTCGGGCTCGCACTGCTCCAAGTAGAGCTTGTCCTGAGCGCCCGCGTTCCAGTCGTTGTCGCCCATGAAGCGGCCAACCAGAGTGTCGCCGAGCGAGGTGGTGGCTACGATGGTCCCGCCCTGGAAGAAGACCTGGTGGGTGGTGTCCAGCGGAACGTCCCAGCCTATGTCGTGGATCCACTGCTGGCAGTTGGCGCTCACGTACAAGCGCAGGTAAGCGTTCTCTAAGGTATCGAAGGTCTCCGGATCCCTCGGGCACTCGTAGTACTCGTCCGAGACCACGGCATGAACCCGCAGGTTCTCCACCTGCCCACCCGCCTCGTCGGTGGTCAGGATCACGTTGCCGGCGATGAAGGTGCCGTTACAGGCTCCGGTGCCGTCCAGCAGAACGGAGATCTCGACCGAGTCCTTGGGAGCAAGCGCGGTGGGAGGAACCGAAACCTGGACGCACGGATTGTCGCTCGACACGCTGTAGGTCAGATCCTCGTTCCCGATGCTGAACAATTTGAAGGTGATGGTCCTGGTCTGGTTGGGCACGACCTTGATGGGAGGATGGTACCAGTGAGCCGGGCTCTCGATCCTGTACTCTCCCCTGGGTCCGGCCGTGACCGCCCACTCGGGCAGACGCATGTACATAACGTAGTTTTCCGTCCACGCTCCTTCGTCATAGAGCGGCCATCCTGCATCCCGGTCACAGATATACTCGATGTGCAGATCGCCGGTGTTCATGTTGAGCGCCAGGGAGGGATTGTGATCGCTGACGCAAGCGTCCGCAGCGCAGCCCGGGGTCTTGGTGCCGGTCAGGTTGAGCACCTTGCCCCAGGTGTTTCCGCCGTCAAAGCTCCCCGAGCCGAAAATGTCAGCATTCCCGTACCCGGCGAGACTCTGGTCGGAGGAGTCGACCTGGGCCCAGATGCAGAAGAGGTAAGTCGAATCTTCGTGAAAACCCGGGGGCTTGGGAGAGATGCTGACCTTGCTGGCGTTGATGCAGTGCGCGGCCGGGTTGGCGTCCTCCTGGATTTTGCTGGCCACCATGCTTGCGCCGTACTCCTTGCTCCAATGATAGATGCGCGCCACGCCGGGCTGATAGTAGCCGGGATTGGCCGGATCGAAGCCGCAGGTGGTCCACACCAGGTGGAGGCTGTCGTCGTAGTCGTAGCAGGCCGAAACGTCGTGGAAGGCCCTCTCGTTGGCTCCGGTGTAGTCGGCCACCAAGTGCAGTGCGGGCGGCCAGTCGGTTCCGTCAAGCCAGCCGTCCCCGTTATCCATGCACTCATAGTAGCCAACGTTGTGCATGTAATCGCAATCGCCGGCCGTCACCATGGGCAGGTACGCCACGGTGACTCTTTGGCCGGTGTGGCCTCCGTATCTGTTGGTCGCCACTACGGCTGAGATGTCGCAGGAGAAGTCAAAACCATAAACCTCGTCCTGAAAGGCGGTATTGGCCGGGATGTTGTATACCTGGGGAGAGGTGGTCGGGGTCTGGCACTTCAGGTTGTTGACGTCGGCCGGGTCTATATAGCAGCGCAGGTAACCGATCCACTGCTGCGCTCCAGCCGCGGTCACAGCCTCGTTCTCGATCAGATGCAGGTAGTCCAGAGCGCTGGGATAGACCGTCTCGTCCACCACGTACAGCACGTCCCCCTTGGGCCAGGCACCCGCCTCGGTGTTTGGAGTCTCGGGCATGTCGTCCGGAAGATCCCACTTGCGGGTGTAGAGCGGGTTGGCCGCCGGGGCGTCCGCTACGCCAAGGTACGACATGTTGCCTCCAATGCCCCACCGGTGAAAGATCACCACCGGGGTGCCGTCGGCCAGGTGAGTCTGGTTACAGTAGCCCGAGGCAACCGTGCCCAATCCCACCTCCTGGGCAGTGCTCCAAACGCCGGCCTCAGGCTTGCTCCGGGCATATACCCGGCGCTGAACTCCCGGATACGGGCCAGCGGTCCACATCCAGGAGATGTGCCGGTAACCACCCAAGGCAGCAGTGGTGACCGAGATCATCCGGCCCATGGATCCGTTCTTCTGGAAATCGTACCAGGTCAACCCCACCAAGTCGTGCTCGGTCACGGTGGGAACTTCCGGGTCGGGAATGAGATTGTAGCATTCCGTCTCGTCCTTGGCGCCGGTAGTGGTGTACTTGCCGAACGACGAGATCGCCTGCATTTCCTCGGAGGGATAAACGTCCCCGGAGATGTGTCTGATCTCCTTCCCATCCGCCGACACCTTCTTGGCGGTGGTGCAAAGACCATCCATCGCCAAAAGTCCCAAGGCGAGACAGAGAACCACCAAAAACAGAATAGCTTTTGGCTTCACTTCTACCTCCTTTCTTGAGGCAAAATGGTTGAAAGGTTAAAGGTCCAGGGGTCAAGGGTCAAGGGGCAAGGGTCAAGGGTCAGGGGACCGTTAGCGAATTCCATAGACTCTGCTCCAAAGCTGCAGGGACTTATAGGCGTCTCCTCCTGCACGACCATTCCCCGGCCGCACGAAAAAGCTCTGCCAGAAAAGAAGATTTACGACAGCCCCTCGGGCTCTCTTCCCTAGGTTACGCAGAACGGGTCAACCGAGTTGCGCAAAAGCGGAGCCCACAACAAGATGGAGACTTGGGCAAGTCTTCAAGCTGTTGACTGCCACCTATTACTATTGTAGGCAAAAATACCCTTCTGTCAAGTAAAAAGTGCAGGAACGAACCAGGAGCATGCGGGCGGGGGACCGGCGGCCAGAGCAGTCTTCTCTGTGACGGAACGAGCGGGTGATGTGTGAATCCAACCCGGTTCCAGGCAGGGTTACATCCCGTAGGCGTAGGGGCGGAGCTTCAGCTCCGCCCTCTGTTTTGGGCGAATCTGCAATTCGACTTCGCTCCCTTCGATGTTGCTCAGGGACAGTGAGCGAAGTCGAACTGTCACCGGCCTGAGGAACTCGAAGGGAAGATTCGCCCCGACGTTTCTTATGGCTACTTAACGAATATTCCATAGGTGAGAGCGAGAATTCGAGCCCACTTTTCCATCCGCTGCCGACGAGAGTATTCTTCACAGATCCTCTCCCAAGCAGGACATAAAAAACGGGATAGCCCCGAAAAAGGGGCTATCCCATGAGCTGTAGCGCGGTCGCTTCGCGCTTTTCTTCGCTCTGAAGAAACTTAAGTCTACCAGTACCAGATACCCGGACACTTGGGTTCCGGACCGCCCTTGTAGGCAAAGGTAACCAGGTAGACCACGTCTCCCACGTTGATCACGCCGTCGTTGTTGACATCACCGCGGGCGATTGGGCAGCCCGGCGCCGGACCGCTCTTATACAGATAGGTCACCAGGTAGACTATGTCTCCAACGTTCACAACATAGTCGCCGTTGGCGTCTCCGCAGGCGGCGGGTATACCCTTGGTTCTCTCCAGGGCCACCACGTCGCGTCCCAGTGCCACCAGAGACTGCAACTGAGCCAGGCCGGTGGGGGCCAGTGCCTCAACTATGGTGAACTCCGCCTTGGCGAGCGGATCGGTCCCCGCGTCGATCTTCTTGGCGGTCATCACGATGGTGCGGTCGACGATGGAATCCGGCTCATCGATGTTGGGCCCGGCAGTCGAGGCAAGCTGGTAAAGCTGCCCGTCAAACCATCCCCAGGGCGACTGGGGATACAGGTAAACGTTGTTCCGGATGTTGTAGCTGCCATAGGGGGCCGCTGTAGGAACACCGTCAACCTCAGCCAGGGCGATTCCGGCGTAGTAATCGTTGAACTCCGGATGCTCACCGGTCCGGCCGAAACCGCTCACGTAGGCGATATCGTTGGTGGCGTCATAGCCGGCGTGGTTGCAGGCGTTCTCGTCACCCACGAAAGGCTCTCCCCCGCCGGAGCTGTCAAACGGGGCGTCCAAGTCCATGGCAAAGCCGATGTAGGTGTCGTCGTAGCCGGTGAAAGGAGTCAGATCCGGCCACCAGCCGGGAGGATCCTGACGCTTTACCTTGATGTACTTGATCACGATGCGCTGGTAATCCTCTGGGGCGGTCTCCTTGAAGAACTTGACCTGCTTGGCGATCTCCCACCACCACCACTTGAAGTGGGCCGGCGGCAGCAGATGAGTGGCCTCGATGTAAATCTCCTTGGTGAACAGAATCCAGAAATGAGGCTCCCAGTCGGGCTCGCACTGTTCCAAGTAGAGCTTGTCCTGAGCCCCTGCATTCCAGTCGTTGTCGCCCATGAAGCGGCCCACCACGGTGTCGGCCAGAGAGGTGGTGGCAACGATGGTTCCGCCTTGGAAGAAGACCTCGTGGGTGGTGTCGACTTCCCAGCCGACGTCGTGAATCCACTGCTGGCAGTTGGCGTTCACGTACATCATCAGGTAGTTGTTCTCCAGGGTATCGAAGGTCTCCGGATCCCTCGGGCACTCGTAGTACTCGTCCGAGACCACGGCATGAACCCGCAGGTTGTTTACCATGCCGCCCGCCTCGTCGGTGGAAAGGATCACGTTACCGGCGATGAAGGTGCCGTTACAGGCTCCGGTTCCGTCTACCAGAACGGAAACCTCAACCGAGTCCCTGGGCGCAAGCGCGGTCGGAGGAACCGAGACCTGGATGCACGGATTGTCGCTGGTCACGCTGTAGGTCAGATCCTCGTTCCCGATGCTGAACACCTTGAAGGTGATGGTCCTGGTCTGGTTGGGCTGCACCTTGATGGGAGGATGCCACCAGTGAGCCGGGCTCTCGATTCTGTGGTCTCCCCTGGGTCCGGCCTCAACCACCCATTCCGGCAGTCGCATGTACATGACCGGGTTTTCGGTCCAAACGCCTTCGTCATAGATTCCGAAGCCGGCATCCTGGTCGCAGATGTACTCGATGTGCAGATCGCCTGCATCGGCCATGTTCAGGGCCAGGGATGGATTGGCCTCGCTTATGCAGTCGCCCGCAGCACAGCCCGGCGTCTTGGTGCCGGTCAGGTTCAGCACCTTGCCCCAGGTCTCTCCGCCGTCGAAGCTGCCCGAGCCGTAAATGTCGGTGTTACCTAAGTCGCCGGCAGCGTTCTGGTCTGAGGAGTCGACCTGTGCCCAGATACAGAAGAGATAAGTCGAATCGCCGTGTAGCGACGGAAGCTTGGGAGAGACACTAACCTTGCTGGCGTTGATATGGTGCGCGTGCGGGTTGGCGCCCTCCTGGATCTTGCTGGCCACGGTGCTTACGCCATGCTCCTTGCTCCAGTGATAGATGCGCGCCACGCCCGGCTGGTAAGTGCCCGGATTGGCCGGGTCGAACCCCGAGGTGGTCCACACCAGGTGCAGGCTGTCGTCATAGTCGTAGGCAGCCGAGATGTCGTGGAAGGCCTGCTCGTTGGCCCCGGCATAGCTGGCCACCACGTGCGTGGTGGGAGGCCAGTCGGTTCC
>Ga0180433_10001513_pt1 | contig 38651 bp, 33 predicted proteins | sample SS_ome_8_FD_132980 | JGI IMG/M metagenome (GOLD analysis project Ga0180433, IMG submission 132980) | Hypersaline lake sediment archaeal communities from the Salton Sea, California, USA - SS_1_D_1 metaG | ecosystem: Environmental > Aquatic > Non-marine Saline and Alkaline > Hypersaline >... | reverse complement strand
TCTAAAGCACGAGCTATAAAACAACTTTTATTCTTTTTATGTGCTAATTCTTGAGCAACATCATCTGGTAAAGTAATATTTAATCGTTTCATATGCATCACCTCCTGTATATAATATACAATACAATATGTGTATTGTCAATACAGGAACATAAATATATCAAAAACAAATTAACAAAACCTTATCATAAGCTTATGAATCCCTGGGCAATAAAAATATAAATGGTAAACAGCCCAGCATGATAAAACTACCAATAACATAACTTCTGAATAAACCAAACATATCACCGAGTACACCCACAGTCACAATCACCCCGGACCGAAGCACAAAATTTAGAAACATATAAATTCCGTTGGCAAGAGCTCTGTTTTCCGGATAATTTTCCTGAACCATGGCCATAATAACCGGCGTTACAGAAATCGTTATAAATCCCAGAATGGGAAGCAATATAAACCTTATCCACCCCTGTACTGTTATAAAAATCAAAAGAAACAACGGCGCACCGATAAAGGATATATAGAGCAGAACCTTTCTTCCGAATCTGTCACTCAGAGAACCGCTTACAAAAGCCCCAATAACACCTGCTCCCTGGAGTATGGTTAATGACACTCCTGCCAGCCATAAACTGCTTCCTTCTTCTGTAAGAAAAGTCGGTAAAAAAGTGGTCAGAGAAGCCTGAACAAATCCGCGTCCTATTATCACCATGGAAAGTGGAAAAATCAGAGGTCGCATCTTTTTTAAGGCCTTTTTCCAGGGAAGCGGTTCATGAGTTGCATGGTGATGAATATGCACATCCTTCAATTTAATAAAAAGAAATATACTTGCTGTTATACCTCCTATCATTAACCAGGGAAGCCCTTTTACAGTTAAATGGGCAAGTGCAGTTACCACTACAATTGGCCCCAACGTCCGCCCCAGTTCACCTCCCACCATCCAGAAACTCATACCCTTTCCCAAAGACTTGGCTGAAAGTCTTCCGGCTATAACCGGCCCTACGGCATGAAGTGCAGCAGAGTTCACACCTGCCAGAAGAAGCACAAATATTAAAAGTGTAAATGAGGGGATAACCGGAGTAATGCTCATCAAAACTGCACCTACGGCCGGAGTAAAAATCACTAAATGATGAAGATGATAACGATCCGTCAGGTGTCCTATAAAAGGTTGAATGACGGAAGGGCCGCGTACAAAAACTGTGAGTAATCCAGCCTCAGCTTTAGTTAGTAACAGATTCTGGATGAAAACCGGCAGGAGAGGAGCAATAAATGCAGTATAAGTGTCATGGATTCCATGACTTACTCCTATCGTAGCAACCCGGAAAGTGTCAAAATTCCTGTTTTTTTCTTTGCTCCTCTCCCCTCCCTTCACTGAATCCCGAAATTTTTTTTTCATATTATTCTTCAGATTCAGTCCGGTTCAGATGCTTTTCAAACCATTTTTTTATTCGGGGCGAGACATCCATTAAAAATTTTGGCTCTCGAGGACCATGCGGTGTTCTGGGATATACCACCATTTCTGTTTCTACTCCCAGTCGGTCCAATGCACGATAGAATTCCTGTCCCTGAGTAAACGGCACTCTGTAATCCTGCTGTCCATGAATAACCTGAGTAGGGGTAGTCACATTTTCAATATAGTAAATCGCAGAATGTCTTTCATATTCTTTATAATTCTCCCAAAACTCACCTCCTAAATGAGCAACCAGATAATCCTGAATATCAGTAGTGGTCACCATACTGATGAGATTGGGAAGTCCGGCCCCCATACTTGCGGCTTCAAACCTGTCTGTCTGAGTAACAACCCATGAGGTCATATAGCCACCATAGCTCCACCCCATAACACATAAACTGTCAGGATGTCCAACTCCCATTTCAATCACTATATCTACACCTGACATACAATCTTCATAATCACCATATCCCCAGTCCTGATAATTAGCATATCTGAATTCTTTACCGTAACCGGTACTTCCTCTGGGATTGGGCCGGAGAACTGCATACCCATTCTGAGCAAAATACTGAACCATATAAATTCCCGGACCTCCGGTAAAACTGCGTGTAAACACACCTGCCGGACCGCCGTGAATTTGAAGTATCAATGGATATGATTTTCCTTTTGTATAGTCAACCGGATAAGTCAGCAAACCTTCAATAACTTTCCCGTCAGCTTTGGAATTCCATTCGATTAATACGGTTTCCCCCATTTCCGGTTTAGGAACATCCTTATGGATATCAGAAAGTTTTTTCATTTTAAATTTATCAATAGATGATATATATACTTCTGCAGGTGTGGTCACATTTTCATATACAAATGCAATCAGATTTTCCTTGCAGTTGATTGAAGAAGATCCTATTACCCCTTTACCTTGCGAAACTGCAAAAGGCGGATTACCATTTCTGGGTAATCCAAATACATGCCTGTTAGTGTTAACAAATTCTGAATAATAAATATGTTTACTGTTTTGTGACCACTGGATGAGGGACGCGCTCCTGTCGTGAGTATCGGCAAGCTTTTCCGGATCTCCACCCTTAGCCGGTGTAACATACACATCCTGCAACCCGATAGGTTCAGGCTGGCCTCCATGAGAAGTAAAGGCTATCCATTTTCCGTCAGGTGAATAAAGAGGATTGGAATCTACACCGGGTCGGTCTACCAGAGGAGTGACTGCACCACTGTCTGCAGGAACAGTAGAAATATCCATTTTCATAAATCTGGTATTCAGACGAGGATCAGGCTGGTGGGCAAAAACAAGAGTTTTCCCGTCAGGCGACCAGTCAAAACTGCTGATGGTAAATTCCCCCGAAGTCAAACGCTGGACAGAATCGATTTCACCACCCTTTACATAACCCATATAAAGATGATTATATTTAAAATTTTTATCAACTAAAATAACATCTCTCTTTTCCTTTTCTCTGGATTTTTCTTCTTCTGTTTCCGGATCACGCATAAGATAAGCAATTCTGCTTCCATCAGGAGACCACTTATACGATGAAACTCCTGATTCAGCCTCTGTAAGTTTTTTTGCTTCCCCGCCGGCAACTCTCATAATCCAGATCTGATTTTTCCCTGATCTGGAACTGGTAAAGGTTAAATATTTTCCGTATGGTGAAAAGGCAGGATTGCTGCATGATTTATCTCCGTAAGTATACTGTACATTTCTTTCTCCATCAGAAGATACCAGCCAGATATGACTGAGATATTCTGACTTTTCTCCTTCCATAACAGGTTTTCTGATTACATAGGCAATCCATTCCCCGTCAGGCGATATTTCCGTACTATAAACACTCAGATATTTCATGTGCAGTTCAGGTGTCCAGGCTTGTTCTTCCGCTTCCTGTGTATATCCATCAGTCAGAAGTAATACATTAAACAGAATTAACAGTAAAAAAACAGCACTAAAAAAAATTCGAACTGATATTTTTCTCATAATTTCTCCTGTAATTAACAATTAAAAAATAATATAATATCTCAAAATCAGTAGTTTAAATGTAGGGAAAATTATACAGAAAAGCAAAGGGGATTGGTTGATGATAAGAACATAAAACTTCAGAGCTGTGTAAGTGATTTATTACAGTTTACATTATTGAAGAAAATGTATAAATAATAAAAAATTGAAAAAATTTTACCCTAAACTCAACCTTAACCTCATCCTTAACCTTTTTTCCCCTTCTCCATATTCTCTATTCCATCTCCTGATATCTATGGTTCAAAAGAAATATTTACATGCCGGAGTGACTTAAAAATATTTTCTTTGATATTAGCTTTTTTTTCTTTTTTTTGCAATTCTTTAATGATTACTTTTATTGTATCCCTGCGTGTATATCCATCAACAGGACAACCTGATTCCAATACCGGAAATTGATTTTCTTTTGAAAATTTTTTTATCATATGTTCATAGACATAGGTGAGAGGCCGTATAATATATATATTTCCCTTAAAAACTTCCTGAACCGGATTCATAGATTCAATCTTTCTGCTGTACAGAATATTCATAAGAAGCGTCTCTATAATGTCATCTTTATGATGTCCGTAGGCAATTTTATTACAACTGAGCTCATGCGCAGTTTCATATATTTTTTTTCTTCGGTAATGGGAACAGATAAAACAGGGATTTTTGGTAGCTTCAGAAGCAAAAGCAATCTTGCTTATCTGTGTAGGTATAATCCGATATTCAACTCCAAGATTATTGAAAAAGTTCTCAAGTGTACGCCAATGTTTTTTAGTATTCTTGAACCCAAGATCAACATATACTGCAATTATCTTAAAATCCGGTTCAAGGTAACTGCTTCTTTCTGTTAATAGATGAAGGAGTGTCATACTGTCAACTCCACCTGAGACACCCACCAAAACTCTGTCTGCTTTCTCAATCATATGATATTCAAAAATTGCTTTTTCCATTTGTTTTCTGAGTAATTTATGCAGTTTTGAAGTATTTTTCATGATAAAAATCTTTGAATTATTTTTGATATATCGGTGAGATCTCTGATTTTATTAATATAATGTTCAGAATCCCTGCCCCACATATATGTTCCCACAGCATTTCTGGTATGGGTTTTTACTGAAAGATCTTCTATATTCCCATGATCACTTGATACGATTATTAATTTTTCTGTCAAATCCAGAATATCGATCAAGTGTATAATAAACTTTTCAATCAGGACTAGTACCTGTACAGCAGTATCCATATCCTGTGTGTGTCCGGCCCTATCAGTGAGAAAATATTCATATACCACTAGATTAAAATCATCTGCAGCATCAGCCAGTATATGTGCGGCTTCTTTGCTGGTAAAAACAGGAACTTTAAATCCCCGTTCGATGAGTTTCTTGTTGGTATAATCATGATATATTGATCTATGTTTCTCAATATCTTCAAGAGAATAAAATGTATTATCTGCCGCCAGATTAGCTACTGTAGTAGTGGATAATCTCCATTTTGTTTCTTCTTTTAGTTTAAAAAAAAGAGGTCTGTAGGCATTAATAAAAGTTGTGGATAAGCCCTTCAGTTTCACTTTTTTTAAAACCGATTCTTTCCTGATAATTTCAGTAAGTTTATTAGTCGGAAATCCGGGAACGTGCATTTTGACTTCCCGGGCACAATTAATTCCTGTGAGTAAGGTTGCAGTACCGGTAGCACTCTGTGGTAAACCATCAATGCCAAGTGTGGCATCAGTAGGAATACAGAATCCGTTTTTTAAAACCGAAATTGTATCTTTTTGTTTATTATGGAAAGAAAAAATAGATATATCAGAATGTAGACAGGGATTTATTTCCGGCTCTTCAGAACCAAGCCCTAAACCATCAATGAATATAAAAACAACACTTTTCAATACCCCAATCCTTTAATAATTGCAGGATTCTTTCTCCATTTTTTTCTGACCTTCACTTCAAGTTTAAGATATACTTTTCTACCAAGAAATGATTCTATATCTTTACGTGCTTTCATGCCGACTCTTTTAAGTGCTTCTCCCTGCTTACCGATAATAATACCTTTCTGAGAATCTCTCTCCACAATAATTATTGCATGGATGTAATCTTTTCTTCCCTTACGTTCTTTGAATTCAGCGATCTGAACTGCCACTGAATACGGCACTTCCTGTTCATATAAGAAAAATATCTTCTCTCGTATTATTTCGGAAACAAAAAACCTTTCCGGTTCACTGCTTATAACATCCTGGGCATAAAAAGGCTGACCTGAAGGTAAATTTTTCAGAATTTTCGAGAATAAAATATCTAAGCCATCATTATGCAGGGCTGAAATAGGAATTATCTCTTTAAATACATTAATATTTTTAAAAGAATCAATAATGGGAAGTATTAATTCTTTGGGATAGAGATCAATTTTATTAATCAATAAAAATTTTGGGACCTGATAAGATCTCAATGTGTCAATAACAGGTTCTGTATCAGGTCCTTTTGAATTCATATCTATCATCATAAGAATAATATCTGCTTCCTTTAAAGAAGATTCAGCTGTCTTGATCATAGATTTTTGTAATTGATATTTTGGAGTTATAAGTCCGGGAGTATCGAGAAAAATGATCTGATAATTATTTCTATTCATTATACCAAGAACACGATTCCTGGTTGTTTGAGGTTTTGGAGTAACGATGGATATTTTCCGTTCAAGGAAAACATTCATCAAAGTAGATTTACCAACATTAGGCTTACCAACTATGGTTACATAACCGACTTTAAAATTACCCTTCTTTTTGACCGAGTTCATCATCTAATATAATTTTTTTATTTTAATATCATGATAATAGTGTCGAAGTATCTGCCTGTAGTTTGCTCCCCGTATTGCAAGCCCGGCAGCTCCTGTTTGACACATCCCAACCCCATGCCCAAAACCTGCTCCCTTAAAAATAAATTCATCTAAATCCCCTCTTTCATTTACTCCCTTTTTCACGTAAAAACAGGAACTCCATAGCGTCTCAGGACTGAGGGCTTTTCGAATATTCAATTCTTTTCTAATTATCAGTTCATCATAGGTACCAATTATCTTTAATAATAATATCCGACCAGAGACTCCCCTTTTTAAAGGAACAATATCAATAATGTCACCGATATTCTTCCCTGAATATTTATTTACCACTTCAGTTAACAGATCCTGAGATATTGTTTTTTCCCATCGGAAATATTTTTTACTATACTCCATTGAAGGAAGAATCCATCCTTTTACTGTATTACAATAAACTCTGGGAAAGGAATCAATCCACTTCTTTGCATTTTCTTCTTTTGATAAATCACCATAACTTTTTAAAGGTTTGGGGGCATCGTATTTACCCTGAAGATACTCAATATAGTCTCCGTCCCACACATTATCAGAATATTCTGTATGTCCACCGCAAACAGCTGAATACACTGCGTCACATATACTGTTATCATGCCATAAAACCATTCCTTTTGTTTCATTTACAGCTCTGTCTGTTGAGGGCTTTCTTTTAGAAAGGCCACTATAGACCTGACAATGGACCTGATCGCATAAATCATAAGGATCATTCTTGTGGAGTTTACCTATTTTAGATAATGCCTCGGAACGAGCCGCTACAGCCTGTGCTTTTAAAGCTTCTAAAGGGAATCCATCCGGCATTTCAGATGGCACCACACCCTTTAAATAAATTTCAACTGGCACATGATTGATAACAACCAGTTTTCCATATCTGTTAATTGTGAAAGAAATAGTCTCAGGATAAGTATGTGATACTTTGTTTTCCCAGTGATAACCAATTCCCACAGGTATATTGTGAAGCGTTACTGATCCTCCCTTAATGTAGATAGATTTAGTCGATTCAAATACCTGATCGGTTTCTAAATTCTTTAAGAGAATTCTCCCCTTTGAGTTTAAATATTTCTCTGTAATAAATGTATTTATTCCATTCTGAAGATTATTCTGATATTTCACTGCCTGTTCTTTTCTTTTAAAATATTTTCTCAAACACACCCGATATAAACGATTTTTTACAATTATTTTTCCATCAGCACTGAGATTCTTGCCAACAGGAATTATAGCAGTCTCAATTCCTTCATGAGACAAATCTGTAGCCAGATCCTGTGCATTGGACAAGGTGCTCATGGAACCAAAAACCAGAATATAAACTTTTTCTGCTGGTGAGGAATCCATAACCTGTGCTTCCCACATACTTCCGTCAATATTTCGAGATATAAATTTACCGTCATGACTGATGATATAACAATTTTCAGATAAAGTAAAAGAGAGTGAAGCAGAAGTAGTGACAATACCAACTTTTACTTCCGGCTCTACTTTTTCCTTCTCTCTCACCGGTTGTGGAGGCACCGAACATTTGATAAATAACAAAAATATTACTATGCCCAGATACTTAAATAAATTTTTCACCTGAAATTCCTATACCTGAAAAAATTTTTCATTATCATTTTTGGAAACCATATAAGAAACAGCAGCATTAAAAGCGGAAAAATAATTGTATCAAAAAAGTAAGCAGCAACGATCTTTAAAAGCCATAAAATAAATTCACTGGTTTTATTGGTCAAAAAATTGATAACCTGACTTATTCTCGTTTTTATTCTTTTTACTTCAGACCAGATACTTTTATTTTCTTCTTTAATATCAGGAAAATATGCTTTCCTGAAAACCGATAGATTTTTTTCTGCTTCTTCAACTGAAGGTTCAGTAATTTTACTGGAAAGAAACCTGCCACCTGAAATCGAGGCAGGAATAATAATGAGGACTGCAAGACTTATAAAAATCAAATAGTTAGAAATATCCTTCAGCAAATGGATTAAAAATCTTTTTCGGACAAACAACCATCGTGATATCAATAATATTAAAACTGAAAACAGTGTCAGCGCAATTAACCATTGATCAATATAACTAATAGTTAACAGAATATATTTCGTGCATAGAAGAACAGCACAGCTCAACAGTACTGCTTTCCAGGCAAAATTAACATAATCATAAGTTGACTGTACAATATCTCCAGCCTCAATACCAAGTCCGACCCCCAATTCTGATCCTTCAATGATCGCCAACCCAATCTTTATCGCAGATATAACACCAAAAGTTACCAAAGATTTTTGCAGGGACTCATCAACATAAGTCTGATTAGATTTTATCTGAAATTTATTATGAATAAATTCAAGACCCTTGGAAGTATAATCAAGTCCTGAGCAAATAATTGCTATAATTAAGATGATTGTTATCAACAATCGTCTCGAAGTTTTATTTAATTTAATTTTCAAAACAGATGTCAGTTAATAAAAAATTATTCTCTGGTTATATCTAAAATTGTATAGTTTATTTCTCCAGCCGGAATAGTAATATTTACAATGTCACCAATCTTACGTCCTAAAAGACCTCGGCTAATTGGTGAATTTATGGAAATTTTATTTTCCATAATATCTGCTTCTGATTCAGATACTATTATAAATTCATCATATTCTTCTGTATCGTTATTTTTTAATGTCACCTTAGCACCGATATATACTTTATCTGTCGGGAGGTTCATATCATCAAGAAACTCCACTGAAGAAAGCTGCTCGGATAATTCTTTGATTCTTGTCTCGTTAAATGCCTGTTCTTCTTTTGCTGCTTTATATTCAGCATTTTCTTTTAAATCACCAAACCCACGTGCCCGTTCAATTTTTTCTGCAATTTTTCTGCGTCTGACTTTACATAAAAAATCCAGTTTTTTCTTCAGCTTTCTGTGACCTTCTCTGGATATATAGTTAACACCCACTATCACTCCTTAACAATTGTTTTTTAGATTTAAATCTAATCATTTCGAACTTAAAAATCAAATTATTGATTTCAATAAAATTATTTTATTGAAAAAAATTAAACTCCGCTTTTTATTTATATTTGTCATATTCTCTATAATTATTTATATTACATTAAAGAAATTAATAAATTATCCATGGAGTTGAACCTATGATAGCCAAACGTGTTCTGGTATTGGTTGACTGGCATCCAGGAAAAAACACTTTCCCTGTTTTTAAAAAAAACTTTAATGAAATCCGGGTGGTAGGCGGTCCTTTTCTTAAAGGAGCTACCAGCGGACTGCGTAAAGTTCTGTTTCGCTGGTCTATGTATATCTGGGTAGGGATAAAAGCAATTTTTATAAGTAGAAATTATGATACAGTCATTGCCTTTCAACCAGTATGCGGAATTGTTTTAGGTACTTTTTACAGATTATTTAATATTAAATCAAAACAACTCATACTCCTGAATATGATCTTTACTGAGCGTTCTTCAAAATTTTATTTCAATTTTCGTAAAAATTTTGTGCAATGGGTTTTAAAAACTGTAGATGGCATGAGTGTTTATACAACTGGTGAAATCAATACTCTGGCCGAACTTTTCCATTACCCTAAAAATCGGATATTTTGTGTACGGCAGGGTATCCGCATACATGAACCTGTAAAACGAATTCCGGCAAACAAACTGGAAAATTATATTTTCAGTGCAGGAATGAGCCTGAGAGATTATGGTTCACTCATAGAAGCTATGCGAAATCTGGATATCCCTCTGGAAATTGTATGCCAGCCGTATAATATAAAAGGATTAGACATTCCTGATCATATACATATTCATCTCAATCTATGGGGTGAAGAAGTAGTTAAATTACGGCGTAACGCCCGAATAGTTGTCATTCCTCTGTTATATGAGAACATTTCAGCGGGCCAGTATGATATCCTTTATTCTATGTCAGAAGGTAAGGCAATCATTGCATCCCGTACAGTGGCAAGTACAGAACATATAACCGATGGTAAAGATGGATTCTTGGTGCCCTGCCGGGATGTGCAGGCATTACAGGACAGAATCCTGACTTTATGGAACGATTCATCACTTATTAATAAAATGGGCGCACAAGCACAGAAAACTTTTAACAACAATTTTACTTATGAAGTGTATCAGCATACTGTAGTAAATAATCTAAAAAATTTATAGCAGTTGCTGAGATGACTATTCCACTATAATTTCATCAACTAATAACAGTGCCGGATTTCCGGACGAAAAATGCCAGGAAGGACAGGTTTTAATATTTCTGGCAATAATTTTTATATATCGGGCTTTGGCAGCATCAACCTCAACCGTAAAATTTTCTATATCAGTGCGTATATGATGCTGCGGTACTCCGTACTCTTTATTTGCTATTGTAGTAAAAGTATCCTGATCTTCTGAAACCTGGTATTCGACAAAAACAGGCAGAAAAATTCTGGATCCGGTGCTCACCAGATAACCAGTTGAAATCTTGTGGACAGGCATAATACTTCCCAGATCAATTATAACCTCCAAATCATTTTTTTCAAACGCCGTCCATAATCCATTCCTAAAATTTACAGTCCCTTTTGTTCCGTCAACTAAATGTATGTTTTCCACTGCATATTGAGTGTTTTCTTTGATCGGGTCATGTATCATATTGATAGATTTGCCTACTGCTTTATGAACATGAAAAAGTCGTTCAATAATATCTCCTCTTAATACTTCGTTCTTATAAATACCAGACTTAACTAATGTGGTTTTATCCAGTGTAAAAGGATTAGTGTATTGAGATGAAAGCGGATCCGGGTTACTTCCATCCAGGGTATATCTGATCTCCGGCTGGATCAGTTCTGTTTTAAAATTTATATTCAGGATGTTATTAACTGTATCAGTTTCCGATACCGGATAGGCATTTAAAGCACTTTTAGCATAATTGATATCCAGTTTTTTATACCTTTTAAACTGATATTCCATCCGGTTCATAAAATCACTCCATTTTCGTTGTTTTTGCGTAGACCAAACCACTTCTGCCAGGGCAGCCATTCGCGGAATAGCCATATATTCAACCTGATCCGGACTTTGAATATATTCTGTCCATACATTTCCCTGAGCGCCGAGAATATGTTTTGCTTCTTCTGCAGACAAAACTGCAGGAACCGGATCATATGAATATACTTTTTTTAAAGGGATATAACTGCCAATTGCTTTAGGCTCAAAATCCGGATTACCCTGGTAATAATCAAAATAACAATGGGTAGTGGGGGTCATTACTACATCATGACCCTGCCTGGCTGCCTGAATACCACCTTCAGTTCCTCTCCAGGACATAACAGTTGCCTCAGGAGCAAGTCCTCCTTCTAATATTTCATCCCATCCGATAATATAGCGTCCCCTGGAATTCAAAAATTTTTCTATACGTTTGATAAAATAACTCTGAAGTTCATGTTCGTTTTTCAAATCATTTTCTCTGATTCTTTTCTGACAATCAGGACAATTCTCCCATCTTTCCTTTGGACATTCATCTCCTCCGATATGAATATATTTTGAAGGAAATAGTTCTATAACTTCTGAAAGTACATCTTCCAGAAACTTAAACGTTTTTTCTTTGCCTGCACAGTATACTTCTTTAGAAACACCCCAGTATGTTCGAACTTTATAAGGACCACCAGTACAGGAAAGTTCCGGATAAGCAGCCAGAGCAGCCTGAGAGTGACCTGGCATCTCAATTTCAGGTATTATGGTAACAAAACGGGACTCAGCATAATCTACAATCTCTTTAATATCTTCCTGAGTATAAAATCCACCATATCGTTCTCCATCAAACTTACGTGGCAGATTATAAGGATATCCTATCAGTGTTTCTTCTCTCCAGGAACCGACCTTTGTTAAGCGCGGATATTTTTTAATTTCAATCCTCCATCCCTGATCTTCAGTGAGATGCCAGTGAAAAGTATTCATTTTATGCATAGCAATATAATCAATATATTTTTTAATAAATTCTTTGGGCATAAAATGCCTGCATACATCAAGATGCATCCCCCGGTAGGAAAAACGCGGTTTATCCTGTATCTCTACACCCGGAATACTCCACGTCTGCCGTTTATCAGATACAACCGAACCCTCAAAGTCTACCGGCAATAACTGACGTACAGTCTGGATTCCGTAAAATATTCCTGCAGCAGTATTTGCTCTAATATGAACAGTATTCTTATGTACGGAAAGATTATATCCCTCATCACCTAATTTTGAATCTGTTCCCTGAGTGGTGAGCACTATCATATTTTCCTGTACTGTGCTATCTTCTGAAACTACTACCTGTAAGGTATAACCAGTGGATGAGGATAATAAATTATTGAAATAAGCAACAGCATATCTGATCTTTTCAGTATCAGAATGAATCAATATTTTTGTATCTTTAGAAATTGTAAATTCTCCTTCAAGTATGCTTATTTTTTCAGGTTTAGGGATTATATTTATATGATTTTGTTGCTTATGTGTACATTTTAACATGTTTAACATACTTATTCCCAAAATAACTATTGAAATAATTGTCTTCTTTTTCATAACTTATCTCCTGTTGAAATGTTAAAATTTTTAAGAGCATTATTTACATTTTATCTATCGATTTACATATTCAGAAACTTTTAATAACTTTCTGTCAATACATACCTTTACCGCCAATGCTATTCCTTCCTGCTTAAGCAGAAAGTGAAATTCCTCTTTTAAAGTTTGAATAAATTCAGAGAGATTCTTAAATTCAGAAGATTTTTTACTGAGTAAGAGTTGACTGAATTCCTCTATTCCGATCAGTTCATTTTTATATAATGCTTCATTTTCCATATATACATGTTGTGATATTTTCTGCTCCTCAAATTTTTTTCTGTTACTATCAAGCAGATCTTCGATATCATCCCTAAGATCCTGCAGCTCTACCCGCATTATCTCCTGAAAACTTCTCAATTTATTCTTCATACTATCCCCCAAATATTCAAAATCAATTAAATATTTTCATTTTATCAGCAGGGTACGGTTTTAGATACTCATATACATCTTCACTGTCAACTCTTCGGTTTAACCAGGCATCTTCTTGCTGAGGAAATAAAATAGCCGGCATTCTGGTATGAGGTATTCCGGCAATAAGATCATTGGGCGGAGTGGTGATAATTGTACACGATCTTATTGGATCTCCATTGATTTTACATTCATCCCAGATACCTGCCAGAGAAAAAATATTCTGATCCGTTACCCCTATTTTATGCTCTTTTCTGGACATATCAGGCGGCATTATTCTTTTATCCGGCCATTCAAAAAATTCAGTTGCCGGAATTATACATCTTTGATTGTTTTTCCAGGCATTTCTGAAAGATACTTTTTCCTTTAAACTTTCCTTACGGGCATTGTAAGTGGCAAATTTTTTTTCAGATAAAGATTTTTTCCACCAGGAAGGTACAATATCCCACCGGAACAGTTCTAACATTCTTTTATTATCTCTGCCCACGACAGCCGGGACATATGAATCAGACTGTCCTCTGGAAGGATAAAATCCCTGCTCTTTTAATAAAGAAGCAAAATCTAAATCCGGCTCATCAGAAATTCCGTATCTTTTCATTAAATTTATTAAATTGATATAGTTTAAAGCAAAATGACCACACATAATTATTACCTGTTTTTTAACTGTATTATTCTATGTCTTTGAGTCTTAGAGTCTTAATGTCTGGTGATTTTGTCATATAGACCATAGACTACAGACCACAACATTATTCGCAGTCTGCCGTCCACGGTCCGCGGTCTCTTTGTAATAATGGCTTCTGAACATAAATCCTCTCACGTTATAAAACTCTAACGTTCTAAGGTTCTGTTTTATCTTTTATCTTTTATCTTTTATCTTTTGTCTTTTTTCTTTGGTCTTTTTTCTTTGTCCTTTTAACACTCATTCACTTTTCGAGTAAAAAAATCATCAATAATCTCATTAAATCCATAAGCAAGTATTGTTCGGCAAATCTCTTCTCTGGTAAACCATTTTAAACACTGACCTTCCTGCAGATCAATAGAATCAATATCCAGATTTATTCTCTTCCAGAACGTGTGTTCAATCCTGTCCTCAAATTCCATAACCGATACCGGTTTAAAATTCTTTAATTCCAGCCCCATCTCCTCTTTCATCTCTCTAATAATACATTCCTCAGGTGTTTCACCGGAATCTACATGACCTCCTGGAAGATCCCACATATTAGGATAAGGTATTGTATCTTTGTCATCTCTGAGTAAAAGAAGGATTTCATCATTATCATTTATAAAAATTATACTGACCCCTTTTCTTTTCATATACATGTAAAATAATACCTGTAAACTTTAAATGCAATGGTTTTAATATATTACAGAGAATTTAATGTGTAATACAAATAAATTCCTAACACTTTTCTAACAATTATTGAATAAATTTTTAATATTATATTCCTATTTTAATGAATCATTAAGGGTTAATAATTAAAAAAGGGGATGGATATGAAAAAACTATTACTAGTTTTACTTGTGACTATTAATACAATCGGAGGTTACACACAGACATCACAAATCAAAGGAAAAGTGTTTGGCGATTATTTTTACAACCTCAAACACCACATACCTGCTAGTGAAAACATAAACGGATTTAAAATCCGGAGGTTTTACTTCACGTTTGAGAATCAGCTCACCGATAATATCAAGACGCGGTTCAGACTGGATGTAAAACATGCAAATTTTGGAGAAAAAGAAAAACTCCGCCCTTTTATAAAACATGCATATCTGGAATGGAATAATTTAATTCCCAGACACATACTTTATCTGGGTATTTCAGATGCAAATGCGTTTGACAATTCACAGAATTATTGGGGATATCGTTCCGTAGAAAAAATAATAATGGATATTAATGATATTGCACCATCTGCAGATATGGGACTCTCCCTTAAGGGAGACCTCAACAAGATTATACATCACTGGATTACTGTTTTTAACGGAACAGGGTATGGTTCATCTGAGATGGATAAATATAAAAAATTTGGTTATTCCTTATGGGTTACCCCAATTAAAGGCATGATTCTGGAAGGATATATTGACTACGAAAAGCAGAACCCTAAAACCGGAACATATGAACCGGCAGCTGATTATTTCCACAGTACCGGATACCGGACAGTTAAAGGATTTTTTGGGTATCAAAACTCCGGCATTACTCTAGGATGCGAAATTTTCTCCCGTACAAATTTTCAATCAGGTGCTACTGACAGTTCCGGAACTTCAAAAACTGATGTATCTAAAGCGGGTTTTTCTTTGTTTAGTCATTTTACTATAATTAAATCAAAGCTGAAGGCTTTTGCCAGATATGACTACTTTGATCCGAATACAGATAATAAGGTGTATGTTGATCCTGATATAAACGGACATAAAGATGAAGAAACCTTAATTATAGCCGGACTGGATGTAACAGTTCAAAATGCATTTCATATAATGCCCAACATTATTATTACTGGATACAGAAATGAGAACATAGATAATGATATAACAGCCCGAATAACTTTTAGTTATAATTATAAAACAGAAAAAATTTAATTTTTCTAACTATCAATTATTTTTTTATTTATTAAGGAAAGGGAAAAAAATGAAAAAAATTATCTCATTAATACTCATAGCAATACTGTTTACGACAATGAATTTATCTGCTCAGAGCTTTATTCGTATTAAGGGTTCTGATACACTGATTAATCTGGTACAAAGATTATCAGAAGTGTATATGGAAGAAAATCCTAATACCGCAATCGCCGTTACTGGAGGAGGTTCCGGTGTAGGTATAGCTGCTCTGATAGCAGATCGGGTGGACATTGCAGACGCTTCCCGGCAAATGAAACCTAAAGAAATTGAAGCTGCACATAAAAATGGTGTGGATCCGGTTGAAATAGTTATCGGGATAGACGGACTTTCTGTAATAATCAATGCTGAAAATCCAATCAACTCATTAACCCTTGAACAGATCGGAGAAATTTTCCGGGGACAAATCACTAACTGGAAAGATGTAGGCGGACCAGATAAGGAAATATCTCTGTATGGACGCCAGGCTAATTCAGGTACGTATGTATTTTTCCAGGAATTGGTTTTGAACAAAAAAGATTATTCTGCTGATATGAAACGAATGAACGGAAATGCCCAGATTGTTGAAGGAGTGGCAGCAGATAAGGATGGTATTGGATATGTAGGTATAGGATATGTATATGATGATAAAGAAAATATTCGTAAAGATATAAAAGTACTCAGTGTTGCTCAGGGTGACAATGAACCTGTATCTCCACTGATATCAGAAAATGTAAAATCCGGGGAATATCCTATCGCCAGAGCTTTGTATCAGTATATTAATGGAAAACCTGAAGGTGAAGTCAAAGATTTCATTGCTTTTGAATTAAGTGAGAAAGGACAGGAAATAGTAGAAGAATTGTCTTTTTATCCTGTATCCGGTGAGTATAAAGAACAGAATGAAAAAGCAGGTTTTTAACCAGTAAGTGCTATGTTAAAAAAACATATAAAGTCCGGGCTGTTTTAACATTTTAAGACAATCCGGATTCAGTGTAATTTAGTAAACAGGAAAATGACAGACAGAAACAAACGAAAAGTAACTGTAAGACGGTTCAAAGAAAAAACTATAGAAAAATTTTTCCAGGCAAATGGTATTTTTTCTATTATTGTGCTTCTGGGAATTTTTTCTCTCCTCCTGATCGAAGGGTGGCCGGCAATAAAAAAACTGGGAGTTGCTGAATTTCTTTTTAATGCCAAATGGAATCCTACTTCATTTGAAAAAGAATCTTACGGCATGCTCTCCATGATTATCAGCACACTCATGGTAACTATAGGTGCAATGATACTTGCAGTTCCTCTTGGAATCGGATGTGCAGCGTATCTTGCAGATGTGGCAAACAGAAAAACCAGAGAAATTATCAAGCCAGTCATTGAAATTCTGGCAGGTATTCCATCAGTGGTTATTGGTTTTATAGGAATAATTATTGTGGGACCGTTTTTGGCTGATTTATTGGGCACATCACACGGATTAAATGCTATTAACGGTTCCATACTTCTGGCTATAATGTCACTTCCAACTATTATCAGTATTTCTGAAGACGCTATAACTTCGGTGCCTATGGTTTACAAACAAGCCTCATATGCACTGGGGGCTAATAAATGGCAGACTTTAGTTCGAGTAACCCTTCCTGCAGCTATGTCCGGTATCATAGCTTCTGTTATGCTGGGAATGGGAAGAGCTATTGGTGAAACCATGACCGTTCTCATGGCCTGCGGTAATGCACCCGCTTTTCCTCAAAGCATCAAAAATTCTGTACGTCCCATAACATCCACTATTGCTATAGAAATGGGAGAAACTGTTCAGGGCGGTCTGCATTACAGTTCACTTTTCGTCGTTGCATTTGTCCTTTTTCTTATGACGTTTGTAGTAAACCTGGTTTCTGATATTGTTCTGAACAAATATCAGAAGGTGAACAGATAGAAATGAATCTGACTAAATCAACACAATTCCTTGGTTATACTATTCTGCGACTCAGTGCGCTTATCATTATTGCTATCCTCCTGTTTATATTATGGGATATCATTGCTCAAGGAAGTGAAGTTTTAAGCTGGGAATTTCTCACCCAGAAACCAAAAAATGGTATGACCGAAGGAGGAATATGGCCCGCTATAGTCGGAACCTTTTGGGTAAGCTTGGTCAGTGTAGTATTTTCAGTTCCTATAGGAATGTTCACTGCCATTTATTTAAATGAATATGCCAAACAGGGAAGACTTATACGTATTATCAGAATGGCTATAAGGAATCTTTCCGGAGTGCCGTCCATAGTGTATGGTCTTTTTGGTTTTGCTCTTTTTACGTTAATGTTCAATTTTGGTCTTTCTGTTATTTCATCCGGTCTGACCCTGGGGCTTCTTACACTGCCCTGGACCATAACTGCAAGTGAGGAAGCCCTGAAAACAGTGCCTTTTGGATATCGGGAAGCATCATTGGCTCTTGGAGCCACAAAATGGCAAACCATTAAAACCAATGTGCTGCCTTATGCTGTACCCGGTATGCTGACCGGCTCTGTATTGGGTCTGGCCCGGGCTGCCGGAGAAACAGCTCCCATTCTTTTTACCGGAGTTGCTTTCTTCTGGCCAATTTTACCTGGATTTCCTGAGTTGTTTACTCAGCAATTCATGGCCCTTCCTTACCATCTGTACATTCTGGCAACCCAGCATCATGAAATTTTGAAAGTCCGGCCTCTGGCTTATGGTACAGCTTTTGTACTGATAACGCTGATAATTCTCATGAATTCCTTAGCAATCTGGATAAGATACCGATTCAGGAAAAAATATAAATAAAATGAAAGTTAAAGCATATAATGAATAATTTAAAAATGTACACTAAAGGGCTTAATTTTTACTACGGAGATTTTCATGCTCTGATTGATATAGATCTTCCTATTGAAGCCAATAAAGTAACTGCTCTGATTGGTCCTTCCGGTTGCGGTAAATCCACTTTTTTGCGTACCCTTAACCGTATGAACGACATTATTCCCGGAACCAAAGTCGAAGGAAAAGTAGTACTTGATGATTTTAACATCTATCAGAAAAACACAGATATTGTGGATATCCGCAGAAGGGTAGGGCTGGTTTTCCAGGAATCAAATCCATTTCCAAAATCACTTTTTGACAATGTTGCTTACGGACTCCGCATCAACGGAGAAAGAAACCGGGTAATACTCAGAGAAAGAGTGGAAGAAAGTCTTAAGAGTGCAGCTATCTGGGAGGAGGTAAAAGACCGGCTCGATGACTCTGCAATCGACCTTTCCGGCGGACAGCAGCAGAGATTGTGTATTGCCAGAGCTCTGGCTGTAAAACCGGAAGTCCTTCTCATGGATGAGCCCGCTTCCGCACTTGATCCTATTGCCACCCAGAAGATTGAAGAACTGATATTTCAGCTTAAAAAGGATTATACCATTGTCATTGTTACTCATAATATGCAGCAGGCAGCAAGAATTTCTGATAAAACTGGTTTTTTCTATCTTGGTAAATTAATAGAATTTGGTGAGACTGATCAAATCTTTACTAACCCCCGCTTAAAAAAGACAGAGGACTATGTTACCGGAAGATTCGGATAATAGTATACTTTTCAATACTTTTGTAAACATTTAATACCTTCAGTGCCTCAATTGCAAGATTATTTATTATCATATACTTTTGTTCACTTATTAATAAAACTCCCTAAATCTTCCTTGTCAGGGGGACTACAGTTGGTAAATCATGAATATCTACCGATCGCGGACCGCATCTATTAGCTATCTGCCGTCCGCGGTCTGCATTCTGTTCATTCTTCTGGCCTTGGGTTCCTGATCTTCGCACGACAACCTTCTCAAGTTCTAACGCTCACACGTTCTAATGTACTCACACCCAAAAGCTCTAAAGTTCTTGTATTTTGATTCTTGCATCTTACTTCTTTAGTCTTTGATCTTTTGTCTTTAACTTTTTCCTTCTTCCTTTTTCCTTTTTCCTTGTTTTATTCTTTATCTTTTGTATTTTTTCTTTTGTCTTTTTTGTTGATGTGCTGTTTGTTTCAAAGGAATATATATGATAAAACTTGTTCCCTTCCCCACTTTACTGTTCACATTGACACTCCCTTTATGAGCTTCAACCGCATGTTTGACTATGGATAATCCCAGTCCAGTTCCACCCAGTTTACGACTTCTGGATTTATCAACCCGATAGAAACGTTCAAAAATCCGGGGTATATGTTTTGCAGCAATTCCACTTCCCTGATCTGTAACTTTTAATTCAAGCCAGTCCTCTTTTCCCCTGCATTCAATGGTAACTGTACTTGCTTCCGGACTGTATTTTATTGCATTATCCACAAGATTAATTAAACCGTCTTCCAGAATATCTCTGTTTATTTCAGCTGAAACAGCATCAGAACAGTTGACTTTTACTGTAATGTTCTTTCCCTCTACCTTTTTTCTTAAAAGTGCAACCGTATCATCAATTATATATTTTACTGAGTATTTTTCAAATTTTATTTCACGAATTTCTGAGTCTTGCTCCAGTCTGGAAAGTTTCAGAAGATCCTCTACAATTGAAGCCAATCTGTGAGAATTCTTTTGTATCATATTAATAAAGTTTGTAACTCTGGTTCTATCTTCCATACCACTCTCTTTTAAAGTTTCAATCGAGCCTACTATACTGGTTAAGGGGGTTTTCAGTTCATGAGAAACATTGGCCACAAAATCCTTTCGTATTTCTTCTAACTGTTTTAATCTGGTTATATCATTGATAACAATAACTATACCTGTAGTATTGTCTTCATGATCAAGCATGGGAGCCGCTTTTGCCTGCAGATATCTGTTTCTTGCACCATGCAGTATTACTTCTCTTTCACCGGTTATTTTATCAGAGATATTCTCTGATATAAAACGCAGGAAATCCGCCTGACGGATCACAGAATGGATATCCTTACCTTCAGCCTGATCCGGTGTTATTTCAAAAATATTTGCTGCAGTTTTATTAATACGCACTACTCTTTCTTCAAGGTTTATAACCAGCAGCCCCTCAGACATACAGGATATAATACTTTCCATCTCTTTGTGCTGTTCTGAAATCTTGTTAATACGAAAATTTAGATCAGATGCCATGTTATTCATCGCAACTGAGAGAATTTCAAACTCTTCAGAACCGGAAATATGAACCCGGTAATCCAGTTTTCCCTCCCCAAAATTTACAGCTGCTTCTTTAAGACTTTGAATAATGCGTTTGATGCGTCTTGAAAACAAAAAAGAAATACCAATCGCTAAACAGACAACAAGAAATCCAATTATTGCCATCCGCCTGTAGAAAGCATTTATTGTCGTATATAGCTTGGCAATAGAAAGTGAACTTCGCACAACTGCTGCAATTTTCCCTTGATAAAGCAATGGTACTGCAGTATATATCATCTCTTTTTTTAAGGTTTTACTATAGCGGATTGAAGTACCAAAATGGTTGTTCATAGCCTGTATAATTTCACTACGATCAGCATGATTCTCCATAGCAGCAGGTTCATGTTCTGAATCTGTTATCACTCTTCCGGAAGGTAGTATCACTGTAATCCTGAATCCTATCTCCTTACCAATATCCTGACAGACGGATTGAACAGTATCATATTGTTCGGATATAACATTATTCTGTATTATTCTGGCAATCAGCAGGGACCGGTTTTCTAAATCTGTCCGAATACGATTGATATACGTATTTTTTACTTCTCTTGAGATAATCCAGGTTAAAATAGTCAGGGAGAAAACTAAAATTAAAATATAGAGAGGGAAATATTTCCAAAAAAGTGATTTAGGTTTTTTCACAATATTATTCCTTGAACCTGTAACCGATACCTCTGACAGTTTCAATATATTTACCGGCAGATCCTAACTTTTTACGTAACCCGGTAATCTGAACATCAACAGAACGATCTGTCACCGGATAATCAGTTCCTTTTACAGCATCAATGATTTGCCCTCTGGTAAATACCCATCCGGGTCTTCTGATAAGTAGTTTTAAGATATAAAATTCAGTAGCTGTTAAATTAACCGGTTCACTATCAACTGTAACCCTAAATTTGGAAGAATCAATCTGAATATTATGAATTGACATAACTGATGAATCTTCTGAAAAATCTTTATTTACTCTTCTTAAAATTGATCGTATTCTAGCAATTAAAATACGTGGTTTAAAAGGTTTAGTAATATAGTCATCAGCACCTAATTCCAATCCGGATACAATATCAGATTCTTCTCCTTTGGCAGTTAACATAACAATAGGAATTTTTTTAGTCTCATCATCTGATTTTAATCTTCTGCACACTTCAAATCCATCTATACCGGGGAGCATAAGATCAAGCAATACCAAATCAGGATGTGAGGCTTTCGCCTGCGAGATTCCTTCTTCTCCTGTTAAAGTGCTTGTTACCCTATAACCTTCTTTTTCCAGATTGAATTTTATCAATTCCTGGATATCAGTTTCATCTTCTATAATTAATATATGTTCTTTACTCATAATATCCCTCGAAAAATATAACTATTAATTAAATTATAAAATAATATAGAAAAAAACATAATTAACTTCAAGATTTTTCTTATTATTAGAAAAATTTCTAATAATATTCTAACACCTTTCTAACAATAACATATTATTTTAAATGATAGACACTGTAAAAAATAGAATTATAATGTATTTTGTAATATGATTATTTAAACATGGAGAATAAAATGCCTCATATATTTCAAAATGAACTTCATAAATTAGAAAAATATATTCTTAGTTTAGGCGCTCTGGTAGAAGAACGACTGAACCAAGCAGTTGAGTCTATAAAAAACATAGACAGGGATTTAGCAGAAAAAGTAATAGAAAACGACAAAGAAGTTGACCAGAAAGAAGTTGAATTAGAAGAAGAGTGTTTAAAACTGTTAGCACTCCATCAACCTGTAGCAATTGATCTGCGTTTTATTGTGGTGGTACTAAAAATAAATAATGATCTTGAACGAATTGGGGATCTGGTGGTGAATATTTGTGAAAGTGCAATTTTTCTCTCACATCAACCAGATACACAGCCTATGTTTGAATTTTCAGTAATGTCAGAAAATGTAAAGAAAATGCTAAAAATGAGTCTGGATTCTCTGGTCAATATGGATATAGAAACGGCAAAGCAGGTATGTAAAATTGACAGTGAAATAGATGAAATGAATAGAAATATGTACGAACAGGTGGAAAAAGGTATAATGAAACACCCTGAATATGTTAAAATATACCTCTATAACCGTTCTATTTCCAAACACTTAGAAAGAATTGCCGATCTGGCTACCAATATTGCTGAAGATGTCATTTATATGATTGAAGGTGAAATTGTCAGGCATAAGGATGAAATAATTTCTAGCTTAGAGTAAACAACACAAACCTTCCAGGTTGTAAAAACCTGGAAGGTTTATTAGATTATTTTACCATGTTGTTATTTCTTTTTTTAGTTCTTCTGTTGAAATTGTGCGACCGTTCTTTATTGCATCCTGACCTTTCCGAACCTTATCAATAACATAAAGGCGATACATAATCTCCTCCATGGGAGTATTGTCCGGAAGGGTTGAAATAGCTTGTAAAGCTTCCTCTTTTATACTCTTCATAGTCATTCTCCTCGTCAAATTATTATGCTTTTCTGGAATATAATCTAACGTATAATTTAGAATAATTCAAGAAGAAGATCAATAATTAAAATTGACATCTGGAGCTTTAATCCGTTTTGTTTTGTTCTAAAAGTAGAATTGATTTATTAATGTCATACTGATCGTAATCAAAATGTATTGTTTTTATTGGATCTATCAGCCTTCAATGATCTCAGACTGTCAGATTGATGACTTTTTGAACATGTCCAGGGCAAACATTTCCATTACAAATGTATCTTCTCCCTAAACTTCTTCACATACCCCTGACTCACTATCAGCTCTTTTCCGTTCCTCATTTTCAACTTCAGCTTACCGGCAAACCAGCGGTGAATGGACTGGATATGATCTATATTTACAATAGTTGATCTGTGTATACGGATAAACAGATCATGTTCCAGCCGCTCTTCCAGCTCCCGAAGAGTAAAAGGAATAATATAGCTGTCCTTACTAGTATAAAGAAATGTACATTTATCCTGGGCTTCAAAATAAATCACATCCTCACCGGCTACAATAAACATTTTGTCTCCTGACCGGACAGAAAACCGCCTGATAGTATTCTCTTTTTGCTGGATTGAGCTCAATAATTCCTTCCAGTTTACTGACTGAGCAACAGTGTTCTTGCCCAAGAGTTTAGAAAGCTTGGTTACTGCCCGGTCCAGTTTTTCTTCAGAAACAGGTTTTACCAGATAGTCAACTGCATTTTCCTCAAAAGCCTGCAGAGCATATTGATCAAAAGCAGTAGTGAATATAACAGCAGGAGGATCTTTGAGACGCTGCAGCATTTCAAATCCTGAGAGCAGGGGCATTTTGATATCCAGGAAAATAACATCAGGATTAATCTTTTTTATTATTTCCAGAGCTTCTTTTCCATTATAGGCTTCTCCCACAACCTCAATCTGATCGAATTTTTCCATGAGCCGTCTTAAACGGGTACAGGCTAATTTTTCATCATCAATAATTAAAGCTTTCATTAATTTCTACTCTTAAAATAAAATTGCTCCTAATAACATCATACAACCAAGTACAAATGTAACAGGACGATGTATCTTCATCATTTTCGCCAATTTTCAAATTTAATAATTATTATCTAAAGGAATTCGAATTGAAATCGAAGTCCCCTTTCCAGGTTTTGTATCTATATCAAAATCATAATCCTCGCCATAAAGGAGTGTTAATCGCTCTCTGATACTGTTAAGCCCATACCCTGAGGATATATTGCCAGGCTTAAAACCAGGACCATTGTCTGAAACTGAAATTGTAACACTGCTTCTGATCATCAGAATAGAAATGTTTACACTCACTATTTCTTTCCGAATTTCAAGAACATGTTTTATGATATTACCAACCAAAGGTTCAATTAAAAGACCGGGAATCTTTATGTTATTTACATTTTTTGAATAGTGGAATGAATAATCCATTTTATCCCCGAATCTTAGTTTCTCCAGCTCAAGATAATCCCTGATCAGAGACAGTTCTTCCTTAACAGTAATAAATGTCTGGTTAGAAATAGAAAGTACATTTCGATACAATTCAGATAGTCGCACAATACTCTTTTCCACCATCCGGGGATTATCATATACCAGAGCTGCCAGAGAATTCAGAGTATTAAAAAGGAAATGTGGATTCAGTTTAGCCTGCAGACTGTTAAAGCGGGCTTCTGACTCCAGCCTCCGGAGCTGTTCATTCTCCAGTTCTGCTGCTTTAAGCTTGGCAATGTTATCTTCCAGTTTCGTTTTATGAACTTCAAACAAGGTTATTGCGCCACTGAATACCAGCCCAATAATTATTACCATAAAATAACTGTTAGTAACATTCACTCTGCCATATAGGATGAGAGAACTGGTAAGCAATCCCATACCAACTCCCAGGCTGGCAAGAAAAGTGAAAGTTAAAAAAAATAATACCCGAGAAAGCAAGTAAATATGTTCATACAAACTGGTAAGAAGCAGGGAACAAAAAAGAGTACAGCAGGCGGTATATATAAAAATTTCTTTTATATATTGCCACCTTAGTTTTCCTGTAACAAAGATACTAATAGTAAACAATAGAAGTGTTGCAAAAACCACAAAGATGGTCATTCTAAAAATAAATCTATAGTTAAGAGATTTTTTCATTTCACTTGTATTCCTATTTCCAAACTAAAGGATTGAAAAAATTCACCAAATTCGGTTTTTCTTTTACCCTGAAAGATATAGTTTCTTTCGTAAAAAGTAAAGTGATTTCCTATCTGTATATTTAATTCCGGAATAAAGACATAACTGAAATCACCAAGATTCAGAAGACAGGTTGATTTTAATTCCAGATTTCTGTTGACACAAATCTGAATATAATTCAAGAGATAATCCTTCATCGCACCCTTGGCTGAAAATATATTCAGACTCCAGAGAAGATTTACTTCTGCTGATTCCTCATAAGGTGGATTTAACCTGGATTGAACATATTTTTGCTGATCCATAAGAGATTCCCATTCATCGCTGCTGTATCCCTGGTCCTGATGATAATATTCTGCTATCCAGAATATATTTTTGGAAAAAGTATACTGAAATCCTGAAAGACACCTGTAGTAGTAATTATTTTCATTCCGTCGAAAATCAGATAAAGGATTTTCATAAAAAAGCCTGCTGTCTTGCTGAACAGTTTTATGGTAACAGGTATAACTTCCTTTCTGGGCAGATAATTCTCCGTGCACTTCCAACCTATCTCCTATGACAGCAGAAAAATTACAACCCCAAATTGGTGACTCCTCTTTATCCAGACAGCCAATCAAAGAAATATCTATGCCATACAAATTTTGATAGAACCGGAACGCCAATCTTGATTCCCATTTACTAAAGGATGATTCCATATTGATGGTAGTCAAATAGCAAAAAGCAAAAGAAAAAGAACCTCCAAAGTATTCCAGTTTGACCAGATCATTTCCCCTAGCAAGTTTTTCTCTATTTTCCGGATCATTCAATCTTTTGTCTGGAGCCACAACATCCGTTGGATTAAAAGCATATCCTGTACCCCAGCGGAGAATTGCCCTGCCAGTCATAAGCAACAGCTTAGAGGAGAGATCTTTCTGACAATAAAACTGTTTGATATCTATAGTTTTATCCCATTTATTATTTTCATATTTCAGACTCCCAAGTAAATCTAGTTGCCACTGCAGGGAAAGAACCTCTGTCTGAAGACTCATGTGCTGGAATAAAGAACCATGAGGGCCGGAGGTATATCCCAATGCAGTAACTGCCCGATTTTCAGGATTAAACCATGATTCCCTGAAACAAGTGTAATAATTTTTGTACAGAGTGAAGAATCTCCATTTTTCACTCCATAACATTCCGGGTATAAGGAACAAAAAAACAAGTATGACTTTTCGATTGTTCAAAAATTACAACCCCCGTACATGAATAAGATGATTTTTATTGTAATATCGTAAAGGCAATTCTTTTTCCCGAATAAGAGTATATTCAAAAGTGGTTTTGCAGTCAGGTCTCAGTTCATCATAAATAATCATTTTTTTCAGGAGCAGTTTATTCTGAAAAAATCCATATTTTGCATACTCAGCAGTTTTAAAATGCTTGCCTGAGATAAGAAAAAACTCTGCTCTGATTGGCTGACAGTTCTCTTTAAGAACGTAAAGTATAATCTTGTTATAAGTTGATGATTTCCGCTTGGCTTGAAGCAATAATTTATAACAGATCACATCCTCCAGCTTAACTGTATCAAGGCTTTCCACGCTGTAATCTGCAAAGAAACCTACTTTAGCTACATCACCATTGGACGCCTGTCCCATCAGTCTCTGCATGGGAGTAATCCGTATCGGTCTTCTGGAACCAGACAGCTGGACCCACATTTTCTCATCAACATAGAGAATTTTCATGTCTTTATTTTTTCCTTCTTTCTCAATTACCAGACTTTTATCATCACCCTTGATATAGGCATCAAAAAGAGCTGATTCTTTGATTTTGTTTCCTTCATAGGCAGTAAGCCGGGTTCTGATAAGAAATTGCTTGTACGGAATCCTATAATTGTCGATTTTCTGAAGGATTCTTTGTTCTTCTGGTCCGGCATACATTAATCCATAAAGCAATAGATTTAATAAAAATATTTTTTGTATCATAATTGTTTTCCTTTCTTACTTTATCCTTTTTCCTTTATCTTTATTTATTAAATATGTCCCAAAGCATCCACAATTTTCATTCTGGTCACCCGAAATGCCGGCGCCAGAGAAGAAAGTGTAGCAACTATAACCGTAATTATAAAAATCTGGAGATAAAAATCAGCCTGATTAAGGATAGAAAGCGGGTATCCCTCTGAAAAACCGGGTGGAGGTGATAATACAATATTAAAATGATTGATGATAAAAGAAAAACCAAAGGCAAAAATACAGCTCAACAATCCGCCTATTAATCCAATCAGCAATCCCTCAAAGAAAAACATCTTTAACGTTTGCCCTCTGGATGTACCCAGTGAAAGAAGAGTGCCGATTTCCCGGGTGCGTTCAACAATGGACATAACTACAGTATTGGAAGTGCTGAAGAAGACAATAATGAACAGCACTAAAGAGAGAAAACCGGTAATCTGCTGATAAAACCGGCGAACCTGTTTATAATAAGCAGCCTGTTGATGCCATTTTTTAAGGCTTAGTGGATAGCCCTGATTTTCTGCCCGGTGTAAAATTCGATCATACATGTGATCTGTCTTTTCCGTATCATCAAGCGTTACCAGCAATTTCTCCACTTTTTGACTGTTCAGGAGTATTTGTGCGGTCCTCAGGGGAATAATAAGAGCTCTCTTATCATACTCTGCCATTCCCCCCTCAAAGGTATCCACAACATTTACATCAACAGCATTAAGAGCACCATCTGCTGTTGTGGCCATCAAAGTCAACCAATCACCAATCTCAGCATCCAGAGATGCAGCCAATCCTTTACCCAGAATGATGATATCAATATCAGGCTGATATGCAATAAGAGAATCATAGTCTGATCCTGCATTGCCGAATAAGGTTCTGAGCTTCTTTTCCTTTTCCGCTTCGACTCCTTTTCCCAGAAAAGCCACTGATTTATCTCCATTGGAAATTAATCCCATAAAATCAATACGCGCCTGTACCAGCATTACCTCCTTAAGTTGCTTCAAATCATCACTTATCATTTCATAATTATCCAGTCCGAATTGTAGTATTGTTTCCTCCTCCTGTTTGTAATATTCCGGGTGAAACAACTGCAGATGTCCGGTTTCGGAATGGATAGTACTCTCCCGCAACGCCCATTCTATGTATACGGAATGACCGGTCGTGAGAAGCAAACAGCCGATACCAAAAGTAATAACCATTACCGTGATCAGGGTTCTCCGTTTTTGTCTAAATAAACTTCTAAAGCCTAATTTCATGAATGTCATGATTCCACCCTCCTGTTTTTGCTGTCAACTATTTCCCCGTCCTGTAAAAATAGTATCTTTTTCCCCTGATTAATAATACCGGGATCATGAGAAGAAAAAATAAAGGTAACACCTTCCTCCTGGTTGAGCTTTTGCATAAGTTCTACAATCTCCATCCCGGTTCTGGAATCCAGATTGGCAGTGGGTTCATCAGCTAAAACAATATCCGGATTCTTAACCATAGCCCGGGCAATGGACACTCTCTGACGTTGACCTCCAGAAAGCTCCCGGGACTTATGGTCTTTTCTATCGCCCAATCCTACTTTATCCAGAACTTGTTGGACTCTTTCCTGTCTGGATTTTTTCTGTATTTTCTTTAAAACCAGAGGATACTCCACATTTTCAAACACACTCATTACTGGGATCAAATTAAAGGTCTGAAAAATGTAACCCAACCGGTCTCTACGATAAGAGAAAAGTGAGTTTGAACTCACCGAGGACACCTCCTCAGTTCCAAACCAGACTTCACCTGAAGTGGGATTATCGATCAAACCGATTATATTGAGCAGTGTTGTCTTACCGCTTCCGGAAGGACCAGCAATGACCAGAAAGTCTTCCTTTTCTATAGTAAGGTTGATATTCCGGAGAGCAGGTATGCGAGTTTTTCCTAAAAGATATTCTTTAAAAAGATTTTCAACTTTTATAAGGCAATTATTTTCCACTGGTTTTCTCCTCTATTTTTTCTTACATTTTGAACAGTTGCCGGTAACAATCCCAAATTTTCTTTAAATATAAAATCATTACTCAAAAGACTTAGAAAAAAGTGATAAAACAGCAAAAAAACAGAATGAAACATGTTATTTACTGATTAAATAGAGGCTATTTTGATCTGTTAAAAGTTTTAAATAATGACAAATAAAAATTCATATGTTTTATTAATAAACCAATGTAGCTCCAAGGGTTTGTCCAATCAATAAGAAAACATTTGATTTTCTACGAAGAGAGTGTTATTTTAAAAATAAATTTAATCACTTTATAAATAGTAATATTACTTATGGGTAAAACAAAAAAATCAGCAAAAAAAGATACTCCTTTAATGACACAATACTATGCAGTCAAGAATAAGCATAAAGATACAATTGTATTTTTCAGAATGGGTGATTTTTATGAAATGTTCAATGAAGATGCAGTGACTGCTTCGAAAGTACTTGGTATTACCCTTACTTCCAGAGGCCACGGAAAAGCCGGGGATGTACCCCTGGCAGGGTTTCCCCACCATGCTTTGGAAGGTTATCTGGCTAAAATGATAAAAGCTGGTTATAGGGTAGCTGTGTGTGAACAAGTAGAAGATCCCAAAGAAGCCAAAGGAATTGTTAAAAGAGAAGTGATACAGATAGTTACTCCGGGCACTGTAACATCTGAAAATATTTTAGAATTAAATCGTAATAATTATCTCTCAGCACTTTATAAAAAAGATCAAACCTGGGGTTTTTCTACTGCCGATGTTTCAACCGGTGAATTTCTGGTTACAGAGTTCAACGACGATGAGCTATTAGACGAAATCGAATCAATCAGACCATCTGAAATTCTGGTTCCTGAAGCCCAGAAAGAAAACCTAAAACAAAAACTGCAGGCAAATCATATGCAGGTCCTTCTTACGGATCAGGAAGAATGGTACTTCAATAGAGAATTCGGATATGAACTATTAACCAGACATTTTGGTACAACCTCCTTAAAAGGATATGGCTGTGAGGATCTGGATCCTGGAATTTCTGCTGCCGGTGCAGTGCTCAATTACCTGAAGGAAACCCAGAAAAACGATCTTACTCACATAACAGCGCTTAATTTATATACTGATGATGATTTTATGCATCTTGATGCAGCAACCCGTCGAAATCTAGAAATTACTTCTTCTATGATGAGCGGAGAAAAAGAGGGTTCACTTCTGTCTATACTTGATCAAACGAAAACTCCAATGGGAGGCAGGACTATTCTTTCCTGGCTTAATCGTCCACTTAATCAGCTGAAACCAATCTGCACCCGGAACGAAAGTGTTGAGGAACTCTATCTGGATAATCAGCTTCGTGAAGATCTGACTTTGACTCTCAGCAAAATTAATGATCTTGAACGGCTTCTTACTAAAGTTGTAACCAACCGGGCCACCCCAAAAGATGTTAAAGGACTCTCAAACAGTCTTAAAATTATACCCTCAATAAAAACTGCTCTTACCAACGCAACATCTCAATTAATACGTGATATTAATACTATTCTTGATCCCTGTAAAAGATTAACAGATACTATTGACCATGCTATAGTGGAGAATCCTCCCCACCAGCTGGTAAACGGAGGTATTATCAAAAAAGGGTATAATACTGAAGTTGACAAATTAAGAGAGATCGCTTTTTCAGGCAAAGACTGGATCGCCAAACTGCAATTAAAAGAAAAAAAATCAACAAATATCCCCTCACTGAAAATAGGATTTAATAAAGTATTTGGATATTATATTGAAGTAACTAAAACTCATCTCTCTAAAATACCGGAACATTATATTCGTAAACAAACACTTGTGAATGCAGAACGTTATATAACACCTGAATTAAAAGAAATGGAAGACAAAATTCTTAATTCAGAAGAAAAATTAATTGATCTGGAAAAAAAACTATTCAATAAATTAATAAAATATATTGTCACATTTTCACAAAAAATTCAGGAAAATGGAAAACGTATCGGTCAATTAGACAGTGTACTCTCGCTTTCACTGGTTGCTTTTCAAAATCGTTATATTAAACCCACTATAAAAAATAAAAATACTATAATTTTGAAAGAAAGCCGACATCCCGTAGTTGAAAAACTGCTTCCACCGGGAGAACCGTTTATCCCAAATGATGTAAAAATTAATAACGACACTGACCAAATCCTGATTATTACCGGTCCGAATATGGCCGGAAAATCCACTTATATCCGCCAGGTAGGACTGATTACACTTATGGCACAAATAGGCAGTTTTGTTCCAGCGACCTCAGCTGATATCGGAATTGTCGATCGCATATTTACCCGGGTGGGTGCACAAGATAATCTGGCTGGAGGTGAATCCACATTTCTGGTGGAAATGAATGAAACAGCCAACATCCTGAACAATGCTACACCCAAAAGCCTTATTCTTCTGGATGAGATCGGAAGAGGTACATCCACTTTTGATGGACTCTCTATTGCCTGGGCTGTTGCTGAATTTCTACACTGTAATGAAAAAGTCAAAGCAAAAACACTTTTTGCCACGCATTACCATGAACTGACTGAACTTGCCCTCTTATTCAACCGGGTTAAAAATTATAATGTTGCGGTCAAAGAATGGGGAGATAATATTGTTTTTTTAAGAAAAATTGTTCCGGGAGGATGTGATCATTCTTATGGTATACAGGTAGCCAAACTGGCAGGATTGCCAAAAAAAGTTATTGAAAGGGCAAAAAAAGTACTGTATAATCTGGAAAATAATGAATTAACTCCCAATCAACTACCTAAAATCGCCGATGGGAATTTTCCGCAAAAAAAAGTTGCTGAACCTCAACTTGATATTTTTTCTGAACAGGAACATAAACTAAGAGAAGCTTTACAGAAAGTTAATGTAAATAATCTGACTCCAATTGAGGCATTAAACAAACTCAATGCATTAAAGAAAATCATTAATGATACCAACCCTGACAATGAAGACGATCAATAGATAAAATAGCCGTATCTAATGACACTGTATGAAGGCCCTCTGTAGAATCCAACAATTAAATAAAAAATTATTATAATGAATATATTAACTTGTTTTTAACAGTTGATTATCATATATTTTTTACTTATGATAAATGTTAAAGGGTTAAAAAATAATTATCATTTATGATAATGTTCATCTTTTTATGAAGGCGCAGTAATGGTTTTAATCAAAAAATTTAAAGGTAAATTATCAAAATATTTGTTACTTATATTCAGTATAATTATTTTTATAGTCATTATTCCTGATGATGCTTATGCTTATATAGGTCCTGGTGCTGGATTCGCTTTTCTTTCCTCACTCATCGCCCTTTTAATTTCTTTTATATTAGCATTTTTCAGTTTTCTTACCCTTCCAATAAGAATCTTAATTCGTATTTTTAAAAGAAAAAAATATAAAAAGAAATCTCTTATACCCCGGGTAGTAATAGTCGGTTATGATGGTTTGGATCCAGATTTATGTGAAAAATATATGTCCCAGGGTAAAATGCCAAACTTTTCAAAACTCAAAGAAGAGGGCTGTTACAAAAAATTAGGTACTACTTATCCCTCACTCTCCCCGGTTGCCTGGTCATCATTTGCTACAGGGGTAAATCCTGCCCGACACAGAATCTACGATTTTCTTACACGCAACCCGAAAACTTATTTACCCGAACTATCTTCCTCCCAGGTTCATCCGACTTCAAAATCAATTAAAATAGGAAAATACCACCTACCATTAGGTAAACCTACTATTTCCTTTCTCCGTAAAAGTAAATCATTCTGGAAAATACTGGGTGAGAACGGCATTTTCAGCCACATTCTGCGGGTACCAATTACCTTTCCTCCGGAAAAATTTTATGGATCATTACTCTCAGCTATGTGTACCCCTGATTTACGCGGTACCCAGGGTACTTTTTCATTTTATTCCACCGAATCAAAAAAATCCAGGGATCATTACACCGGAGGACAACAACTCACTTTACAAAGGACCAGTCAAAATGTATATCATGGTGAACTTTTAGGCCCGGATAACAGTATTAAAGAACCCCATAACCCAATTACCCTTCCTTTTACTCTTACTGTTTCCCCTGACTCCAAGAAAGCTATAATAAAAATTAAAAAAGATCGGTACACATTAAAATTCCGTACATTTTCACCCTGGATTAAAGTACAGTTTAAAGCAGGACTTGGTATAAAAATAAACGGAATTTGTCAGTTTTATTTATCCAGTCTTGATCCTGAGATCGGACTCTATGTTTCCCCCATAAATATTGATCCGGAAAAACCCGCTCTTCCAATTTCACATCCTTATTATTATTCCGTGTACCTGGCAAAACTCTTTGGAAGCTATGGTACTCTTGGGCTTCTGGAGGATACCTGGTCACTCAATGAAAATGTACTGGATGAAGATTCTTTTCTGCAGCAAGCATATAGATTTCAGGAAGAACGGGAAAAACAATTTTTCCATTCCTTGAAAAAAACAAAACATGGAGTCTGTGCATGTGTTTTTGATATTACAGACCGTATTCAACATATGTTCTTCCGCTATATTGTTAAAGGCCATCCCGCCAATATAAATAAAGATGAAAAAAAATATGCCCATGTCATTGAAGATCTCTATAAGTATGCAGATACAATGCTGGGTTCTGTACTAAAAGAATTGGATCATAAGACATTGCTTTTTGTAATGTCCGATCATGGATTCAAACCTTTTATCCGGGGTATAAATTTAAATTCCTGGCTCTATAAGAACGGTTATCTTGCAATTAAAAATGATGACTTTTCGGGTGAGTATCTACAAAATGTGGACTGGTCCAGAACCAAAGCCTATGCACTTGGCCTGGCAGGTATGTATTTAAATATAGAAGGAAGAGAAAAAAACGGCATTGTTAAACCGGGTACAGAAGAAAAACAATTGAAAGAAGAGCTCATCAATAAACTCTCCGGACTCAAAGATCCAGATAACGGGATTACCGCTATTAATAAAATTTATGATAGTAGTAACATATATAACGGCCCCTACCAGGATGAAGCTCCTGATATGATCGTAGGCTACAATACTGGATATCGAACTTCCTGGGACGCTGCAATAGGAAAAACAAACGAAATGGTATTTGAAGACAATACCAAAAACTGGAGTGGAGATCATGGTGTTGATCCGGAAATTGTCAGAGGAATCCTTCTGAGTAATTATGGAATTAAAAATTCTGATCCTAACATAATTGATTTTGCTCCAACCATTCTATCATTATTTGGTATAACTCCTCCCTCATTTATTGACGGGAAAATTTTATCTATTCCAAAATTATTTAACAAAAATAATGATGGATTTAAGAAACAAAAATAAAACCAAAAGGACAATTAAGAATGTCTGAAAATAAAAAAATGAATCGGCGTGAATTTATATCAAAATCTGCAAAAGCGGCAGCCGGGATTGCTGCTGCTTCCCATTTGGGAAATAAAATATTAGCAGCACCTGTAATTAGAAATACAAAAAGAGATAACAGAGTATTTATTCTTGGTATTGATGGCATGGATCCAAACTTACTGCAAATTTTTATTCAGAAAGGAATGATGCCAAATTTTAAAAAATTTTTGGAATCTAACTATTTCAGTAAATTAAGAACTACCCTTCCTCCTCAAAGTCCGGTTGCCTGGGCAAGTTTTATCAGTGGTGCTAATCCGGGAGTACATGGAATATACGACTTTGTACACCGGGATCCTGCTCAATTTATTCCTTTTCTTTCTACTTCACGAACATATGAACCAAAAAACAGTATAGACATAGGCTCCTGGTCAATTCCTTTAAAAAGCGGAAGAGTTGAATTGCTGCGCAAAGGACCGACTTTTTGGTCCGAACTGGAAAAACATGACATCCCTGTAATATTATACAAACTTCCTGCAAATTATCCTGTTACAGAAGGCAAAGCAAAGCAGATCAGTGGTCTTGGAACACCTGATTTACTCGGTACGTATGGTACCTTTACTTTGTTTACCGATAAAAGAACAAAAAATCTTGAAAACTTAAGCGGAGGAAGAGTAGTATATATTAAATCTCGGAATCATCAATATAACTGCAGACTTGAAGGTCCGTCAAATCCACTTAATAATAAAAAAGATACCAGTTCAATTATGTTTAATGTTAACAGGGATCCCTGGAAAGATACAGTTAGAATAACTATTCAGGGTAATGAGTTAATTCTGAAAAAAGGAGAATGGACTCAATGGATACCAATTGAGTTTAAACTGCTCCCGTTAATTGCCACAGCACATGGGATGGTTCGTTTTTATGTTCAAAATATTCATCCTCACTTAAGACTGTATGTATCTCCGATTAATGTTGATCCAAAACATCCGGATTCACCCTTAAGCAATCCCGGTGAATATTCCCAGCAATTATCAGATAGATTAGGACGTTTTTATACACAAGGATTTCCGGAAGACACCAAAGCACTTTCCCACGATATTTTTTCTGATGACGAATTTTTAGTTCAGTCTAAAGCTGTGTTGGACGAAAGACTGGAAACTTTCGATTATCTCCTGAATAATTTTAATAAAGGATTATTCTTTTTCTACTTCTCCAGTATTGACCAGAATTCACATATGCTTCTACGAACCATGAATCCATCCCATCCACTTTATGATCCAAATGCTACCCCTCAGGTAAAAAATGCTGTTCCAGATATCTATAAAGCTATGGATAAAGTGCTCGGGAAAACATTGGCAAAAATGGATAATAGAAGCACATTATTCATTCTTTCAGATCATGGATTTTCTCCTTTCACCCGTGAGTTCAACGTCAGCACCTGGTTAGTTGAGAATGGATTTACTGCAGTAACTGACAAAAATCGATATCATCAAAGTATATATTTCGATTATGTAGACTGGAAAAGAACCAAGGCATACGTTATTGGACTTAACAGCATCTATATAAATCTTTATGGAAGAGAGATGCATGGTTCTGTGCTCCCTGATGAGAGAGATAAAATTGTTGCTGAAATTATTTATAAACTGAGAAAAGTTAAAGATCCTCAAACTGGGAAAAGGATTATAGTAGATGCTTATGATACTAAAAAAATCTATTCCGGTCCTCAATTAAACTTAGCACCTGATATTGTTATCGGATATGATAAAGGATACAGAATAAGTGATTATTCTGTACTGGGGAAATTCCCCCAAAAAATCATTGGGAACAGAACTGATAAATGGTCCTCTGATCATTGCATGCATCCTGATATCGTCCCAGGGGTTTTGCTGTCTAACCGGGAAATAAAAAAGAATGCGCCTGGTTTATGGGATCTTGCACCTTCAATACTGGAAAGATTTGGTTTCTCAGCACATCCTCTAATGGATGGGAAGTCGGTCTTTCATAAATAATTTATTCAATATATTATAGAATTAATATGGAGTTTATGTATTATGGCTTCTAAAAAAATCAAAATTGACAAAGAAATATTTGTAAAAGCAAAAAAATATTCCCAAACTGCTGGTTACTCATCCGCAGAAGAATTCATTTCTCATATTCTCGAAAAAGAGATTGCAAAAATCGAAGAAGGTGATGACTCAGTAGATGCAATTAAAAAACGACTGCAAGGTCTGGGGTATATTTCTTAATGCAACAATAAGAAAATATTATTTTTTAAATTTTTATTTTTGATTTTAATTTTTAATATTTGCAATTTAATATTGAGAAATCAATCAAAAAAGGAATAACAGCTTTCTATGATCAATATAATCAATACCTTACTCAATACCTTGTTTAATATTATACTTTTTCCTTTTCAGAATCTGAATTCTTTCTGGCCTATTCTCTTTGTTTCTATGTTAACGGGTATTGTAATGCTGTCAATTTTTAAAAAAGTGTCAAATCAACAAAAAATCCATCAAGTAAAAAACAACATTAAAGCTTATTTACTTGAACTCAGGCTCTATAATGATGATATTGGACTCTCTCTTTCTGCAGTATCAAAAGTTTTTACTGCTAATATTTTATATTTTTTACAAGTAGTCAAACCGCTTTTTTTTCTTTTTATACCTGTCTCACTTATATTAATTCAGATTGGATCACGTTACGGGAACCGTCCTCTTAAAATCAAAGAAGAAACAATTATATCAGTTACTGCAAAAGATAATACACTTTTGCAAAAAATATCTCTTTCTGATTCTGAAGGTATTAACATCATGACAGATCCAGTACGTATACCCGATGATAATAAAATCTTCTGGAGGATACAAGGGGTAGAAAAAGGTATATGGAATGTAAGATGTACATATGATACTCTAAGCATAAATAAAAGCGTTGTTGTAGGTCAAAAAGCTCATCTTTTATCTTTGTCCAGAACATATAAATGGTCTCTTGCAGCAATTTTAAATCCTGCAGAAAAAACTTTGCCTGATAATCATTTTTTAAAAGAGATAACTGTACACTATCCTCATCAACCAGTAGAATTTGCTGGATTACATATTCACTGGTTGATTCTCTTCTTCATTTTATCTATCGCATTTGGTTTTGCTTTTAAAGGTTTTCTGGGGGTAGAGATTTAAGCAAATAAAAAACCCCGAAATAAATTCGGGGTTTAAAAATAAATCCCGGCGACGTCTTACTCTTCGACATGGTCTCCCAAGTCGTACCATCAGCGCTGAAAAGCTTAACTTCCGAGTTCGGTATGGGATCGGGTGTAACCTCTTCGCTATAATCACCGAGAATATCAATTAATCTGAAAAAAAACATCCTTAAGCAACTAATTATCTGCCACAGGCAAAAATATATGTCAAGTCTCACGGCTGATTAGTACCGGTCAGCTAAATACATTACTGCACTTACACTTCCGGCCTATCACCTGATAATCTCTCAGGAGCCTTCAGCCCGCCGAAGCGGGAGGGAGATCTAGTCTTGGGGTGGGCTTCCCACTTAGATGCTTTCAGCGGTTATCCCATCCAAATATAGCTACCCAGCTATGTTTCTGACGAATCAACTGGTGCACTAGGGATTTGTCCATTCCGGTCCTCTCGTACTAGGAACAGTACCCCTCAAATCTCCTACGCCCACGGAGGATAGGGACCGAACTGTCTTACGACGT
>Ga0180433_10001512_pt1 | contig 38668 bp, 49 predicted proteins | sample SS_ome_8_FD_132980 | JGI IMG/M metagenome (GOLD analysis project Ga0180433, IMG submission 132980) | Hypersaline lake sediment archaeal communities from the Salton Sea, California, USA - SS_1_D_1 metaG | ecosystem: Environmental > Aquatic > Non-marine Saline and Alkaline > Hypersaline >... | reverse complement strand
GTTTTTGATGGCTTGGAGCGCCTCATTATGAGGGTAAATGCCCGTATCATCTCTGTAATTCATTTGTTGTTCCTTTCGTTTTGTTCTTGCATGACACTGTCACTGTATCTGTATTGCCGTCATATGATGTTACTAACTCCGCAAAATTCCTACAATAACTACACATAAGTCGACTTAGCTTAGTGTAAGCTATATTCGGTGTTTGTTCTTGTGTAACTACTAGGCATATCTCTTCACGTATATTCATAATTTGTTCCTGAGTAAACCGATTTTTCTCACAATTCTCGCATATATCGAATCTCATTTTTCTCCTCACTCAAAGGCTGGTTCCTCCGACTGTTTTTTCTTACTGTATATTATCTTTACCATATCTACAATGACTTGGGTTATCCATTTTTTATCGCCGTATTCGTTCTCATAACTATATTTTCTGAGTTTCCCTGTTACGTGTATGAAACTTCCCTTTGCTTCATCTTTCAATAGGTTTTTTTCGTTGTACCACGCTACGCAATCTATAAAGGTTACTTTATCTTCACCCTCGTTGATTGCTATTGTGAAAGTGACATTCTGGAACTCCCGCCCCTTCTTATCTGTGCCGCTTCTCAGTTCAGGTTTGTCAACGAGATTGCCTTTTAATTCTACTCTGTTTATTCCTGTTGCCTTATTTCTCATCTTCTTCCTCCACGTTAATGTCTATTTCTTCTTCATCTGCGGTAATACCCGTAAACTCGCCTATACTATCCATCAATACCGATAATGTGGGATTCCCATTCTTTATATATTCATATGCCTGAGTACCATGTTTATAGCGTATCTTATCGACAATTTCGCCATTTTCCGCAAAGTGTATAGATATTCCGTGTAATTGGTTATTTTCATAATTCTCCATTATTCTGAGTGTACCAAATTCATCAAACGCTGATAGCGTTCCGTGTCGTTCGCCATCTATATTGTAGTTCATTATTTGTTGCATAACGCCACTTTTCCAGTAGGTATGTTCCACTCCAACAGGGCGGTTATTGTGAAACATCGTTATTCTCTTAAGTTTCCCGTTGTTATAAAAGGTCATGTGTTGACCCTCCATTACTCCACGTTCATTAAGGGTCACTATTCTTTCTACTACTCCATCTTCGTAGTATTCTGTTATTTGCCATGTGTTATCCTCGTTTAACTTATATTCCATTCTGAGATATTTCATTATCTTATTGTAGTGAGAGTTTAGAAATTCTTTCCTTATCTGAGAAGGTAATGACTCCGCATTTTCTGCTCCAAGCGGAAACTCACACTCTATCCACTCATCCCGCTTTAAACGATAATATGTGTATATAGCTTCATGTCCGACAACATCATAAATGGAGTCGAAGTTTGGGAATTTGTCACTATTGGCCATGATTATCATTTCATCTTGATGGAGGAATTTTATCGTTCCATCTTTCGTATTCTCCAGCCAGCTAAATAAACAACACATTTATGTTCCTTTCCTGGGATTAGTATTGAATAATCCGACTTTATCAGAGCAATTTTGATTAGCGAGAGTATATGATTGTTCAACCAATTCTATTCCTATAAAACGCCTCTCTCTCTCCAGTGCCACAATTCCAGTTGTGCCTGAACCACAGAAACAATCTAGGATAATATCACCCGGACGTGAACTAGCGTCAATTAACGTATTTATGATAGATTGAGGAAATGGAGCCATATGTGTTGATGCATGTTTATCTGTGCCTATTGCCGCAGATATCACGTCTCCCATTCTCGATAGTGGATTTCCGTTATTGTCTGTTGTCCATATTGATTTTTGCTCTCCCACTCCCTGAATTGATTGACAGGATGTTTTCGCTGGTCGTTTTATATCACTATATTTATGGTGTGTACGCTCTCTTATGCTTGGTATACTCGCCGCTCTCTGGTATTGTGGGTTGTGCATGTAATAGCGTTGTTTCACGAACATATAAAATGGTTCATGTCTTTTCACGAATCTATCCTTTACTGACTCAGGCAACCCATTTTTTTTATGCCATATAATTCTATTTCGGAATATCCATCGTTTTCTAAGCATAGCAAGTTCAAACATCGGCAATATACCTATGTATGATTTTATAGGTACTTTGCCGGGTACTTTGCCGTGTTTGTAAATATCATCAATATTCACATACAAAGTTCCATCATCCTTAAGCACTCTCCAAACTTCATCGAATATAGACATTAAATTTCGTATATACTTACCCGGCGTTTTCTCCATTCCTATTTGATTAACGTCTCCATAGTCTCGTTGCCAGAAATACGGGGGCGAAGTTATACAAACTTGAACCAAGTTAGACGGAAGGTTTCTGAGTACTTCCAGAGATTCACCGTTAATAATCGTATACCCACACTTATCAACTTGACTCAAATCATATACGGTGTTCATTTTGCAAGTGCCTCTATAAAATCTGATTCATTTTTGTTTTGTCTGGTCTCTGATTCAAGGCTGGAACTCCCCGCCTCGTATACTAGCTGGAGTGCCTCACTGATAGCCGGTGTTTTATGCAAGCGTTTAATTAGTCTTGATGCCACTCGGTTGCGTATCATTTCATCTGCATAATCTGTGTATGCTTTACCTAGCGCTATTATATCATGTATAGTTTTGGTGTGGTCTACTTTAACTTTCTTTCCTTGCGCTCCGCCCTTGCGTATAGCTTGATATATTTCTGGTATTGTCATCAACTCGGTTTCTATCATCCTCGGGGTGGTGTTACTCCACACACACGCAAAGGCCGCCACGGCGTCTGTTATGTTTCGTTGAAGTGCGTTCTGTTTCCATTCCATTATTACACCTCTGTCGAGGTCAAGATGTGGCAACGTATATTCATCTCCTTTCATTATTAATCTTGTTGTTATTAGCGCATAACGCTTTGACTCATATACCAAACGCTCTAAACCTCTAATACCAGGCACAAACTGTAATCGACTTCCAAACTTGATAAAAAACGCATTGCCGTTGATTGGTTCTAATCCCGTTAAAGAACCCTTTACAATTGCTCCAACAACTGAACTAATCGAGCATTTATCAAGGTTTTCTACGGTGCGAAGTGCAACAACACATGCCAACATATATTTAGAATAATTATCCTGCAATATCCTTTTGATGTTGCTTGTGTTTTGTACTCGGGCAAATACCTCCTGCTCCCAGCGGGTTAACTCAATTTTCTCGGCACTCGATTCCAGGAAGGCCTCGTTATCTTGCTTTATCGCCTGTAATGCTTCTTCTTCATCTCTTTGCATTATTTATCTTCCTTTGGTGTCAAGTCTGTAAATCTATACGAGTCGTATGGCTCTCCAAAGTCATAGCACTTATTAATGTCAATTTCTGGATAATTAGCTAGTATTCGTTCCTTTGATAATGTTTTACGTCCTTTGTATCTTATTCGTGTTACTTTCAGTGTCTCTCCCTTAAGTACTTTAATGTCTGTTTCGATTGATGACGTGAACTCATCTTTGAGTGAATCGTGCAGTTTTCCTATGTCTTTTAATTCTTGTTTGAGTTCGATGATTTTCCGTGCCTGACTCTCCCTCTCAGAAGTCATATTCACGTCCTTTGTTGGTTTTTCAATTTCTTTGATGTTTGGTGGCGGAGGTTGACGTTTACTAACATAATCTAACCAAAACGTAGTTTCCTTTTCGATAATCTTTTGCATTAATGCAGGGTGAGGACGCATTCTATATACGGTGATATATCCTGTTTTCTTATCTAATATCACCTGCTTGACTCCATTAACTTGCTCATCGGCGTAGCAGAACAATTGATGTTGATTCTGACAAAACCAGTCTGGGTATGTTATATAGCATTGTTCATAGTCTTCTATCGTTCCTTCAAGTTTGTTGATGTCAGAGATGGTTTTTATCTCAATAATCCATTTGCCCTCAGATTTGCTAGTCTCCATGGCATCCGCATGGCATGCTATAAAATCTAACTCAGATGTTTTCCTGCCAGGCTGATAAACAATAACAGCATCATTTGGCGCCGCTTGTTCTATGTACTCTTTCAATATGCCTAGTTCAGCTACATTACCGAGTCTGGTGGCCGCATTACCTTCGAATGGCGTTGTTGTGCCTAGCTTTTCGTTGTATAACTTGACTTGTGTTCTGTATACGGAAACTCCGCAAGCTGGGGCGGCGTCACTCGCTCCCAAATAATTCTGTCTTTCCTTGTGAAAATCCTCTTTATTTTGAGGATTGTTGATTGCCTCTAATACTCCTAGTGTTTTTATCATTGTTTCTCTCCTGTTTGCGTTGGACGATAGCTCTCCATCTCTCTAATGGCCATGTCACGTTTATTCATGTTGATACTCCTTGCTTAGTATCGATAAAGGTGTGATAGCTCTCATGCACCTTTGGTGGTCTTGCTTAATGTAGTTCTTACCTGGTACAATTTGTATTACTTTTGTTACCAGCCTGAGCGGGTCAGCCACTCTCAATATATCTTGTTTAATGAGGGATAGCAGTGATTCACATTCATTGCGTATTCTTTTGCTCGGTATATTGGGATTAGCTCGCCGAATAAATTCTATAGCTATGCCTATCTCACAAGTTGTAAAGGCTCTGATTTTTACTGGGTTTCTCAGTTTCTTCATGTTATCCTCGCTTATCGTTCGATTCCGATAGAGTCTAGTAGCTACTCATTATTTCCGATTTGTGTTTCTATCTCTTCTTGTATCTCTATAATCTGCTGTTCTTGTTCATCATTCTTATCGTGTAAATCAGCGAGTTCATCCTCGAGTTCATCGATTCTAACCTCAGTTTCTTGCTTTTCATCCTCGAGTTCCATTAACTCCATTCCTCTTTGTTCAGAGGTGTTGTGGTTCACTATTGCAATTTCAAGTATGTTAACGATTAAATCGATGGCTTTGTTGGAGTCAACTTGACTCCCTGAAAGCAGGTTGTTGTAGATATAAGTTTTTATACCATGAATATTGCCTATTTCGAACATTCTCACAATTGACGGGTATTTCAACTTACATCCCTGAATACCAACGTATTGACGGTTATGTACGTAGGTTTGTGGTACATAGCTTTTGTTCTCAGGGTATCTGTCTTCTTGAAAATTCATTAATTCTCCTTTCGGTTTCTATTGCTTGTGTGGCCTCTCTTTTCCTTGTTACTTGTTTGTTACTTGGTAGTTACTCTCCAGCCAGTTGCGACACTGTTGAGGTAACTTATCGTATGTTATCTTCTTACCCAGATGGGGTTGAGGTTCATTGACGCTCTTTTCGATTGTGCCTGAGGAGTGTTGACAAAAACCATATGTAGGATGGTATATTTCTTTTGCCATTCCTATCATATTGTAATCGCCGCTTGCGTTTGCATAGCCTGTGGTCTCAGGATTCAAAACTATCGTGAACCTATCTATATATTCTGAATTATCATACACAGCCAGTATGTCACTCATTGTCTTTAGTTTAGCTGACTTTCAAGGTTCTCATCATCCCATCCGAGTAAGTCATCCTCATCATATATGTTAGCGTTGCTTATCGGTGGACATGCTTCGTTTTGCGCACATTTAAGGTGTATCTTGTATGTTTTGATTACTTCCTTTGTGTTGCGTCCTGTTTGCGTTCCGTAGTGTTGTTCCCACAAGTTACACACATATTCGCCGTTTGCCTCCAAGCCATGGGTATCAATGTCATCCAGCATAGCAATAATGGTGCTTGCTCCAAGATACCTTATCACGTTATCGTCTGTTGCCAGCATATCCGCCTTTGCCAGGATTTCATCCTCTCTTATCGTTTCTTCAGCCATTATTTGCCTCTCTCTCCATGAGTGTCAATGCCTCAATTGGTATAGCATACATAGTGTTAAATACCTCATCATAAGTTGACGCCATCTCTTGATTAACGTATGTTACCTCATCCCAGTCAAATGTACGTTGATTCATCTGTCCTTCCCAGAAATCCTCATATTTGAATGAAAATTCGATAACTACCTGCCCATCAAGTATATCAACAATATTACCGAGATACCACTTGCTGTTTACGTCCATGCACGCTACGTAGTCTCCATTTTTGAAGTTTTCGTTATTATCCGTTAGCTCTCTCAGTGTCACGCTATGTAGCTCCTTTCAATTATGTATGGGGTTAACTCACTTATGTAGTGTAGTTTCAGTTTTGTATGTGCCTGTACCTCTTTATTGAGGTGGTCAGGCAAATAACCTGCATTGAGGTTTAAGCGGTCATTTATCATTTTCTGAGTATCTAACTTTTGTATTAATGACGGAATAAACGCATACTCACATACATAACCCTGCCAAAAGTCCATCCAGCATAATGACTCGAATTTAACATATACAAGTCCATTCCTGCCTATATGTGTAACTTCGCCTATGTAGCTGATATTTGGCGTTGGTTGAACTCCTTTAGCGCGACACAACACACGACTGCCAACGGATATACGTCTATCCTCGCTGGTTTCGGGCATTGCCATTTTCAAGGGTCTATCACTCATTTATGCTTCCTTTCGTAGTTTCCTGCACAAAAGGTAAATGAGAGGCCACTGATTCAATTTTCAAGCAACTGATTAAATGGAGGCTATCCATTCACATTAAGCCTTGCCACTCAGGCGACGGCTTGCGGCTTTGCTTCTCACAAAGGCAATCCTTCTTTTGATTGCATTCATAATATATCATATAAATATAGCTTGTCAAGTCCCCTCCATTGCATTCTAGCAGAATCTTGAAAAAATCCACTGCCAGACTTAATCTATTCTAATTTTTTAAATAATCGATTCTAAGGACTTCTAAGCAACGATTTTTTTCACCCCCTATTATAATAAGGGCTCTAACAAAATCGTTTAATCTGGATCATTTCTGAGTTATTTTGCATCGTTGAGCCGGCGGCGGCTATTTGTTATCGTTGTTAGCGTTCAATCATGTTGATGTAAAAAAGGTCGTTGTAAGTCTCGGGATTGGATTTACACACCACTTAAAAACCCGATTCATATGCTACAAACGCCATGAGTACTAAACCGCTTTGCCCTTGACATAACTATTATTATATGATATATTATATATAGAGGCGAGAGGCCCTCGCCACAAGGCACCTTGAAAATCTAATCAGAATCCAGACGCCACCAAGGTATTCACCGGAAGCGGCTAAGGACTGACTCGGGATATACCACGGCCTGAGGCCGTGTAAACCAAATATATCACATTTGAAAGGATTTGACTATGTTGTATGCGAAAACTATTGCCACTCTAACAGAGATGGCTAAGAAAATGGCTCTATTGATTTGCGCCGAATCAATTCCTACAACTCCATTCTATTACGAACTGGATCAATTGTTAGAATTGAGAACGCAACATCCAGCTATTTTTTCCCACTATCCGGAACTCGAGAATGACCAAGCAGCCGCATTGCTTGTGGAATCGGTCAATAGTTTTACCCAGTATATTCTAGCGGCTTTGGTGGACCGACTTATGAGAGCTGAAGATTAGAAAATCCCGGATTATAGGCGGAAGCGCCCGAGGCGGTGAAAAGCCGCCGGAAAGGCATTTATGAGTCAGAAAAATCTAATTGTTTCGAAACATGACCTTTGCACCTTCACAGGGAGCGGAGGAGCTGAACTATTCAAATTCGGCTGGTTGCGGGATGAAGCAGGAAACAAAAGCAGTCTGAATCTTATTGTTTGTTACAATCCGCTTAGATATTCAGACGCCCTTATCGTTCAGATCCTGAGTATCAAACAAGCGGCCATGTTTTATCATGAATTGCTTTATAATGGCTGGAGTGTTGATGTGGAATCAACCCCGCCTGAGTTCAGATTGCCTGAGGGTACTCGTTTCAACGGTGAAAAACGTGAACTGGAAAGGATAGCATAATGAAAAAACTCTATTATGACACCTGGCAGGAAACCAATGAGGCCGGACTGACTGAAAAATTCAATGAATTTTTAGACAGCCATTACTCAGATGACTCAGACGGCACCGTTAAAGTTTGCGGCTTGCAATATGCACCCTCCGCAATACTTTCGGCCGTTGACAAGTACGCATACCATGAGATGTTTCTTGATTTCTGTGATAGCGAATATAAGGAACATCTTGATGAGCAAGGACAAAAAATAATCACCCCGATAATGATGAAGGAATACGGCCAGATTTTCGATTCACTGTGCAAGGACTTGCTTCAGGAAAACAGAGACGCTGAATGGCAAGAAGTATCCGATTTCTTCTCAGGACTCGAACAAAACTATTATGAAGGCAACCCGATTGACCCCTGGGAAGTTGATAACTTCTTGAAACAATTCGAGTAAAAAACCTTACCCCCCTTGAATAATCTTATTTGAGGGGGGTTTTTCTTTGTTTTCTATATTAACGTTTATATGTTTTTCTTATCCCCATTGTGGATAACGATGTGGATAGAATAAACTGCATGAACAAACGTTCTGAAAGACATATACACATATCCACAAGCTACACTAACAATATATATATATATAAGTATATGTTATGTAGCTTGTGGATATGTGTATATGTCAATGTGTTTCTCAATTCATCTTTGTTATTCTATCCACATGCTATTGTGGACGGTTGTGGATAAGTAATCACATAACAAAATTAATAATTTTTATAATAATGGTTTGCACCCCCCTCAGAAAAAGGGGGGTGTTAGCGTTGGTTAGCGTTAGAGTTCCGTTTTCCAAAAATCCTTCCAGATTTGTCGATAACTAGCCTCAGACAACGTGAAGATAGTTACAAAAGTTACTGGGTCACTCCAATCAAATCCACCTTTTATCAAGGCACCAATACCAACAACAACAATAGCCAACGCAAATACTAGCCACTGCGCTCCACGCCCTGACAAAACCCAGTATTTCTTAATCAGATTAATTGCAAAAGGAACGATAAGCCCCGTCAACATCTGAATTATCTGCTGTAATTCCATGTTATTCCTCCTTTCCTTTGTTTATCGGTCTTGCCATATTATATCTGTTCGTTTACGATATAATATCGTATCTGAACTTCCATAAACGGTATACAGATTATATCCGTATGTTATTGTTTGTCCATGTAAATTATAGATTCTTCTCATATCACCAGCTAAATATAAGAGACATAAGATGTTGTAACACATACAAAGCTACAATAGCGATAAACACCTTGATTGCTGTGGCGTTTTGAGCATTCGACTCAATGAGTTTTTTTATATCTTTTGATTGCACATCCATCTTGCTGTTTAGTGTCTTTGCTCGTTCGTTCCCGATTTCGAGTTTGCCGAAAACTCCTACTTCTCCATTGCCGTTGATTAACGATTTAATTTCTTGTTGCTCGGAATCGATTTTTTCATATGATTTACATAATGTTTTATAGCGTTCATCGCATTCTTTTCGTGTCATTGTAGGTTCATTACTCATTATCAACCACCTCAAATGTTTTTCCACAGTGAGGACATGTCACTATTTCTCTTAATTCTGACTTTGCGCCAGAATCCTCTATATTCCTATTAATGGTATGTGAGTTTGAGTCCATTGTATTATCGTTCGTTACGTTATTTACAGGCTCTTCCTCAGAAATGCTATTAATTTTTATTGTGTTTGGTGTCCATTGGTTTGTGCCATATGCAACGAGGAGGTTAGACGGATAATCCAGAACATAACTACCATTAACGAATATGGAATTTATAGGAGGACCAGTAGGGTCATTCTTGTTTATTACTGGTCTTTCAGTTCCTTTGCTGGACATTGACCACCAGACTTTGCCCCATATACCCTCAGGCACAAGCGGGTTAATTGATATTCCGTCTTGATTAATTCCCAGCGAGATAGCAATAGTATGCGCTAAACGAATGCAAGCAACAGCAACTGAATAGTCCCAACGTCCATCAACGGCAATCAAAATACTTTGCGTTGGTTTACGTGGCATATCCTGCATTTGTGTTACTTCTTGTCCTCCAACGTGTATAAGGTAATGTGGGTTGTCTATTCCGTGTTGACGTGATTTATCGTACATGTGTATTTCGAATTTAATTCTATGTGCCATTGTTATTCTCCTTTATCTTTAGCTATTACTTGTTGCGTTCCTTTATTGAAACTTACCGAGTAATTCAAAGCCTCTAAAAGTGAACGAATCGCAACAACCGTTGTTCCCCATATATTCAACATTTTACCTTCTTTCACCACTTCATCAACTACGATTTTATCGTTTGTTATGTCGAATATCAATTGCTTCGGTTTCCTTAGCATTCTTATATCTCCTTTTAGTTCATTATACGGATAATAGCGTCCAGGACAAGCCGTTCTGCATACGTCCTTATGTCTTACTATATGATGTTCATCTTTCATTTCTCTATTCTGCAATAATAAAGATATAATCAATTTTCTCAATCCATTATATTGACTCTCAGACATTGTCCCATATTCATAATTACCCCAACAACAAACACCAATTGAATTATAATTGTTGATTCGTGCTGATTTATCATCAACTCCGCAATGCCCTATAGGTTTGTTTATGTCGTTTAACTGCACATGTTGCCCGTTAGTGAGAACCACATAATGATAGCTCTCTTGATTGTTTTTTATTGCCAGAGACCTTCGTATCTGAGACTGAATAGACTCAAATGGACTTGCAACAAAATGATGTAACACTATGAACCGAGGTAGCATTTATGAGGCTCCTTTCATCGGCATTATTGTTGATTGCATTTAGAGTGTGACTCCATCTGATGTATAACGAATGTTAGCTTGCATAAATTCTGTTGCTCCATTTCCAAGCGCATTCCACCCCCAGACGGCAAGGCCTCCATCAGGCATAGGTTTGTCCCAGCGGTCTATTATAGACAAACGTTTCGGAACTAAAAGAGCGCCAACAGTCGCATAATCGAGAACACGACCTATATGCGGATATGTACCTGCTACAGCGTTACTTACTCTCGGATTTATGTTCTTTTGTGCTATATAACTCATACTACCGAAAGTAGTGGGAATAGGCACACTGTAAGAATAACTAGTATATACAAAAGTTAATGCGTTTTGCAAAGGAATGTACAGGCCTCCGCCGATAATCGGTACATCTACAATAATCTCTATTGCCTCTATGTTGTGGTCATATGTGGTAGTTGCCTTTGTTAATTGTGTCCACGTGCCTACTATTGATGTTGGTGTACCTGTTTTTTCCTTCCAGTCCGTGTTGTCTCCAATGCTCCCTAGTTGATTATCATCTATCATTGACTGTAATTCATCTTGGTATCCCTGTATTGCCGCTAGTGTATCTGTGGTTGTGGAAGCTACTTGGCCTGAAATATCTTGTAATTCTGTATTAAGGTTTGTTATTGTTGTACCCAACAAACTTACAAGTTTATCAATAAAACTGAATATAGGTAAACTAATCATAATGCCACCCCTGAATATCTACTTTGCACTCCAGCCCGATTGGCCCTGTCACAGTCCACAACAGCCTTTCTGCCGTGTCGGTTGCATAGCGTAGATTTAGTTCCTTTGTTACTTGTGTCGGAGTAAATGACGCTCCAGCCGTTAACTCGACTGGCATATCATTAACGCCGAGTGTGTGTATTGTAAGTCCGTTATATTGTATTATCGTTCCTACAGGTGCGGCTATTTTTATTACTGGATGTACTATCAGATTATCGTCTGTTGCCATTTGTGTCGCTGTTTGATACGGAACTGGAAAAATATTGTCTGCTCCACCGCTAAATATGATATTGTTTGTTTCGCTTGCGTATTGTCCGCCCTCTGTGTGAGGAAAACTCGCCTCAATTCCTTGACCAACTATAGATTTGTAATTGTCAGTTATTGCATCTTCAAGTCTCTGTAGGTAGTTCTCCATCATATCTACATGAGTTGTTAACGCCGCTTCATGTGCTGAACGGAAACTATCAATAATTGTGTTTAAATCATCTTCAAAACCGAGTAACAACGACCACCAAGCTATCATATCAAATACCACCCTCCAACAACACGGCATAACATATATCACATTGAACGGATTGAGCATTGTCTCCATCTGCAATTATTTCTACTTGTGGAGCTGATGTTGAATTAACAAGTGAATTAACGTGCATCATCATCCATAGGTTATTTGCCGTTGTTTGATTTATAATAGGGTCTATTGAGGTTTCAGACCACGTTGAGCCAGAGTCCATAGAAATCCGTATAGTTGTCGTATTGTTAGTTTTGAACATTACACAGAAACACGCCTGAGTAACGGCGCTAGATAACGATAACGTCTGCGCTATATAAGACTGGTTACCACTACTTGCCGCTAAACGACACATATACGTTCCTTCAAGTGTTGCCGATTCTCGGGTTACAGTTCCTGACTCCGTCCAGTGGTCTGCATCTGTGCTACTGCTCCAGCTCTCAAAGTGCGGGTTATAAAGAGGTAATACCGATATATTGGATAAACTATCCTGAACATAAGTTATTATATTAGTGCCATTATCAATCATTACTGAGTGGTCAAGATACCACCCACGCCAAGTTACGTTTTCTTCCGTTCCTGTAGTGCCAGGTATATTTATTTCACCTTTCTCAGCGTCTGTTATCGTAGCTGACCCTTGCAAAACACCGTCAATATACACCTCAGGAGCATAGGCCCCGCCAGTGTTTATTATGTGCCTGGGACCAGTCCATGTAGTTCCTGTATCGTATGTTAGCGCCTGATATTCTGCTCTAATTTCTATTGTGGCTATTGCAATCCTCTTTACTCCAAATGAAGTTCCATTAAAACACTCAGGACATAAATAATTTACACCGCCTGGAGTTGAAAGAACGTTAGTAAACGCAAATGAGTGAGGTATGGTCTCCGCTGAAACTGTTTGCCAATTAGGGTTTATTGAGTCTTGTGTATGTCGTTTCAGCGCACCTTCTAAACCTGTTGTCATTTGTTTAACAATATTCTTGAATGTTTGCCCGTATGCCTTCTCGCCTGAGGCGGGATAGTTAAAAGACCTATTAGCGGGGATTGCCATTTGTTATCTCCTTTATGTGTCCAGTTCCCATATTACATTAACGGCACTTGTGTCTGTTTTACCGCTATAATCGTATGTTTGCTGTGCTATTAATGTATTATGTCTGTTTCTGAGGCCTATTTTTTTCCAAGTAAAGTTAGCGGCCGCAAATCCTATGAGGAACTCGTTTGTTATTGTGTCGCCTCGTGAATATGCCTCTGTGTGCATGTGTTCTTCTACATATATGTCTGTTAGTGGGTCATAAAAGTCATTAAAGCTGTGTGAGGCTAATGGAGTATCAGTATTGTTTGTTATCATTAGTGTAGTCATATCTGCATTATTGGCGATAACTCTCGCTAAATAACGTTCACCTGCATAAGTGAGTAAGTTATTAAATTTGGTTACTGTTGTTTGACATCCGTGTTTCTTTAATCGCCTATATAAATCTTCTTGTATCCACCGAGGACACTGCTTAGTTATTTTTAGCCTTAGTTGCACTACGATACATTGCATTATTGTTACTGTAGGTAATGATGGGTATTCTTTCATCAATACTGAGACCATCGTATCATAATTATCGTATGCTTCTATTATCTCTTTTGCACGTACGAGTATTTTGAATTCAGTTTTTTTAACTGTTACTCGGCCCTCTCGTTTTTTACTCATATATCAGTCCTCCACATTCCACTTCATCAAATACCATATCATCTGCTGAATAGATAGTCAACGATACCGAACCATCATCAACGTCTATAGAGTCAGTAACGGTCACCTCTGTTGTTATATTTGTGTTTCCCTGTTTATCGGTAGCTCGAATTTTTTTTAGCAATGCTTCTATATGTCCTAGTTTAGGTCTTTTATTGGCAGATATTGTGACTCTCCACTCCTTGTTATTTATTCTATGCTCTACTGAACGTATTTGTACGTCTGTTTCGTTCCAGACGGTATATCCAGGATTCACATCACAGAGAGACCCGACAACTGGGAAATTGTCGTATGTGTCTGTTAACGCTTCATAGTATTTGATAGTGAATGACCCTTTTTTTTCAGGAGTTTTGAATTTCGCTAGGAGGGCTTCACCGTATAGTTTGAATGTTGATAATGAGCGAAAGTTCTTCTTTCCTTCGCCTTTATGACGTCTCCCATAGTCAGTTATTGATGTTTCATCTGTGAATACACGTGAATAACTTGATTTATACGGATATATGAGCTGATAACCTAGTAATTGTTCTTTAGTGATTCTTGTCTTCATTACCTTATTAAAATAGTCTAGATTGTTAACAAGATAGATTTTGGAGCGGCAAGCTAAATAACCGTATATAGATGATGGTAATTCTGGTATAGATTTAGTATAGTGAGTTGCCATAAATTTAGGTGTGAATCTGCCTATTAGCCCTTGATATACTTGTTCACCGATATTTATTCCTGTTGCACCTGAAGTTAATCCTATATCTTTATATTCAGCTTTGAAATCCTCCATTATGTTTGCGGTATAATCGGGGTTGGCCGCCACTAGGTTTCTTCTTATATCATGCTCATAAAATGGGTTATCTGGGTCCTCAGGCTCAACACCAATGGCCACACGTGAACAGTTTGCTATTGTTGAAGGTGTAGCTTTATTGCCGATTAGTAAATGTAATTCCGCCGCTCCCGCCGGCTCATGTTCAAATGGAATAAACAACACATCTAAAGAACCATCAAGCTCTAATGAGTAATCCTGATTATCTTGAAAATATAGAGGAGTTTGATAGCATTTAGTGTTCATTATCATTTCTCCCGATGAAAGGTGAATTGAGTTTTTTATCGATGGATAATCTATTTTGAACTCTTTGCTACTTATATCAACTTTATTATATGTTCCTACGGAGCTGGTAAATGCGGTTGTGAAATTATGTGTATAGATTGCTGTGCTTTCATTATAGTCTATATTCCATAATATCTCATCTTCCGTTAGCGCCAGTATAGTTTCAATAACTTCTTGAAACGTTTCTCCATTAAAATCAAGGTCGCATATTGTTGATTCAAGAATATCGGGAGTTGTTCCCAATTCATGGGAGGGGAAATATCCTGTTATTAGTGTTTGTATAGCTTGTTTACATGATGTATCTGGCATAAACCTTATTCTCACTGGATAATTTTGAGATTGTTTTCTCATATCGATTGCTTTAAGTACATGTGTTTTGATTCCAGATTTATCAAAAGAATTATCGGTATTATAAATAACTCCCGTGAACGCAAGCTCATTATCACTAGACTTCACTAACAAAACTGAATTAAAGGGACTGAACGTATAATCATCAAGCCACTCTGTTTGAGTTTTAATAGTGCATTCCGACTCACTCATCGTTTCCTTTATTTCACATTCATATACGTCCTCAGTAATGTCAACTCCATTCAATTTGATATATTCAAGTCCATTAACGCTCATTAGCCATCATATCCTGTATCAGCTTCGTATAAAATATCTATGAACGTTTTTTCAAGGTCATCTACGCCGTTTATTGATTCTATATTTATTGTAAAGTTGTTGTAGATTACATTGCCTGAACCAGTGCCAGAAATGGTGGATCCAACAGGCTCCGGCGCTGGTGCCTGAGGCATAACACCTTCGCCGAGTGGCATATACTCGCCCTCCATCGGGTAATATAGTGTATTGCCGATTTTTATCGGTTGTGAGTGTTCAATGCCGCCGCCTAGCTCTGGTATATATATATTAGGGTTGTATCCCTGTATTCCTCGGGGTTGATAGGATTTTGTCAAATAATCATATAATTCTTGGTCTTTTCCTCTCCCTTGTTTAGCGTCTCTATCAACATTAAACCATCTTCTCCCGACTGTCTGCCTGTCGAGTCCTTTGCCCCACGGTGATTTTAGTATTGCTTCTACTTGGTTAAAGTCCATATCACCTAATATAGTTTCAGGTATCTTAACTGATTCTGGTATAATGTTCTTGATGATATTTGCCCCTGTTTCACGTTCTATGAGGCCTTGTGCTATAAGTTCTTTCACGGCTTTTGATGTTGCTAATTGTATATGTCCTAGATTTTCTCCATAAACACCAGTGTTTTTCATGTCTCCAAACCACTGGTCGATTTGCGCTCCTTTATCGTCTGTTATCCCCTTTAATCCATATTGATGGCCTCCGCTCATAAGAGCCATGAGGGTTTTCATTGCTTGAGGGTTGTCTACTCCTAATTCAGTTAGTTTATCCTCAATCATTTCTATATTCTTTTGTATTTCGTGTTCTACGATGTTGTCTGTATCTACAAGTTGTTTACCTTCAAGGTTGGTTGCACCACTCCAGCCCCTTGCTACTGAATAACCTGGTTCAAAACCTAATAACGTTGCTAAACTATATTTACCGCTATTTTCTAGATTTCCCTCACTCCATTCCATTATGCTTTCATTACTATAATTACCCGCATAATCAGCTAAAAGACCGATAAGCGCCTCATATGGGGCTAATCGTGTCCATTTAGAATTAGCTACCGTCTCTCCTATATCACCTGTAAACGACTTACCTAAACGTGTATCCGAGTATTTATCTTGCCACTCTTTAACTGAACCTGAGAAACCTTTTTCTATTTCTGTTTCCTCTGATTCACTTCCTTTTAGATAATCTAGGTATCTGGTAACTAGTTCTGAGAGGCGCCCTTCTTGCCACCCGTTTAAAAATTCTTCTCGGGCTTCATACCAATCAACTAAACCAGCGTCCTCATATTTACCATGGTCCTCGTTCCATTCTGTAAATTCACGTTGTAGCCATTGATTAAACGTATCCTGTCCTTCACTAACGTCTAATTCTTTGTGGTCGGTAACATGCTTTTGTTTATGTAGGTTACCTGTTTGCCATCTCCCAACCAATTGACCCGTTAAATTTGATTTCTCTTTTTTGATGTCAACTGGTTCTATTAGACCTTCTTTAACGGCCTTATCATATAATTCAGGATATTGTTCCTTTAATTTCTGTTGTAGCCAGTAATAGGTTTTCCACTCAGGATGGTCTTGTAATTCTTGTTTTAACATTATGTAGTCTATTTCTCCCAAATCCTTTGGAATCAGACCACGGTTAAACCAATCATAAAAAGCGTCAACACGTTCTTCCAGAGCGTCAGGATTTAATAAATTTTCAGCAGTGTTCTTTAGTGTGTCTAAGCGTCCTTTATTCCTTATTAATCCGGCGGCGGTGTCGAGTGACTCAAATTCAGTTGATTTTTTCTTATAAAATTCTTGTAACTCAATATATTCTGTTTCAACTCCTTCGCCGCTCATTAGCTTTGTTAGCATTCCTTGTAAGCTGGTTATTTCATCAGTCGCTCCTGGCACTCCATAACCCTCAAATGATGTTGGAGTGGCCGAGTCTAGCCCCTTCCACATGCTTTGCATTATAGCTTGGCCAGCGTCTGTTAAGTCTATATTTTCTAAGTTGCCTACTCTGTTGGTTATTTCATTTACAACATTGTCTATTTGTGTTTGACCAACTCTCATGCCTAGCGCATATTCGTTTATTAAGTCATATCCCCAATTATCTATATCTTTTAGTTTGCCTTCGCTTGGAGGTGAATGAGTTTCAAGCGGTCTCGCAATCTCATTAGCTATCATATGCGCCGCTTCATTTGCCTTGTCTTTATTAGAGGTTATACCTTCGGCATATGCGTTTGTTAACTCTGAACCATATTCCATCATGGCTGACGGCGTTAACGTTGAGTACACTCCATTATAGCTGTCACTTAAGTCGCCTCCACCGCAAGTGGCACAGCCTGTTTCATTCATGCCATTATTCACTACCCATTCTTTTGCATCGTTCATAAAGTCTGCCATCTTGTTGTCTGAGTTGCTTCCTCCACCGGTGTTTTTAGTGTTGGGTATCATTGCTAATGCTACTTGATTGGCAGTTTGTCTTAATGGAGCTAATTCCGATTTCATGCCGGCTATTATTCCACTAACAAACTCCGCTCCTATGTCAAATCCGTCCTCATAGATACCATCAAAAGCCTCTGACATTTTCGATGAAAGGTCTTTGCATTCTTGTATCGCTGTTTCATGTATTTTATAGAATGTATTCGCCATATATTCATAAAGTAAGTTACATGTATCACTCCATGCTTGGAGCATTTTAGCGGCGACTGAACCTTCACGACGATAGTTAAACTCACCTGCAAGACCGTATATACCTCCATGATGAGGATGTGATAATTCATCATCTTCTAAATAATCAATAACCGTGTCATATGCGTCCATAGCGGTTAGTGTAATGGTATTATTGATAGTTGTTGTGGTGCCGGTTGCCGCACGAATCATCTTATCATAAACCTCTATGCGTTCTTCTAGGTTTGTTTCGAGATTTCTAATAAATCTAGAATGGAACACAGATGAAATATCATCAACAGCCTCTGTAATATACTCAGAACCATCTTTCAGTCCTTCACTGAATAGTTGTGTTAGTTCTGTTCCCCACTCGATAATATTTGATAGTTTACCTTCTTTTGGTGGTGAATGACATTCAAGGAGTACCGCAATTGGATCAACAATGCCCTCAGATACTGCCCTTTTGACTTCTTCTTTATTATCCTTGATTCCCTTATTTATTTGTTCACTTAAGTCCTTACCTATATCTTCTGGTTTCTTATCTTTGATTCCCGATACTGATTCTTCTTGAGCGCCCGAAACGGCTTCTCCAACTGCACTATCAATTATAGGTTTGTTAGCTTCGTCTCTCAGATTCTCCATCTCTGTTTTAATGGAGGACAAAGCGTCTACCCATGAGTCTTTGTAGGCGTTAGCGTTTATTTCGGCATCTTCCGCTATTTCACCTTCGATAGCCTCTATATCGCTTTGCATATCTTCATGTAGTCGGACTCGCTCATCAATGGCATCTGAGACGGCCTCTAATCCTTTCAAAAATGGATTAGATTTTACTAATTGTTCATTTCGCTCTGTTAACGATTTTGTATCTGCTTCCCAGCGTTCTCTATATGTTTTCTTTGAGGCTTCATTAGAATCGTTTAGCCATGTTTCGTATTTTTCCTTGCTTCCTCCAAGCTTTTCAGTCATCCACTCCTCAAATGACTGGTCTGCTTTGCGTGAATTCTCCATGTATTCTTTTAATATTTGTTCTTGTCCGCTTGTTCCCATTGTTAGAAGATTATTAACGGCGTTGTTCGCTTGTTCAGCCGCTATCTTGATTTTCTCCAGCTGACTTTGCTTTTCTGTTAATGCTTGTTTCTTTAAATCCAGAGATTCTTGAAGTTGTTCTGCCTTTGTTCCGAATATTGACAGTTTCGCCTCAGTCTCGAGTAACATTGTTTTTAAATATTCATTGAATGCGTTTTTTAATGTTATATTTTCATCATCTCGGACTTCTTGACGCTTTGCAGATAACCACTTTTGTAAATCTACCTGCTCCAGGCCAGCGTTTCTATAGTCTTCATATTCATCTGCTATTTGTTGTGCCCGTTCGTATGACCTTAGTTCACCTTCGTTCATCTCAGATTTAAGAATATATTCGTTTATGTCATCTTGTGCCGATTTTCTATTATCGTATATTTCCTTTTCGAGGTCGGATATTTCTCGTTTCATGTCGAGAACTTGCTGATGAAATTCTTGATATTCTTCTGTTAATTCCTTTGCAAGTTCTTTAGCCTCGTTGACCCGTTCCTTGTGAAATTCCTGTAATTCTTGATGTATCTTCTTGTGGAATTTTATTTCTTCATTTGCGATTATTTCGGGAAAGCCTTCATATTCTTGTTTCAGGTTCTCCAGCTCCAAGCCTGCATCAAACAGAGTTTCAGCTAAACTATTGCCTAAATCTGATATATTTTCTTTAGCCTTCGTTATCGATTCACCAACCCAGTAATCATGTAATGTCTTTGCATGCTCGATTGCGTTTTCTTTAGTTTCCTTTTCGAGCCTTAATATCTCTTCTTGTTGTTTTCGTTGGGATTCCTGCTCCCTTGTGATTTTCTCATTCTCTTTTAATATCTTAGATAATTCTGTTTTCTGGTCTCTTAGTGTTTTTACTTGTGAATCAGATGCCCCCTCAGAAATTGCCTTGTCAATATTCCGTTGAAAATCAACCAGCTGTTTTTCGATTGGTGTTAGATTAGAATCAAGTAAGTTTTGTTGCGTTGATAGAGCTTGTTCTATTAATTGTTCTCCGCTCTGAATGGTCTGCTGTGTAAGAGACGTTAATAAATCGAATCTATCCTGCAACGCCGTTATAACGAGGTTATTCGCCTCTATTTGTGCATTAGCCTCATCTGTCCCTGCCTCGCTTAGCGTTGCGTTAAGTGATGTGATTCTTGTTATCTCTGTTTCAAGTTTGTTAGCGTCATTACCTATTTCTGCAAAGCGACCTGCTATTAATTCTTGTAGATATGTTATTTTTGTTTCATATAATTCTACGAGACCCTCAGGCACTTCTTCTAATCGTTGTGTGGCGAAGTTTAGCTTTTGTTGAAGATAGTTTATGCTGGCATCTCCATATTGAGTGTTCCATTTATCTATGTACTTTTGTAGTTTTACATCTACGCCTGTTAATGCTGATTCAACTTCATCTGGTTGAGGTATCATATCGTCTGCTATTGTAGATTTATTCTTATTAGCGTCTTGTACCGACCATAGTTGTTTTGTAAGTTCAATAACCTTGTTGTATGCAGGTGCAATCTTATTTAGTTTTGCTTCGAGATTATCTATTGAGTCTGCGTATTGTATCTGTACGCTGGTTGCCGTTTCTACCGCTGGTTTAATCTCCATTATTGAACGAATGTATGTAGTTACGTTCTTGTCTATTATCGACCATCTAACATCTCTAGCGGTCTTTGTGAGGGAGTCATTATCCTCATCTGCAATTCTTTGCCATATCGTATTTATAGCTTCTTCAGCGTTCTTACTCTTATCTATAACGTTGTCTACGTATGCCTCGAATGCCTTGTCAAGTTTTTCCCAGTTCTTACCGAGTTCAGGGAACATCCTCCTAATGGCATCGGCCATTTTTACTGTATATCCACTTAAGTTGTCTTCACTTAACGTTGTGAACATAGAACGCAAGTGAAATTCTTGTTGTTTTATTTGTGCGTTTAGTATATTTGCTTCAGCTTGTTGTAGCCTGAGTTGTCTTAATTTCTCTTCCGTATTTTCTATTAAGAGTTCTTTTTCTTGTTTGAGGGCTTCTAATTTTAGTTGACGTACTTTAGCTTCATTTCCCTGTGCTGATGCAATGCTTATACGTAAGTTAGCGACCTTACTCGTTTGTGCATCTATATATGATCCCATGTCACTCATTGAGTCTTTATATGCGGTCATTAACTCTGTTGACATTGCCGACAAATCTTGAACGGCTACATGTGCTTTCCCCACAGCCTCAGTAAATGCAGGAATAGCCACAGTTCCTAGCTTGTTAAACCATCCAAGGAGCCCGCCGCCTGTTAAGCTTACTTCAAATTCTTTAGCGGCGCCTAACTCTCTTGTACGTTTCATCTCCTCGTTAGCTTCTTTTAACGCCTTTTCAAATTCCTCTGTATTGCCAGCGACTGACCTCAATTTGTTAGATAACTCAGGACTGTAAGAGTCACCAAGCTCTTTAATTAAGTTTAGTCTAGCTTCATATGACTTGTTTGATTCGTTGTATTGTGAGACTAATTCTTGTTGTTGTTGTGCTTCTTTGCCAGCGTTAATTATCGCCTCTTCTTGTCCTTTTATGAGATTGTCAAATACTTGATAGAGCATCATGCCAGCTTGGAAAGCCATCATAAACCCAGCAGATAATTTAGCTATAGTTGCGCTGGAACCGTCCATTGTGGAGTTAATTTCTTTGAACGTGCCAGGCAACTGGCCTGCCATGTCTGCTATTCCGCCAAATGCTCCTCCTAGCTCGCCTATAGTTCCTCCAATGTTGCTCATAATTGTACCGGCTTGTCCTATTGACTCCGCCGCCTTGGAGAATCCGATTGCGTTATTTTCTATTTGCGATGCTACTTGTTCTTCAACCCTCTTTAGCTCTTTGGCGTTCTTTATTGATTCATTACGTATCTTTTCGAAGGTTTGCTGTTGTTTCTTTAATTTTTTCAGTTGTGAGGTATAATCGGCAGTTGTCTTATCTAATGCTTTAATCTGTTTTTTTGTTTCTAGTATACCTTGAGTAGCGCCCTTTGCTCTATCTTCATATGTTGAAAACTCGCCTGAGCCATCAGCTAATGCCTGAGTGGTCTCAAATAGCATTCTTGCTACATTAGTTAGTTTAGCGTCTTGTTGTCCTAGTGCATCTGTTGTAGCGTCTATTTCACTTGTTAATTTTTCGAACGCCTTTTTTCCTCCACCGAGCTCGCTTTCAACTGAGGCAAAACTTCCGTGTAATCTTTGATATTTTTCATTTAGTTCATCAACATCTTTTGTTGGGAGCGTCCAATTAGCCATTTCAGCTTTTATACGTCCCTGTGCGTCCATTACTTCTTGATAGCCTTCTTTTAGAGTCTCGAACGCACCTCGTAATTTATATGTACCTTCTTGTAATTCCTTTTGTGTTATTAATCCTTCTTCATGTTGTTTTTGTAATTTTTTCTCCTCGACAGCGAGCGCAGTACCTATTGTTTGATATTTTTTCCTAGCCTTGTTTAAATCTATTTGATGGTTGTATGCTTCCGCTAGAATGGAGTCAGATTTTTCTTGAGCGCTGTTTAACGCCTGACTTAGTGATATTTCTGTTTCGTATTGCTTAACGAGTCCTTTTTTATGTTCTTTTTGCTCTTTTATCTGAACGGAAGTCTCGACCATCGTTTTGAGTGATGATTTTCGCTCTTTTTCTATAGCTTTTAGTTGCTGTTGGTCATCTTCACTTAATTTTGATATATCTCCCTTTAGTTTTTTAAATTCTTCGAGTAATTCAGTTTGCTCCTCATAAGATTCAGTCGCTTCCTTGTTTGTTTCCTTTAATTTCTGTTGGCTAGTGAGTATCTCCGCTGATTTATTGATAATTTTGTCTAATCTCGCCTCCACCCCCTCAAAACCATTAAATTCAAAATTGTATAGAATGTCTTTAGGCATAATTTAGCTCTTTTATCTCTTTTTTTCGAAAAATATTGTAAATTATCGCCTCTTCACGTGTTACAAGGTGAATTCCAGATAATTTAGCTCTATAAAACACAATAGAGTTCAATAAATGGGAGTCCATGAGTCTACAAAACATTTCTGTGCGTTCTATGAGCTTGTGTAGTATAGAATTAGCTTGATTTGCGTTATATGTCTTTGATTGACTCTTTATAGACTTGATTTTGTTTGCATATTCCTTTTCTTGCTCAACACGAGTGACAAGATGAATAAACAACCTCATATAAGGTGATAAATCGTAATAATCAATAATCGGTACATTTATCTTGTATGTTTCTGTTAATGAGACTATGCGTTTCCTATCCTGCAAGTCCACGAGGGCATTATCGATTGTTAACCAATCTTCAACTGGTTTACCCTCTGTTATATGGTATGTAACCATATTATCCTCAATTTCGTTCCAATATTCCATTTTTTCATTTTCATTATCGTAGAAATCGAGGACCTCACGGGGGCAAGGATAAGAACCCTTAAACCCCCGTAATCTACGTAGAACAAAGCTAAGTGGAATGAGTTTGAAACGTGTTACTCATTGCTCCAATAACAGCGTTTCTAATATTCTCAATTAGTGAGTAAAGTATCTTGACTCCATAGGCTTTATCACCCACCTTCTTGAGGTATGTTAACACATCTTTTGCTTTTGTGGTTGATTCATCTGCAATCCACTTGTTGAAGAACGTTTCTATGTGTTTAGCGTTGGGTTCAACAAATCCCGATTTTATGATGTTGTCAGGAACGCTCCCGTCATCGTTGGTTATCTTTATTGACTGTACAAACTTGTCAATATCATCAAAGCCGGGAGCCCTCATAATAACGGTTTTGTCTTCACCGCCTCCTAACAACTTAAAAGAGATTTTAACTTCGTTCATCGTTAGCCCTCATTCCTTCGCTTTTGTTACGTTGGCTTAGCGTAACTTGCGGTTGTATTTACAAGTCTCAGAGTGGTTGGGAATCCTTTGTATATGATGTTTATTGTTCCTTTCCCATCATTGACATTGTAGGTTTGTTCAAGATAGGCTGTGCCTATTATTGAGAACTCGAAATATACGCCGCTTGCCGGTGTTTCCTGTCCATATACGGTGTATGTCGCTGTTACTTCTTTTGATCCTGAGTATGCAGAAGGCATGGCCTCAGTAGCACTGCCCCAGCCGAATCCGAGTATTCCGAGTGGAGGCTGTGAAGGGTCACCACCATTTGAAATTACATCAAATGGCACCTCGACTTTAAACTCTGGTATTGGTGATTGTATTGCGTTTCCGATTCCTACTCCATTGCCTATAGAGCTTTGTGCATGTTCGACTGCTCTGTTTATTGTTACATTACTTCCCGTAGCGTAGTCCTCCAAGTCAACTTGCACAGATGAATTATAATCAAGCTCAATAACCGATTCACGGTTACTAACGTTGCCTAGTGCTACTATATCTTGTATATCGATTGTTGACCCAGACGGGTTAGTCTGGCCTGGAGTGGGATAGCCGGCAAAGTTAAATGACGTATTCATCTTGCCTCCATCGGCGTCCGCATTCTGTCCCTGCAACGTTAATGAACTTACAATGCATTTTTCAATCTTGTGAGAGGAGTTAGAAGCAGATGAATAAACATCACGCAACACTATCGGAAATCCAGCGGCGACCGCTGACCATTCACGTTTGTATGCGCCTGTTAAGTCAGTTGGTGTTACCTCTCCAAACATAGACACTAACAAAGCACCAATACCCTCCATATCCAGTAATGCGTTGGATACTGAACCTTCACTTTTGATGGCGTTTGTTAGCGAGTCATATGAGATAACTCCAGCCTGAGCATACTTCTTTACATCATAACCAACAGAGGGAAACAAATCTAACATAGCTCCATCAAGCATATGTATCGGGAATGTAACTACACCCGTTGAACCCTCCAGCTGATTAGTTTTGCCAAATTCCAATGTAGATATATTATTGACTGTAAGCATAGATTATCCTTGCCTTTCGTTGTTGTGTGATGGTGGAGGTATGTGTCTGTAGGTATCTGTTGATGACTCTTCATTATCCTTGTTGTGCTTTGGTTTGTCTTCCGTCTTCTTGGTTGTCTTGGGTTTGCTTTTGTGTGCGTTAGATGACCCGACTCTCTCAAATCCGAGTGAGGACATATGCGCCTCGCCTGGGTCTGGAGTTATCTTGATTATGTTGGGTTCATCTTCGTTTAGTTTGACTCTCACAACTTGGTACTGAGGATTCAGTATATGTCCGTTAGCGTCTTTTATGAAGCCTCTCGGAAATTCCTTACCATTAACCTCTATATCTTCACCATCGATGTTGTGCCTTACTATGTGTTTGTTAGGCTTTGCAACTTTTTTGTATGTTCCTGTTTCTGCCTGTTTCGTCATTATTCGTCTCCTATGTCAAAAGGGATTTCCATAAATACTGCAGTTCTCAGGCCTGTCATTGTCGGCAATCTCTGTGATTGAGTGAGTATATTCGTTGCTTCAACATTGATAGCGTTGCTAACTGTTTTGTATGTTTTATTTTGATACCAACTCCAAAACCAGTTAAACAAAGCTACACTAGCCTCAATAACTGCGGACTCATGTTCATCTCTTTTAGTGTCTGTTACCACAATTCCTATCCTCTTTACTATACGATAGTTAGGGGTATTGACTCCAGCTATAGAGTAATGCGGCGATAAGCCCCACCTATATTGATACATAAACGCAACCCAATCTAAATTATCACTAATGTCCCTACTAGGGTCTCCCGTCACAAATTCATTAACGTTCGTTATTGCTTCGAGTTGTGTTTCTATATGTGATGTAAGGTTGTTAATCGTATCCAAGCGACTCACTGAGTCCCTCCTCTATAGCTTCATATAACTCCATTTCGTTAAGCACTATTCTCTCAGGCACTTGCCATGCTCGATTAGTTGTGTGCCAGTGATAAGCAACTTTACTTTCACTAGCTATTGTTATCGATTCATCAGTAAAGTTATCGAGAAATAGGCTTGTTGATAGTTGACCAGTGGCCATTAACGGATATGTAGGATTCTTATAGCCTCTTCTCATCTTTTGTCGTATGGTAGTCTCTTTTAGCGGTGGTGTAACTTTCCCAGACTGGATTTTGTCAGAAAACGATTTACTAATTTTTCTGTAGATTGCGTTTGCTCTCGATTCATTAATCTTGATGTAGTATAATATCATTTCTTTAGTGGCCTCAGGATAACGTAGTGCGTCTATAGTTTCACTCATGTTAGTTTAGTTCCAATCTGGTATATCTCCAACAAGAGATATTTGATGGTCAACAATTGACTCAGGATCAATATCTTGACTTAATTTGTCGGTGATTGAGTTTGATAAGTCTTGATAATCCTTCTCATAAAGATAAGGATCACGACCTAAGTCTAACGTACATACAGCAAGTATCTTCAACGTTAAAAGCTGGTCGAGGTCGGAACCTGAGATTTCAGGAAACTTGTTTTGGATAACGTTTGTATAGAACGTTATTTTTTCATTAATCTTGGCTGATGTAAATTTCTCGTTCCCTTCTTGATTGAGGGCGCTTATGATATAATCAACATCAACTGCCACTAATTGCCTCTATTCGTTTCTTTTCTCAGATTCACTTTTTCTCTTCTTCGCTTTTCTCGTTTTTGTATGTGCTTTGATTTCTGTCTGCTTTTGTTTCGCTTCGACTTCGACATCCGATTTCCTCTTTCTTTTTCTTGTCTTTGGTTTAGGTGGTGTTTCGTTGATGTGTGATTGTTTTGACAATTCTTTAGAGAGAGCGGAGGGAGGAGACAAAGTCTCGTTAGTGTCCTTTGTCTCCTTATGTCGTGACTTATTCTTCTTTGGTGTTGGGTACTTAATTTCAAACATTTCATTCAAAGCCCTCAACCTCAAAGCCCGTTTTCTCGTAATACCATGCCCCGGCATGTTATCCTCCTTTAGTGTTACACTAGGTCGAAGTTCCCGCCGTCATCTGGACCAGAAATCTTATATGCGTTGGTTGAGCTTATTACAAGTGGGTCCTTGTATGTTAACGCTGAAACGACTCTATCTCCAACTGAGTCCGGTTCACTTTGATGTGTGAAGAATTCTTTTCCTTCTGGTTGCCATACGAATGTTTGCCCAAATGTACGTGCTTTAGTGTCAGCTCTCGGCATTGCTCGTGAGTAAGCCATGTACAAGTGTTTATTCCACAACTGAACATAAGTAGATGAAGTCTTCGAGTAATAAGATGAATCGACAGTAACTAAGGTGGCAGAACGCATATTCTTGTACATCGTTTCGTTAATACCAAGTCTCAGAATATCTGCCATGCGTTTCGGCTCATCGAGTAAACCAAATGCTTGACTTATTACCTCTGTTACAGGTTGCGGAGCGAATATTATGTTTGGATAACGTCCGCATTGCAGAAACATGGCCTCCCAAGCGGCGTTCATGTCTATTAACATTGCCGAGTAAGTGGCTGGAGTCCACTTTGCGGAGGCGACTTTGCACTGTGTGCCATCTGAGTGCTTGCAATAGGTATCAAATTCCGTTTTAGCGTTGTTTTCGAAACCGAGCTCAACATCATCAAGTATTTCAACGAGTGCTTGTTTCATTTGGCCTATTGAGGGTATTTCGCCTCCAACTAACTCTGCATATGTTAGTTTCTCACCTTTACCGTATCTATCACAAAACCAACCTAAACCCTTTTGTAGTTTTACTCTATCGGTAATTAATGTTGATTCATCATCAACCCTCATTTGAGCGAGAGTTAATAGCTCCCTTTCCCTTTTCTCGTATACTATTGATCCTGTCTGTTGTTTCACGGGCTTTAACGGGAATAGTAGTCTATTAACGAAACTTCCACCCAAGTCGGCATCCTTGAGGAGTTCCTCAATTTGATTCAACTGATATTTTGTGTATGCCATTGTTATTCTCCTTTATCCTGCAGTAACGTTTGTTCGCTCACAGAGATTCCACTGAAGTGTACCAGAGTTATCAACCGAGAATAAACGGCAACCATCACCAATGGCACCGCCGAAAGTCAAGGTATCTGCTCCAGCTCCTCCACCATCGAAACCGGGAGAGGCGTTAACTACCGTATATGCTTTGGCATCCTTTGCGGTAATGTAGATAGTGTTACCAGCCCTGCTAGGAGCGGCTAATGTGATTTCATCAGCTCCTCCCGTTTTGAGGTCTACTTGTCCGTTATCGATAGTTATCGCACCTGCAGATGTTATTTCTTGGTAATCGTTGATTTCTTCTGCTAAATTCATGCAATCAAGATATATAGAAACTTCGCCGGCTGTGCTGGAGGTCTCGAGAGCGTGACCTATTGCACGGTGGCCAGGCTTCCATTCCTCTATACATCCGTTATTGGTTGTACTCATCATTATAGGCTTATTAACGGTGATAGAATCACCTGAACCAATGAGAGCATTCGTATACCCACGTGCAATAACGGTAAACAACGTAGTTGAAGAGTTCCAGATGTCGCCCTCGGTTAGGGTGCCGTCTTTGTGTCGAGTCAAATCATCTGAGGAACTAATTGCCTGTGGTTTGGCTATTCCTATTGGAGTATCACCCGGTGTAGCTATTTTAGCATTTGCTACACCTGAATCATCCTTAACCAAAGAGAACTTTGGTATATTCGAGCCTTCCGAGTTAGCACGGCGTAAACCAATCTCTACATGTAGTTTGAACTTATCCATCGTTTGTTTCCTTTCCTACGCCATCTATTATTCCTTGTTCAGCTTCTTTATCGCATAAGTCGAGTGCCTGAGCGTCCTGCATTCCACTTTTGACCAATTCTCTATATCTTTCGCTGTAGGTTCGTAGATTCTTGGTAGTGTCGTTTGAGGTTGGGTTATTGGTTATTACTGGCATTTGAGGAAAGATATCCTTGATGGTCTGTGCGTATTGTTTGACCTTCTCAGTTATCTTTTCATCAAGTTTGTTATTCAGTGACTCGGAAAATTCCTCTGGATTTGTCTTTGTTTCTCCACCGTCTCCATCGCCTTCATCATCATCGTTAGTGCCCGTTGCCTTTCGTAGAACTTCAACTAACTTCTTTGCTCCATCTTCCGACAACGAACCTAAAACAGTGATATCCTCATCAGTCAAACCTATATCAAGACACAATGTTGCGAGTTCCTCCATTGTCGAGGGTTCATCGGCCAACATCTTTAGCTTGTTTAGTATTGATGTCATTGGATTATCACTGTTTGCCTGTGGTTTGTCTTTCTTGGTGTCTTTTGGCATTTGTTTATTCTCCTTAAACTCTATTGCGATTGGTATATCACAAGTTGCGGTGTTTGTTTTTTCTTCACTGTTCACCACTATCGGCGGCACTTCTCGGAGCCGTGGCACTTGCACCACTCCTAGACTCAGGAACGCTCCTTTATAATCGAATACAACTGATGTTCTACGCCCGTATTTGTTGTTTTTGATATTTTCTATCTCAGACGTATACCAAGCTATCTTAACCATAACGCACACTGTGCTTTCATGTAGGTTCTTATATGTAGATATATAGTCATTGCCGCTGTATAACTTTACATCAACAATATCCCCAATTTGCCTGGCATTTTCTTTACCGTTCATTGAACTATGGTTTATGTCAACTGGGATCGGCAATCCCTGACCTTCATCATGTAACCCTTCTGAGAATGATTCAACAAGACGTTTTGCTACTGAGGATAATTTGACTTTCACCATGATATCATCTTCATTTTCTTCATCTTGTATTATGTCATTATCATCCCATATATCTTGTTTCTCTAACCAAGCGTATTTGTCATCTGAACCAAAGAACACCGGCGTATATTGCCAATAATCATCCTCATTAGTATAGTTGACTCCCATTATCTTGCGTTCTGGATTGCTGTCGTTCGATTCTATCAGTTGACTTTTGTTGTTGTCTATTCTCCAGTGTTTATCACTCAATTATTTTCCTCCATTTCTCGAATGTAACGTGAAATATCATCAATAAATACGCTCCATGATTCATTAAAGTTCGGTTCTGTATATATTCGGCTGTTTATTTTGTTTTCGAGTTTTTTTGATGAATGTTCCAATCTCAATTCACTGTTTTTATTGAGATTTAGCATTTCTGATAGTTTTTTCATGCCAGTTATCTTTATATTACTCCCCTGCTTCCGAGCTTTCGCCAATTTTCTAATTTGATATCGTTTGTTAGTGAGAAATGCTTGTAGTTTCGTGTCTGGTCTTTCATCTTCGTTAATGTCATTGTCTGTTGGGTTGTTATTATCCAACTTTGTCGGAAGTCCCAGCCTATCCTCAATCGTTGACCTTTGTTGTGGATTAATACTGTCAGTTATTTCTTGTAATATTTTAATAGCCTGCATGAGTTTCAAGTTAGAATCTGGATCATTTTCCTCCAATACCATCGGATTGTATTTGAACATTACCGTTGGACTAGATTTATTCCACTTAGCTACTGTTTGTACCATTCTGTTTAGCCCTTCACAGGTACGCTCCGCTAAACTATTAATATATGTTATCGCTGTTTCATGTAACGTCTTGGCTGTTCCGTATGTTCCAGGTGTACTAACACTACTTAACATATATTGAGACCTAATACCCTGTAACAACACTGTCATAACATAATTAAGCGACTCCTTGAAACCTGAAACTTTTGTCTGTGATTGCAGTAGTTTAACGTCTTTTATGTAACCGGGTGTTTCTCCCGACATGCCCCATGTCTTTGCAAAAGCTGATTTCATTATCGCTATGTTTTGTTTGTTAGTATCATTGACTGTTGATTTAACATCTTTGTCGTGCATGAACAATAATAAACCTGCACTGTTAGCCATCGTTGTAACAACCATTGATTTCTCAAGCTCGGTTAGATACTCAATATGTTTTGCAAATAATCCTCCCATTGGGTATACAGCTCCTGACCATACGAAATACACAAATCTCATTAAATTCTCTTCACGTAGTGTTCTGTCGCCGTATTCTATTATACCTTGATTAATGGCTGTTTCTTTCATATCAAGGGGATAAAAGTTCATAGGATATACATAACGATATTTGCCCCATACAAACGTATTAACTTTTGGTTCTGCATAACAATGTCCATAAACCCAGGCTTTCACAGCCATTTCCTGAATTATCCTTGCTATACCTTTATCTATCCACGTTTGCCATAATACATGTTGCCAATCGTTCTTTTCGGAAACTTCAAGATAATAATCTATACTAGCAATATCCATACCCATTGCCATGAGAGCCGGTCTGAAAGTTGCATTTTCTAATATCTTTGAATAATCGTTTGTTTGCGTTGATAGTTGTTGTCCGTAGACACCCTGAGTCAAACTCCCTGGCTCACTCGTTAATATAGGTTTTGCCATGTAAAAGATAATAACGTATATATGTTGTTGTGTCAAGTTATATGTTGTTGTAAATTAATAAACCTCTCCCGCTGGCTGTGTCGAGAGAGGTTTATGCAACATCAAGCAACATGAAAAAAGGAGGCGTCTCTCAGAAAGAGACTATTACCAATACCATAATACACATTAACTTACGCTTGTCAAGTGACACAAACTACAATATGTATTTGTGCGGTATTGTAGGTTGAGGTACGGTTTCAATGTGAGTCCCGAGTAATTGATAACATCCGGATAAACAATCAACAACATCATCATGTTCAGCTTGCGGAAATGAACACACTTCATCATATATATCTTCATCATATATATTCCACTTTACTAATCCTTTATTCCACAAATTCTGGAGTGGCCAAGCTCTCGCCTGTTTATCTCTATGTACTTTTATTGGTTCTACTATAGGTACGTCTCGTTCTGTTTCTCTTACTAATTGTTCTTGAAATCCGTTTGCCTCGACTCCAAACCTTGACGGATTCCATTTATCGACAAATCGTTTTATTACTCGTTTGTGGTCGTCTATATACCATCCTTTGCCTCGTTCAACATCAAGTATAATAAACTCTCCATTAAGAAGACCCATTGCCGCAACACAAGCATAATCACCGTTAACGGAACTGGCTGGGTCACACCAACAAACGATGTTTTGAAATCTATCGGTATCTGAGTCGCCCTCATATTGCCTTAATGTAGAATAATCGAAAAATGCGTCCTCCAAGTCAATCCAATCACCCATCATATATCTACGTCTCATAGCGCCTGTATAGTTCTCTTTCATTCTCTTAATGTAGGTATCATCCAGTAATGGGTTATCCTCGGTCTTTAGCGTATATCGTTGCCAGTTATATTTTTTTGCCTTTTTTATAAGCCAGTGTGCGGAGTGTCCTGAGTGAGTAGTTATCCAAATACGTGTTGGTGTAGGTCCAGTCCTCCCACTTAAACGAGAAGGATAGAAATAATCGAATACATGTTCGTTCATCATTACTGCGTTATCTAACCAACAATAATCAAATTCATCATTAATAAATTTTTCCTCATCTCCATTTTTACTCATGGGGAAAAAGTCTATTCGTGAGTTGCCGTTCCTTGACCTTACTATAATATAGTTATTCCAGATATGCGACTCAATTCTAAACACAGGTCTATATTCTTGTTTAATTAGTGTTGGCATTATTACGCTTCTTGCATGTCGTTCCATGCTTGTTACTCCAACTGCACCCCGTGAACCACCATAATAAACAGCATGTTTCAATAATCTGCTTGCTCCCGTCCATGTCTTCCCAGACCTCCAGCCTCCATCTGCTAATGATATAGGATACGTATTCCTTAAGAATGGTCTTTGATGTGGATATGCGTTTGATATTGACATTTAATCCCAGGCATCCTCTGTTGTGATTGGTTCAAATTCGTTAGCGTCATCAACGTCAAAATTTCTCATTGAGGAGTCAAACCATTTTTTTAATAATTCAAACGCCCGCAATCTTATTGATTCTGATTCACTTTCATTAGCGAGTACCCGTATCTGTTTAATCTGGTTTACTGTATCTTTAAGAATATATCGTTTCAATAGACCAAGTTCTCCATCCAGTCTCATTGCTTTTAGTTTCTGTAATTCCGACTCTTTTATCTGAAGTAGATTTTCTTGTTTCTCTATTATCTCTTGTTTATTAATATTCTCCTTGGCTATCTCAGGATAACTCTGAAAACGCCCACCTTTGTTATTAGTCTTGTTTAGTCTTGGGTCGCCTTTTTTCCTGCCTCTTGGCATTAGTGTCCGTCCATATACGTTCGTATAACTGCTTTTAGGGTGATGACAGCTATACATACGTATACCACCACATAAAAGAGATACATGAGTATTAACAAAGATACTGGAATATATACAACCCACATAGGAAACTGCCACAAGTCTTGGAGCATCCACAACACAAAAGTTAACATACCAACTCCAGCTATTATCAACGCATGTCTGATGATTGTCTTATGTTTCACTGTTTATGCTCTCCTTTCCGAAACCGACATTAATTACTGCATAGTAACATATTATATCGGATTCTTGTTTTTTCAACTTCATTTAGAAACGTAGTGTCTGTTATCGTTTATTCTCTATGTTATTTCGGTAATCCGTGTATCTTCATTATCCATAGTCATGGTTGTATCATGTTGATGATTGTAGGTTTCGATTCTCTCTACTCTATGATACTCACAGATAAATGACGTTAACTCTATCTTGTCTCCTATCATCAGTTTTGCATGCTCCAACTCTTTCATGCTCATGGTAACTGTTTTATCTGACCATACACAACTAGAATGTACATTACCTGACGATATGTAACGTATAAGGACTGTTGCTGTTTGTTGGTCGTCTGATATTGTTATTGATTGTATATAGCCTTGTCTTTTGTTAACTTTGACTTGCACTGGTTCTCTTTTCTCCACGTTCTTTCACGTAGATTGCAGGTGCGTCTATGAGGTCCCCCTCTTTTAAATCCTTTGCATGTTCGGTATCTACAATTAGTGTTGATTCATATAACATCATTTTTCTGCACGTTCGTAGTATTAGATATGTGATTGATTCATCTAGTGCATCTTGCATCTTGTGTATTAATCTATGCTCCATTTCTCTCCCTCACTACAAGCGTATATACCATAACCAAATTACATAAGGTTTTTGCAAACTCATATTCGGCATATGCATGTTCATTACGTTTCTTAGCGTCCATTGCAATTAGGTAGTGTTGGATTGCGTGGCTTAGTCTATCTTCTTTGAACCCTTCTTGATTTACTCCACACTCCCAATTTCTTGGTCGATATCCTTGTTTTATGCCTTCTTTAAATATTGTCGCAACATACATATATGGGTTGAGCATTCTTCGGTTGCGTGTTTGTTTCTTATTACATATTCGTATTTGTTCTTTTACGCACTCGTATGCTAAACCGATTGCGGTTGTTACTTTTTCATGTTTTTTGATTAGCCTTTGTGCCGCTTGTATCATGTACTTTAGCCCTGCGGTTCCTGACTCCAAATACAACATCTCAGGCGGTATCAAATAGAGTGGTGGACAATCACTGGATTCTGCTCGTTCTTTCATGTTTCTTCTCCTTTATATTCCAAACTTAATGCTTATCCATCTGCTTAATCGTTTGTTATGCCCTCTGAAATGCTCCGCAACCACTAGAAACGATTTTCCAAATAACATTAGCATTCCAGCATATAAACGGTCATGTATGTTGTCTTGTGTGTATTTAATTCCGTTCACCTCTGTATAGCTTGTATGTCCGTGTATAACGTTGTGACACTCGTTACAAACTGGCGCTAACAAAGGTATATAATCTTTGAACATTTCTCTGACTCCATTGCCGCTCATAATATGGTGAATAACTTCAAATTTTCTGCCACAAACTATACATCTCTGTTCGTGTTCCTTTAGTTTTTTGCCGTATGTTCTATATGATAATTCTCTCTTCATGTTACATCGCCTTTCGTATTGGCATTTCTGGTTTCATCTGCATTAATTCAATATCATCCTCAGTTAACAGGCTGGCTGGAGGCCTCTCCGCTCCCATTTCTCTAATCCAATCGAAAAAATCATGTCGTTTATACATATTCGGCAACAAGAAGAAGTGACGTATAGTCTTTGCTATAGCTTCATTCCATCCGTGTGCCTTATCATAAAATGGATTATCCCTTATTAACTTATTCAGCGGTTCATATAACTGAGGATATGGCCTCACATCCATTCTGACTAATTCTCTGAGTCGGTATAATGCCTGTGCTGGAGTTTCCTTAAAATTAATCAACGCATACACAACTATATTGTTTTTTGCTATTTGATTTTTTCTGAGTAGTGATATTGCATGTTGAAATACTCCATCCTCCTCAATTCTATCAAATGCCGTTCGACAACCACCATGAACAAACGTTAAACGTCCATATAATTCCGCCTTTTGCTCATCAATAAACTTACAATCAAATCCACTCTGTATTATAACCTCTTTATTGTTGTTTATGAGATATTCACAGACATTTTTTTGATGTTCGAACGGGAGAGATGAAAAATTATTGTCATATAGCATTACTTTATGCCAGTTATCGTTCAATAATGTTTGCCATTCTGGAATTATCCAGCTGTCGCCCTCCATTTGTTTAACTGCACAATATGCACAATTGTTGGGGCAACCTCTACTAGTGAATATATGTGAAATATCGTCTGTATACCACGGTATCTCATATCCTATGTCATAATCAGGATAACAAACGTCAAGAACCTTAGAATAACCTGCAAAGACTTTAATATTTGGGTAATTTTTATCGAAATAACCCTTCATCAACGTAGCCAAAACACCACCAAGCATAATAGGGGCTGGGAATAGTCCTCCCTGAATGTCCTCAATATCTTCGATAACTTCTTTTGAATTAAACGTGAATAAAGATGTAATACATATCAAATCATATGCACCAGGTATATAGTTTCTTTCATATCTGACTCTGATACCCCGTTTTTTGAGATATGTACTTATTTTCATCAAACCCATTGGAGGATATTTCCTATGATAGTTGGGTTCGATTAGTAATACGTTTTTAGCGTTGTTTAATGTAGCCAGCATTTCATCCTCGTTGATTATCATGTTGCTCTCCTAAATTAACCTTCAAATTCATTCAACAACACATAAATGCCTGTGGATTCAAGCTCCTCGAGTGAGAGTATACCGTTTGATGTTGTTGATTCATTTTCATATGCAAGGGTTCGTTTCTTTTGACGTTTCTTCATTTTCTCACGTCTATCCAACGTACAACAACGATTACTACAGTAAATTTGTGCTGGAGCATAGCACTCGAACACCTTGCCACAATGAGGACACGTTTTCGTATATTTCTCTCTTTTATTGAGCATGTTCTGTATTTTACATTTTTTACTGCAAAACTTTTGCAGTTTTGAGCGTGCTGTGAACTCTTTGCCGCAAATCACACATTTTTTTATATAATTTACTTTAGCATGTGAGCATTGTATTGAGCAATATAATTGATTCTTATGTGAGGGGTGAAATTCCTTGCGGCATTCTGGGTTGGCGCATATACGTGTTTTCTTACTTCTTGACATTGTTTACCTTCCTCCTCTCATAAGATTGGCGTGAGAGTTTTTTTATATGCTCTTTGTTCTGTTGGTATTGCTTCTTTGACCTTTCCCTACCTATTTTAATGCTACAAGCACGACAATAACGAGTATTACCATGAACAAAACCTAAGTCACATCCGCACCGTTCACATTTCTTATTATCTTCCATTATGCTCCTTGAATATATGAGGGGGTTGAGACGCCTGAGACCCCCTCATATATACGTGTGCTTTATCCATTTGACTATGATGAGTTCTGTTATATGAGGCGTCTCCCTTATTTGTGTTGTTTATGGAGCGGGGCGGCGCCAGACCCGCTCCATTAGCTATAGGCAAACTGTCTATTCTTTGTGGTTTATTAGCGCCGCTCATCTTCTTTGAACCCTTCTTTCGTTTTGACAAAACTTATTGCGTCATCAATGGAGTAGAAAATATTGACCAATACTCCTTGATTTCTGCAGGCTTTGTGGAACACTTCTTGATTGTCATTTAGCTTTGCGCCAGGTTTCTTAACTTCGATTAGGTATGTTTCACCTTTGTATATGAACAATATATCTGGTATTCCACGCCCTCCATTGAACCCACCTGTTAACGATATGAAGCGTTGGTTACTGTCACGTATTTTTCCCGCTCCTAGAATAACACACACTCCATATAGGTTTAGTGTGTCTGCTATGGCTTTTTGTATGTCTTGTTCACTTTCATGTTGCTTCATATCGTATATTATAACCTCTTATTGTAGACTTGTCAAGTAGTTATTTGGGTCTGATGGAGTAAGTGATTTGGAATATAAATCAAGTGGATGAACGCTAAAGTATCTATCAAAAGGTGAATTGCCGCATATAGTTCGGCACACCTCTAATAGCTGTGGTATGTCTAGGTTACTGAGTGCCGCAGGAACAAACCCGTTATCTTCACATATACGTTTGTATGTGTTGACCGAATCTTGATATTCCTTGTCATATGTGTTCCATTTATCTTGTTGAGATTGGTTTAGTTTGTCTTCAAGATAATGGCATATGGTCGTAGTCAAAGCTATATATGAATGTATAGCTTTTTGGTTACCCGTTAACTTTCCCATGTATTCTGTCCTCCATTGATTCAGCGGTTTCTGCAAGTTTTGACAGTGCAAAACGCCCGATGGCTTCTATGTCCTCCTCATCAAGTTTCACGGCTTGTACTTCAACTATCTTTGTTTCACTTTCGTTGTTATTCATCTTGATAACTAACGATATTATAACACCGATTGATGCTCCAAGCAAGCCGGCAAGTATCATAATTGCTATGTTCATTTGTTTATCTCCCTTTATCCTCTTTGCGTACAATTCTCACTACATAGTGTTGATTATCCTTGAAACGTGATAATTCCTCATGGGTAACTTTGACTTCCTGAACATAAACACATCTTGTTAATACTACATTCCCTTCTTTCATGTTACTGTCCGTTCCTTAGTGTTATATAGTCTATAACACGGGCTCCCGCCCAAATAAATGCCACTATCACAACTACACCAACCAGAATGATAGTTAACAGAGGCATTAAACAACTTCCCACGGAGCATGCTTTGTTTGTCGGGGTTTATATCCTGAGGGTGATTTCTTGCCGCATTGAGGACATTTCATGTTTGGTATCACGTTTCTATGATAGTTAGCGTCATCATAACCTGAAACGTCCTCCATTACATGCCCGCAATGTTCACAAACGAGATTCAACGTTAAGTCCCGTCTAGTCTGTCTTGTAACTTCTTTTATCTTCATACGTCTCCTTTTTTCCTACACGAGGGCGGGGTCAGACCCCGTGTAGTTTGATTTATTTGAGGAGGAGTGTTTTCAGAAAACCCCGCTCCCATTTTCCACCTGCAGTTATCACATATACCTTTGTTAGTGATACTTCCGCATATTATACATCTGTTAATCTTTGCGTTCCTCAATGGGTTTATTCTTATTTTCATTTTTCCCTCTAAATCTCATATCTTCTGGAAGCTCCCAGACATGCTCTCCACCAGATTTCCAGCGTTTATAATATCTACATATCATGTAGTTTGCGTTCATAGCCGCCTCTATAGCTTCATTTCCCGACCAGCCGCCGGTTATCATTGTTATACGTATCATATCTTCACCTCGAACCTTGCGTATACGT
>Ga0180433_10001510_pt1 | contig 38672 bp, 56 predicted proteins | sample SS_ome_8_FD_132980 | JGI IMG/M metagenome (GOLD analysis project Ga0180433, IMG submission 132980) | Hypersaline lake sediment archaeal communities from the Salton Sea, California, USA - SS_1_D_1 metaG | ecosystem: Environmental > Aquatic > Non-marine Saline and Alkaline > Hypersaline >... | reverse complement strand
TAGGCGCATCCGCGAGTACTAAATGGCATTAAACAAGCTTAGTAATAAGCAAATAGAATCATATAGAGAATCGAAAGCACGGATTAATATCTTTGAGGGCCCTGTACGTGCTGGGAAGTCTTTCATCGCCCTCCTACGATGGTTAGACTTCTGTAGCTCAGGACCTAAAGGACCGTTGATTATATGTGGCAGGACTGATAAAACTATTAAAAGAAATATTATAAGTCCACTGCAGGAGATCGTAGGTAACGATGTACAGTATTCTATTGGAAAGGGAGAGGTTACGTTATATAACCGAACTATGTATGTTGTCGGAGCCAATGATGATAGAGCTGAAGCTAAAATCAGAGGATCGGAGTTCGCAGGAGCATTACTCGACGAGGCTTCTCTTCTCCCCGAGAATTTCTTTAAAATGCTTTTATCAAGGCTTTCTATTCCTGAATCTAAATTATTTTGTTCTACTAACCCAGATTCTCCATATCATTGGCTTAAAAGGGATTTCATAGATAGAGAGAAAGAACTAGATTTAAAAGTCTTTTCTTATAGTATTCATGATAATCCTACATTAACTAAAAAATATATAGATGACCTATCTGCTGAGTATCAAGGGCTATGGTATAAGAGGTACATACTTGGGGAATGGGTTTTAGCTGATGGGGCTGTTTATGATTTCTTTGATGAAGAACTTCATACAATACAAATGCCTCCTGCTCCTGCGGATTATTATATCGTTGGAGTGGATTATGGAACTACTAATCCTTGTGTTTTTACCTTAATTGGGTATAACCCTGGTGTTTATCCAAATATGTGGTTAGAGAAGGAATACTATTATGATTCAAAAAAAGAATTACGCCAAAAATCAGACTATGATTATGCATTAGATATGATGGAATTCATAAGAGGTTATAATGTAAAAAGAATTTATATAGATCCATCTGCTGCTTCATTTAAGCAAGAGCTTAGACGTAACGGCATTTTTAATGTAACAGACGCTATTAATGACGTGATACCAGGAATAAGATTTGTTGGTCAGCTTATTTCTAATGGAACCTTAAAGATATGTTCTAATTGTGTAGAAACTATTAAAGAGTTTAGTAATTATTTATGGGATTCTAAGGCTTCCGAGAGAGGAGAGGACAAGCCGATTAAAAAGAATGACCATTTAATGGATAGCATTAGGTATCAATGCTATACGCATTTTTTTAATAAAAATCTAAGACCAGAGTTTACAGAAAGAGACGCTGAAGAACTTGAAAGACTGTATCATTAAAATATTTATTATTTAGGTGAATTTAATTAAAAATTTAGTTATAATTAACATTAATAGTAGCGAAATACTTTACGTTGATTTTGCTTCAATGTAAGGAGGAGAGTTTTAAAAATGAAAACAAATATAATGTTAGTATTGATAGCATTGACATTTACTAGCTGTTCCGTACTTTTAAAATGGCAAAATAAGCACCCTGATAACTTTGCAGAAGAATTAATTGAAGATGCAATCGAAAAGTATACAGAAAAAGAAATTGATCTAACTCCTGTTACTGGTAAAGAAAGACAAGTCCCTTATGTTGGGGGTTATAGCAACGAGTAAAAGCAAATAGGAAAAAGACTCTAAGCCACCCTGTAAAAGGAAGAGTCAGGCATACGCGAGGACATTATATGACAGACAATTCTATTGTGCGTGAGTACGATGAGAGATATGAAGAAGCTTATCTTGCATGGAATCCCTTCTATCCATTAGCAGATTTAGATTTACGCGCATTTCTGGGAGACCAGTGGAATGAAAAGGAAAAGCAAAAGCTTTTTGAAGAGGGTAGAAGTGCCCTTGTCTTTAATTATATTAGAAGAAATATCAACTTACTATCTGGATATCAGAGAAAGAACCGTTTAAGTTCCATTGTAGTACCTACTGAGAACTCAGACCAAGCATCAGCTGATCAACGCTCTCAATTACTTTTATATGCTCTTAATTATGGAAATGGATACAGGGCTATTTCAGAAGCTTTTGGTGGTGCTTTAAAGACTGGATTCAATCTATTAAACATTTGGATGGACTATAGAGATGATCCAGTAAACGGTGATGTCAAATTTGGAAGAACTCCTTACTCTGGTTTTATTACCGACCCTTATTTCACTCAATTAGATTTTTCAGATTGTTCATATGTAATTAAACGTAAATATCTTAGTATGCAGCAAGCGATGTCTCTATTGCCTGGCCAAGAAAAGGATCTCAAGATTTTAGCTAAAGAAGGATGGTCTAGAGACGATAAGTTTACTTGGCTACCATATCAGAGACAGCCTAATGGAGAAGAGTTTGTAGCTTATAATGAATACTATAAACAAGGCTGGGAATCAGTCCCAATGATTGTTGACGAAGAAACCGGAGAATTCACTGAATGGGGTGGTGATGATGAAGGACTTAGATTCTTTTTAAAAAATTATCCTCAATTAAAAGTAGTTAAAAAGCCTAAAAAATATATTGAATGCAATATTATTGTAAATGACCAGCTAATGAGAACCGAACGCAATCAGTTTGGTTTAAATGAGTATCCTTTCGTTCCAATGGTAGGCTTATTTGAGCCTGAATCTGACTCATGGGCTTTAAAGATACAGTCTTTAGTCAGATGTCAAATTGATCCGCAAAGAGAAGCTAACAAAAGACGCTCCCAGATGATAGATGTCCTGGATTCTAATATCAACTCAGGGTGGTTAGCTAAAAAATCTTCTGTAATAAATCCAAGGTCCTTATTTCAAACATCTCAAGGCAAAGTTATCTGGAAAGAAGAAGATACACAGCCAGGAGATATAGAAAAAATCCAACCAGCTCAAATACCACAAGGTATGTTCGAGCTTCAAAAGCAATTTGACCAAGATATAATGAATATAGCAGGGATAAATGATGCCGCCTTTGGAATGACGGAAAACAATCAAGAGTCAGGATTGATGATGATGTTAAGACAAGGCGCTTCCATCGTCAATTTACAAGACTTGTTTGACAACTTAAGATTTGCTCAAGAGCAAATATCTAAAAAAGCACTTAAGTTAATACAAACATGGAAGCCAGAAAAGATAGAAAGAATAATAAATCAAAAAGTAAGTGATAAGTTTTATGAAAAAGATTCATTAAAATACGATATAAGCGTCCAAGAAGGCGTTTTAACAGACACACAGAAGCAAATCTACTTCAGACAGCTTACAGACCTTTATCAGCTTACTGGAGGTCCTCAAAGCAGCATAGTAACACCAGATATGCTAGCTAAAGCAGCGCCGCTTCAAGGTAAATCAGAGTTTAACCAACAAATAGAACAAAACTATAAAGCTCAGCAACAAGCAGCTCAACAACAACAACAGATACAACAGCAAGTCCTTAACTCTCAACTAGAGCTAAATAAAGCAGGATCAATAGAAAAATTGTCGAGTGCTTCGGAAAGAAGAGGAAGGCTGCATAGTGACTTAGCTCTATCAACTGAAAGAATTTCTGAATCTGAAGAAAACCGCGCTATGGCTGCATTAAATAGAGCAAAGACTATAACAGAAATAGGTCAAATGTCTGACGAAAGGCTTTTTAAACTATGGCAGTTCGTAAACGAGTTAGAAAGACAGGAAACTTTAGACCGTGAATTAATAGGTGCAAAAGTAACTTCTCAAGCAGAAAATATTAAGAAAGAAGATTCTTTACCTCTTGACCAATCCGCTCCTGTACAGCCTTTATCCGATAAGAATTTCTCGGGAGTGTCACAATGAATCTAGTAAGTTTTAGAGATGTTATTAAATCGATGTTATGTTTTTTGGAGGAAGTATGAATAGTCATATGACAACTCCTGCAAACATTAATAAAATTTTCTTTAACATTATTATTTTTATTTCCATCTATGTGATGAGTATCTGTAACTTTCTTTTTCCCGCAGATTTCACAAGGTTTATTTCTGTTTTCTTTAGCGAACTGTTTAAAAAACATAGAATCATTACTTTTATTAGGATGATCATTTTTAGAATAAAATGCAGTTACACATTTCTTAGAGCAAAACTTTCCTCTACCACTTTTAATTTTATAAGGAGATGCAAGAAATTCCGATCCACAGTTCTTACATATATTCATATCTCCTTTAATTTGATCAATTCGATAGCATTTTTGAGAGCAATATCGTTTGTCTCCATGCTTAAGAAGCATAGGTCTAAAAATTATAGTTTTATTACAAACAACACAATTAGAAACAATTCTTTTTACTTCAAGAGCTTTATCAGCACATTTCTTAGAACAAAAAGTTTCTTTTTGATTTTTAATTCTAGAAAGATGAACAAGATATTTTTCTCCACATATTCCACACGTTTTTTCAGTTTTTGTGGTACGAAATTTAACCTGGCATTCTCTAGAACAAAACAAGTTTTTATGTCGTTTAATTTGATATGGATAAACGTTTATAGATTTTTTGCAATTAGCACATTGAGTAATCATAAACATAACTATACAAGATGGACGAATAAAATACAACAACCTTCGGAGGTTTAGATGGACAAAGTAAAAAGTGATAAGTCATCTGCCAAAGGAATGAACTTAAAAGATAATACACAGGCAAGTCCTGTTAAGTCTATTAACACTAATTCTGAACAGTATGACGTTAAAAGAATAAAAAAATACTCTTGTGGTACTAAGGGATACTCTTCCCAAGCATTACCAAATAGTATTTAAGGAGAAATTATGGTCCAAGAGACTGGGGAAACCCGCGACGCAATTATTGAAGACGATAATAAAGAAATACAGGCAATTATTCAATCTAATAAGGACAAAAGAGATCCATATTGGATTGTTATATTTGCTAAACCGTCCAAAGTTAACGTAGATGGGAAGCCCACATTGGTAAAAATTATTAAAGCGTACAACATTAAACCACCACCAAGTGTGGGAATGATCGTTGGAGAGGTTGACAATACCAAAGGAACAATAAGTTGGGATGTCAATATGCCTCAAAAACCGTTTGATTTTGATGCGCTTCAATTAGTAGGAGCAAAGTCCTGTGATGAGGTAGTCGTAGAAACTACATCCATACCAGGAGCATATATAACAAAATAGTGCCGCCGACACTGGCTATTAAACCTGTAAGCCACCAGGAGCCATAACGGGCGAGTTAAAAGGAGATATCCGCGATGACAGAAGAAAATAACGTTTCGGGCGATCACAGTCAGGAAGCCGCCGTTCCACCAGAAGCTGTAGCTGATCAAGTTCAAGCAGGGCAATCAGATCAAAGAGAACAATCAGATCAAAATCAGAGTGTTCCATTATCTGCTTTGCAATCTGAAAGAGCGAAGAGACAGCAGATGGAAGATGAACTTCGAATGATAAAGGATCATTTGGCCCTTAGTCAAGTTAAGCAACCAGTAACTCAAAAGCAAAAAGATGATTTTGAGGGTCTTGATGATGGAGATGTCATGACAGTCGGAGAGTTTAAAAAGCTCTCTGGAAGCATGGCAAATAAATTCAAGATGACGATTGAAGAACTTAAAATGGCCCAAAAGCATCCCGACTATCAAGAAGTCATTACAAAATATTTACCCGATGTATTGAAACAAAACCCAGGTCTACAAAACACATTACAAACAACTCAGGACTATGAACTTGCATATTACTTAGCTAAGAATTCTGAAAATTATAGAAGTGAGAAAAGGCAAAGTAAGAAGTCAGCTGATGCACAACGCATAGTTGAGAATGCCAATAGGGCAGGAAGTTTATCGAGCATGGGCTCTACTTCGCCAATTTCTCAAGCTAAGAAATGGAAGGACATGTCTGATAGTGAGTTTAAACAAGCTGTAAGTAGGCATTTGGGATAACCAAAATTAGGAGTCAATTATATGACAATGACAACAACAACAGTGTTGCCTCCAGCGGTTCGGGAATACTATGATCGTTTATTATTGATGACAGCGTATCCTACGCTAATTCATACGAAATTTGCGCAACGTAGAATTCTGCCAGAAAAAAATGGAGACACCATTGTATTTAGAAGATATTCAAAACTTGACACAGTGCCTATTCCTTTAGTGGATGGACGTTCTCCTCCAGGAGCACCTCTTTCTGCTACAGATATCAAGGCTCGTGTCAGCTTTTACGGTAAAAGTGATTTAAGCTTTGCAGCTTAGAAATTGCCGTAGTAAAATGATTCTGAATTCGGGGAAACTCCGCAAAGGACAATCCCGAACCAATCCGTAAAGGAAGGTGTAGAGACTAAATGTTTAAAAATCGATTAGAGTTTAAAGGAGCAGTAATAGGGATGTGTTTAGGAGATGGGCATCTAAGAATACCGAAAGGAGGAATAAATGCTCAATATAGCATGACTCACTGCACAAAACAAAAAGAATATATGATGTACAAAATACAAATGCTAGAACATCTAACATCATGTTGGAGTAAAGAGGGATCTTCTACCATAGATGGTAAAGTATTTCAAAATTATAAGATGCAAACAAAATCACATCCATTTTATACAAAATTAATGGATCATTTGTATTTCGACAAACGACGTACAGTTGATGAACATATAATGAAATGTTTAACGCCATTAGGATTAGCATTATGGTATCAAGATGATGGTACCTTATATCAAAATGATAATTTTTTAGTTCCTGTTATTTATACTTATGCTTATTCCAAAACTGAAGTAGAAATGATGTGTCGTATGCTTCAGAAAAAATTTGGATTGCAATGGAGATGCAATAGACATGGTGAATATTTTTGTATGAGACTAAGAAGATCAGACAGAAAACCATTTTATGATTTAATTAGACCATATATTCATCCTTCAATGGAATATAAATTAAAAGATGATGGACAGAGACCAAGAGCAGATAGAGGTGAAAACTTTACTTTAAACTGCAACCATTGTGGCAAAGAGTTTGATGTTGAATATAGACATAGAAAAATACGTAAATTTTGTAGCTCTAAATGCTATCATGATAGTCGATTGAATAAACAAGAGGAATCACATGTTTAATAAACGTGTAAGATATAGTCCGAACCTATTAGTAATAATAGGAACCAGAAGAAATTACTGGTCGCTCGAAAGAGTAGTAACAAAAAGAATTTCGTGACAATTACTAATCAAGTTCAGTTAACCGTTTCATACTTAGGCGGTTATAAAACCTTTTCTAATTGCTTGGAAGCCGCAGCGTAAAGACGGTGGCGACAAGGTCGAACCCCTCGGGGACGATAAACGACTAAACGAAAGGGCTCCTTTATAGGAGATGCGATAGTCTGATCCAGCTACGAAAGAGTTGGAGGGAGAGTCGAAGAACTTTCCCCGCCATAGTAATATGGTCAGTAGGTGTAAAAACTGAAAGTAACAGGAAGCGAAGACAGGGTTAATGTAAAGGCTCTGTATAAATTTTCTCTGATTGACATGGACACCTACGTTACTCAGGAAGCTGCGTAATATGGCAACATGGGCGAAGGTTATTTAAAATGGTTAGTATAAGTATGTTTCTTAAATCTAGAGTTAGGTTGAGTCATTTGATGACGAGGTTTTTCTCGTACTTCAAGGATATGTGGAGGCTGTTTAATAGGTCCGCAACTTCCTGTTCGAGAAATCGTTCCTCTCATTTCCAATCGATTTTTATTGTATTTAGTTATTCTGCCTCCAAATGTTTTAAGAATCCATTCAAGTACTTCCATGCAATTGTTAGATATTTTAAGAAATGAAAACAATATTAAATACCACGCTAAACGACTGAGCGAGAAAACCCGAATGGGAAGCGACAGTCTGACCTCTTCTGTAAAGGAAGAGAGGGAGAACCGAAGAGTTTTCCCCGCCATAGTAATATGGTCAGTAGGCGTAGCTAAGCCGAAAGTAACAGAATGCTTAAACGAATCTGCAAGATTATTATCGCAGAACTTAGCACAAACAATGGACGAAGTAACAAGAGACGTACTTGCTAGTACATCTTCTGTACTACTGTGTAGTAATGGTATTAACGGTGAAACACCAACTGAATTAACTAAAGCTGATATTGATGCAGCAGTTAAAACTTTATTAGGTAATGATGCTGAAATGATCTCAGAAGTAGTAACTGGTACTAATGCTTATGCAACTAGCCCAGTAAGACCTGCATTCTGGGGGTATATGGATACTGATTTATTAGATGATCTAGAAGCTTGCGCTAACTTTGTTAACTCAAGTAACTACGCGTCACAACAAACTGTTCTAGATGCAGAATGGGGCTCTACAGGCAACGTTAGATGGTTATATACATCAGCAGGTTCTGTAAGCGCAGCAGCTACACCAGTATACAATAATGTGATTGTTGGTAAAGAAGCATATGCAGTTGTTCATCTAAAATCTGAAACAGGTGATTTCTATGTAGAACCACTTGGATCAGGTGGAAGCGCTGATCCTTTACATCAAAGAGGAAGCGTGGGTTGGTCGCACCCCTTCGTAGCTCGTATTTTAAATGATGCCTTCATGTTAAATTTAATGGCAACTCATTCGTAATTAATAATTTATGAATTATTTGAATAAAAAATGATGATTTGAATAAAAAATGAATATAAGGTTATACCATACAACATTGTTGGAGGTATAATGAAGAAATGTTCTAAATGTAAAAAGGAAAAAGATTATGACGGATTCTATAAAGACAAGAAGACAAAAGATGGATACAACGGTATCTGTAAGCTTTGTCGTCTTGAAATGGATAGAAAACGTCGTGAAACAGATCCAATTTGGGTTCTTAAACGTAAAATGCAAAATGCAAAATATCATGAAGATAATCGTGAAAAAATTGCAGAACGTAAACGTATTTGGAGATCTCAAGAACATGTTAAGAAAAGACATTCTGAACTTACATTACAATGGAAAAAAGCAAATAGAGATAAAGTACATGCTCATTCAGCAGTCGAACGTGCTGTTAAATCAGGGAAAATTATTCCTAAGCAACTTTGTGAAGTTTGCGGATCTTCAGGAAGACTTGAAGCTCATCATCATGATTATACAAAGAAGCTCGAAATTATATGGTTATGCAAAGTATGTCATTCTAAATTAACATAAAAAGGAGGTTAAAATTATGACACAGATGAAAGTTTGGACATGGACTAATCCTGCAGCTGCGGTTGTTAGGAATGAATCTATAGGATTTACAGTAGATCAAATCACTGTAACTAACGTAACAGATGGAGTTCAGTATTACTGGGATTCATCAATGACAAATGGTTACTACGTAACAGTAGATACTGGAGTGGTAACAACATCTAATGGTTTTACACCATTAGCACAATCTACAGCAGTTGGAGCTACGATAAGTGGTTTTACTAACGCATCACCAGGTGTTATTACAGTTAATGACACTAGTACATTTGGTTTTGCTGCTGGAGATACAATAAAAGTATCAGAATTAGCTGATGATTTAACAGGAGACGAGAGCTTGAATAATACATTCACTGTTGCTTCTGTAACTGCAACGACTATTACACTTGTTGAAGATACATCAGTTACTGGATACAGTGTCTATGTATCTGGCGGTATTGTAACAAGAGTTAGCGATACTGATGGAACACCAATTGCTTTAGAAAACCAGGCTATCCTAGGAATTACTCTTGGAACAGGCGTGGTTGGCGGAAATAACGATGTTATGACTGCAGTTGCTATTGGTTCTAACGTAGTATTATAGATTTAAAATCTATATAAAAACATAAGTGAAGAGGATCTAGTATCCTCTTCCTTTTTATAACGCGAGGATAAAAATGAGTCAATTAGAACATCAAAAAGTAAAGTTAGAATCCCTTCAAAAGTTGCCTATCATTGGTAAGCAACCAGCGGATGAAAAGGAAGAAAAATTCCTTCGGGAGATCTGTGAATTTGAGTTCATGAATATTGAAGAACCTGGTCTCTCTCATAGATTTCCTTATGGAAATTCAAAAAGAAACCATAATTTTACGCTATTTCATGGGGGTAAATATAAACTTCCTAGATTTATTGCGCATTGGATAGAGTCAAGAACTACGCCTATTTGGGATTGGCGTCCTGATGGAGTTGGAGGGTTGACTAAAAAACTAATAGGAAGAAATCCTAGGTTTCAAATGAGACAAGTATACGGAGGATAAAATGAGCCATCTTTGGACTTTAGCAGAAATACGTCAAAAAGTTAGACAAGTAACTGGCAGATTTAGTGAAGACGATTTATCAAACAATCAACTAGATGATTATATAAATAAATATTATTTATATACATTTCCAGCAGAAGTAAAGCTCGAACAGAAACATACGTATTATGAATTTCAAACTATAGCGAATCAAGCTACTTATGATGTTCCGGATACAACATATACTAATTACGAACCGCCAGCTACTGTAAATAACTTATCGATGCTTTGGTACCAAGATAGAGCTAAATTTGAAGAGGAAAATCCTCTTCAATATACATTTTCTACTCCTTGGACGGGTGATGGAGCTACCGTTACTTTTAGTACAACTATTAGCGGATTCCCTATTTATCCGTCCACTTTAACTATTTCTGATAATACAGAAACATTTGAAGACACAACAACGACTTACACAACCTCTGATATTGATCTCACAGGGTCAGACGGTGGTACAGCGACCATTAACTATAGCACAGGTGTAGTATCAGTTACATTTAATGCCGCTCCTTCCTCTGGGCAAGATATATACTTAAATTATGTATTATTCAAATCTAATAGGCCAGAGGCGATCTTATATTTTAACAATCAATTTCAATTATATCCAGTGCCTGATCAGACTTATGTTATTAAAATGTCTGGTTATAAAATTGTAACGGCCTTTGTGAACGCAACAGATACTCCTGACTTAAATGAATGGGGTCCATGTATAGCATACGGAGCTTCTAGAGATATTTTCTCTGATTATGGAGAGAATGATGCATATGCAGAGACAACTGCGTTATATAAAGAACAGGTGAGATATATACTAACAAGAACAGAACAAGATTTATTAAATACAAGGGCTATGCCTAACTTTTAACAAACAATGAGGGAATTATGGCTTGGGATAAAACTTTGCCCCAGGGATCAACAAAAATAAGAAATTTAGGAGATGTAATAACTCCTAATTGGGATGCAATCGAAACAGCCGATTCAACTTTTTTGCCGCAGGCTTTGAATCTTGCTGATAGGGATGCTTTAGCGATAGCTTCTGACCCAACTGCAATAGCTGATAGTGTAATCTTATATTCAAAGCAAGATGCAGCGGGAAACCCTCAAGCTTATTTTATAGATCCTTCTTCTAATGTGATACAAATGACTACTGGTCTTCCTATAGGAGCGGCTACGGGATCATCTAATCTTCCTGGTGGAATTATTATAAAATGGGGGCCTTGTAATGCTAACGGCGCAGGTTTAATTAATACTTTTACAACTCCTTTTCCTAATGCTTGCTGGGTAGTTATTCCAGTTGGAACTAATACTGCGCAGCCTACTAATGTAATTAAACCAACATTATTAACAGTAAATAAGTTTACTGCTGTTTCTCCAGCAGGTGAAGCTGGATATTATATTGCAATAGGAAATTGAGGATTTAAAATGAATATTTCTCCATTTAAAACTGGCTTAGATACCGATATGGAGCCTTGGATAGCTCCTGCTGATTCATTTAGTGTATTAGATAATATACATATAAAACATGGGTATCTTCAAAAGCGAGAAGGTTTTACAAAATTTGCTGATTTAGAGCCGATGGCAGCTGGTATAGCTATTTCTGATATAACAAACGCTAGCAATGGAGTTGTTACCACAGGTATTCACGGTTATACAACTGGAGATAAGGTCTATATTGACTCAGTTTTAGGAATGACCGAAGTAAATAACAAGATATTTACAATAACAGTTTTAAGTCCAACAACATTCGCCCTGGGAATTGATACAACAAGTTTAACTCCTTATGCAGGAGCTGGCACATCAGCTCTAATAGATGATACTACAGATAGAGTAATGGGAATCACTAGGTATATAGAAGCAGCTGGAGGAAAAACTACAATAGCCTTTAATACAAAAAGAGCATATAGACTTAATACAGCAGCTACTCCTGCTATATTTGTGCAACTCGATCTAGCTGATATATTGAGTGGTGATGAATATGATTTTATATGGTCAGCTAATTGGCAGTCGGGCGGCGGAACTAATAGGTTATATTTTACTAATGGTAAAGCCGGAACTCCAGGTGGAGCTGCCACTGTAGATGGCATTCGATACTATGATTCTACAGTAAGTACTACGGCTACAACTGCATTTAATCCAGTATTAAGTCCAGCCGCTCCAGCAGTACAGAGAATTTTAGATGGTGGTAAATTAATTTTTTCTTTAGGACAACGTCTTATAGTACTGGGAACATATGAATATAATGCTTCTACGGGAGCTACTACATACAATCCTCAGCGGGCTAGATGGTGCGCTAAGCAAAATCCAGGAAATTGGAATGACGTAGTAGCAGGAGGAGGAGGATTTACGGATGCTGCAACTGGCGACCAGATCATCTCGGCTAGACAATTGCAAAATCAAATAATTGTCTTTTTCAGCAATTCTGTTTGGTCATTAACTCCGACTTCCGATCCTAATAGGGCGTTTAAATGGCAGAGAATAAATAATTTTAGAGCTGCTGAAGGAAAAATGGCATCTGTTGGTTATGATAGATATGCTACATCTTTAGGAATAAGAGGAATTACAGCTACAGATGGAGTAGAAACAAGAAGAATAGACGAAAGAATTAGCGATTTTTGTATAGATGAGATTAATGTAAACGAATTTGAAAAGGTTTTTTGCGAAAGAAGTTATAATGAAAAGAGATGGTGGACGCTATATAATAAAAAGGATACATCTAGTACTGAAAATGAATCAGCTTTGATTTATGACGATGATTCAGGTGCCTTTTCTACTTATAAAATAGATATGAATTGTTTAGGATATGGAAATTTATCTATAGATTATACTTTAGATGATTTCACGTTAGCTAATAATCTTGATAAATCACTAGATGAGTTTAGTGACGAGACTTTACTGTCTTATTTCTTTTTAGATAACCAAGAAATCTTTTTAGGAGGAGACATATTTGGATCAATATATCAGTTAGAATCAGGAACTTCTGATGATGGATCATCAATAGATTCAGAATTTATAACTGCTGGATGGAATCCTTATAAAGATCAAAACAAGGAAGCTAGATTTCAATATGTAGACATTTATTTTGATACAGATGTTAGGACAAAAGGATCAGTTAGTTTTTATAAAGATACTGATCAATCACCATATATAACAAGACAAATAGATTTCTTACCAAATTTACATTTTATTACTAAAATAATAGGAGCTACTAATACTAATCCTGTAAGCCTAGAAGCGCCCAACCATGGCCTATCAACAGGTGATGAGATATATATTTATGGGGTTGAAGGAATGGAAGAAATAAATAGTGGTGAAAGCTCTACTTCTTACACCGTGACAGTAGTAGATTCTAATAATTTTACATTAGACGGAATAGACGGAACAAGTTTCAATGTATTCTCAAATGGTGGCGGGGTTTATAAAAAATTGTTTTTTAAAACTAAGACATGGAAAAGAGTATATGCGGGAGGAGTTGGATTCCAGCATATTATGAAATTCAGCTCAGAAGGAATAAACCGTCCATTTAGAATTCACGGTTTTTCTCCTAAGTTTATACCAATAGGAAGGAGAACAACAAACTAATGAGCTTACCATCAAATATAACTTTACCTTTAAGAGTAGATTATAAAAATGATGAAGATCTAGATAGATATCTTCGTGATTTAGTGTATGAATTACAGGGAATGTATGAAAACCTTACAGATAACATAAATGGTTACATACGGAATAATGCAGATATAGATCAATCACAATGGCTACCAACACTTAATGGAACAGCTCCAGGAACATTTACTTACACTAGTCAATATGGATGGTCTATTAGACAAGGAATTTATACTGAAGTTTTTGCTGATATTACATGGACATCGACAACCGCTGGGGGAAGCTTATACTTAGAATTGCCCTATTTAGTAACTTTTTCAGAAGGAATGCCTTTTGTAGGAACAGTACAAGCTTCAAACATATCATTTGGAGCAGGAAAAACAAATTTAGTTATTAACGCAATACCCAATACATATCAAGGTGAGATTTGGTCAATAGGATCAGGAGCTGCTACAACAAATCTAGCAGTACCAGCGTCTGGCCGTTTAATAGTTTATCTTAAATATATTGGGATTGAATCCGAATAGGAAAAATATGAAAAAAATAGAAGAACTCAGATGGGTAAGAATATTTACCATTGAGCATTTACCAAACTATTTAGTAGAACAGGTTAGGCATAGAACCTACTCTGTTGAAGAATTTTATAAATATCAACAGCTAAACTTATTAATGCAGGGAGAAGAGGGAATTAAATTAAACCCATTTAATCATGTTTATATATTAGCTGATACTGAAAATTTAGTTAAAGGGTTTGTTTGGTTAACAATTGATCCTTTATCAAAGGATATTATCATACAAACATATTCAGTAGACAAAGATTATTGGGGTAGAGGACAAGCAGTAAAGAAACTTATAGATCATGTTATGGCGATTCGTAACAAAGCAAAATTAAATAAAGTTTTTTGGTTAACTCCTTATCCTAAGCATAGTATGAGATATGGTTTTTCTCCTTCTAAGCAGATATTAATGGAATATGATCCATCAGCTAAAATGAAAGAGAAAAAAGAAGAAATTAAAAAAGAAGCTATAGCTAGCTAATAATGAGCAACACATTATACATAAAGTTGCATGGAGGTAATTATAGGACAGACACTTTTAGGAGGCGTAGAAAATAAAGGAAATTTAGATTTGCTTTCGCCAGAACAACAAAATTATCTAAGCCAGGCAATGGGTGGTTTTAGTAAAATGGCTCAGCCACAAAATCAACAACAATTTCAAAATATGTTTCAACAGTCTTTTGTTGATCCTTCTCAACAGTTATTGCAAAGACAAATAATTCCTGGAATAAAAGAACAATTTATGGGATTAGATGAAACAGGATCATCTGCTTTAAATCAAGCTTTATCACAAAGTGCTACAGATCTAAGTACATCATTAGGTTCTCAATTAATGAACCAATATAACTTAGGTCAAAACAGACAATTAAGTGCGTTGCAAGGATTAGGTGGTGTAGCAGGACAACGAACTTTTTCACCAATGATACATGAGCAACAAGGTATTTTAGGCAATATTATAGATATGCTTGGTAAATTAGGTGGTGGATTTTTAGGAGGAATATAAAATGGTTACTAAATTAACTTATGATTCTGGATTAGGTCAAGGGTTGAGTAGTTTAGGAGCGGCTCTAGGAGAGGCCTTAAAGATTAGAAGCGCTAATGAACAACTTAAAAATATACTTAATCCTCAAGGGTCTCAAAATATTAAATCTGCACAAGACTTTGCTAATGATGAAGGTTTTAGGAACAATTTTCTAGATGTTCTAAAACAATATGAAAACGAAACTGGCGAAATGGTTGATCCTGAACAAGTAAATTTTATGTGGAACGCATCAGTTCAAAAAGCACAGCAAGAGCAACAACAAGCTCAAAGCGCAACTCCTCAATATAATATGCAACAATTGGCTGCAATTGCTCAAAGAAATCCGCAATTAGCTAGTATGTTGCAACAAAATCAATTAACACAACAAAAAATGGAACAACAAAGAGAATTAGCCCAAGAAAAAAGAGCGTATCAATCTAATGAGCCATTTTTTAAAGAAGTTGATACATTAAGAAATAGTATCCCAAACCAAGAAGTAAATCTTTTAAGAATCGGAAATGTATTAAACTCTAAAGATCTTGGGTCGTTAAGAAACTTAGCGTCCGAAGTTTTTTCAAATAAAATACCGCCTGAATATATAGCTACAGCTTCTGCAAATGAACTAAAGTCAGCTGTTAAAGATGCTTTTGTAGCTGATCTAAAATCGCTTCCTTCTGGATCTAGATTGAATCAGTTTATTGAGAAAAACTTACTATCAGCTCTTGAATCACCATTGAAAAGCCCAGAGAACAATCAAATAATTTTAGAAGCCCAAAAATTTGATTTAGAAAAAAATAAGAAAAAAGTCGAAATAACAGACAGATTATTAGATGCTTATGCTAAAGCAGGAAGAGAACCTCCCGCTCGTATTGCAAGAGAAGTTGATAGACAATTAAAGCCATTTGTAGATCAACAAATTAAAGATTTAACAAAAAAAATCATGGATATTAAAGAAGGAAATATATCATCTTTTGGCTCTCAGGCAATGGATATTGCTAAAGAAAGAATAACTGGAAGAAGACCAGAAGCTGGAAATATATGGATGTTATCTCCAACTGGAGATATAAAGCAAGTTCCTAAAAATTTAGTAAAACAAGCTATCGAAGCAGGTGGGAGTTTAATAAAATGACAAGTTCTTTTAATTGGGATTCATTACAAGGCATAGATACAAATATAACTACTGCTACTTCTCAGGTAAATCAGGATGAAGGGTTTTCTTGGGAAGCTATGGAAGGCATTAAAGAAAAAACTAAAGCTAAACAAGCAGCCGAAGTAGGCATTGAATCGATTAAAGGATTAGGAAGGATAGGAGCCCGTGGAGCTGCCTCTCTTTTATCCGCTCCAGCAAAAGGAATAGGTGGGCTTTTACAGTTATTGTCACAGTTAGGTGAAGAAGGAAAACCTGGAGAGGTAAAAGGCGCCGGTACTAGAACAATAAAAAATATTGGAGACTGGTTTCAAAGAATAGGATCAGAAGGTCAAGAACAATTAAAAACCCAAATTGAAAGCTTACTAGGAACCCCCTACGGAAGCGGAGAAGAGGCTTTGAGTGGTCTAACTGAAAGAATTGCAGATATATACGGAAGAGGACCATTTAAAGGAATGGTTGCTCCTTCAATAGCAGGTGGAGCTGCTGGAGAAGCAGTAAAACAGCTAGGAGGTGGAGAACAAGCCCAACAAATAGCTGAGATAGGTGGTATTTTTGGCCCAAGTATTGTAAAAGGATTACCTAATCTTATTAAAAAGCCAATAACATCAAAATCTGGATTAAATTTGCCTAAAATAGCAGAAGAAACTAGCGATAAACTAAGAGGCATAAAGCCAAAAGTGCTTAGAAGCAGGAAAGAAGAATTATATAAAAATGTATCTGATCAATCTGAGAATTTAATAGGAAAGATTAAAGTTGAGAAACTTCCTTTAAGCAAGGAAATTGAAGAGGGAGTTGATGTTGTCGGAAGAACTCAAAAAAACCTTGAAAAGGTAAATAAAATAGCCTCAAAAATGACGAATAAAATAGAACCAGTTTTAATCTCTGATTATCTCAATGAAATAGAAAATAAGATCCAATTCGGAGGAGTTCCTACAGGAGAACAAAATGATATTTTGAAGTTAGTTGATAAATATAAAGAAAAATTTGGAGAGTTACAAGGAGGAACTAGATTCTATACTCCTTCTCAATACTTAAAACAATTTAGAAATATAAATAAAGATTTAAATAATTTATATCAAACTAAATTTGTACATGGTGAAAGACTGGATACTATGCGATTTTATGAGGGACTAAAGGGTGAGATAACTAAAACTCTAGAAGAAGGAACGCCCGAATCTTTTACTAATTTATTTAAAGAGGCAAATAAAGACTTTTCTCAGGTTAGCAGAATTGAAAGATTTGATAAGATAATGGAGTCAGTTACTGATAATGGAATTATAAACGCAAATAAACTCAATTCCTATATATCAAATCCTAAAAAAGCGAATGTTTTACAAAAGCAAATAGGAAAACAAGGTTTTGATAAATTAAGACTAATATCAAAAGACTTAAGTAAAGTGCAAAATAAACTTAAACTTGTAGGCGAATTAGGCTTACCAGAAATAATTAAATCATCTCTTACATATGGTGCGTTAAGTTGGCTTGGAGTTCCAAAAGGAATAATGAGGGTGGCGGCTGGTGGTAAAAAATTAGCTGAATTAGGAAGAGGCTATATGTTAACATCTCCACAAGGAGCTAGAGATGTCTCTAACTTTTTAAAGGCGGTCCAATCAGGTAGCAAAAAAGCCATTAGGTCTTATTTACTAAAGATGGACAGAAATGCTAAAAAGCATGAGGACTCTAAGAATCCCAAATAGCCCATAGTGAACCAATTCCTAATAAGAATCCAAAATAACCAGGTGTACACGCTGACCAAATTATTGCTCCTATTGATAATATTGTCCTGATGATCATATTATTTCCTCCTTTTTAGTCTCCTAAAATTATACCTAATTGAACAAGTTTATCTTCAACTTCATCAATAGATCTTTTACCCATGTTTTTAATTTTTTTAAGTTTAGTTTTTGTTAATTTAGACAATTCTTCTGCATTTTTTATATTTAAAGACTTTAAACAATTTAATGTTCTTATAGAAAATTCCATTTCTTCAGTTTTTAATAGTTCTAAACTCATGGGCAATCTATTTGAAGTATTTAATTCTTTAGTTTCTTGTTTAATATCATCTTCTAAATGAGATTCAATCCATTCATCAAATAAGTCCTCCCTTATATAAATTCTTCTTCCGATTTTCCTGACACTTGAAGAGAGACCATTATCTTTTCTCTTAGTAATGAAATGTTGTATTTGTCCTTTAGTAAAAGGATACTTATCGTTTTCTACGATATTATTTATAGATACATACTTTATCATTTATATTTTCTCTTTAAAGTTAAAAGTTAATTGAAGGGGATTTGTTAAATACATATATTTCATCTTTGTTATATTAATTATACGCTTATGGACGATGGCATGACAAGAATGACATAACACTCTAAAATTAGAAAATTCATTGTTTGTCCTATCTTGATCTATATGATGAACTAATAAATTATGACTTTGTCCACATCTTTCACATTTATGATGACATTGCCTGTAAATATTTAATTTTTTACACATTCAGTTTACTCCTTAAATAATTATATATAGGCGTTGTAGATTTAATGCCCAGAACTCGCTTTATTTCGCATTTTGATCTACCATTGAGTATATATGTGTCTATAAGCTCTTTTTGTTCTGATCTTAATATAAATGGCCTTCCTAAAGATTTTCCTCTTCTTTTAACTGCTTTCAATGCCTCTTTAGTGCGTTCTGATATTAAATTACGTTCAAACTCAGCAAACGATGAAATTATATGAAACATTATTTTTCCTGCTGCCGATCTTGTATTTATTTCTTCAGTTAATGACACGAAGTTTATATCATTTGTATCAAAATGTTTAATGAGTTGAATTAAATGTTCAACAGACCTTCCTAGTCTATCTAATTTACAAACAACAAATGTATCATTAGGTTTTAAAAATGCTAAAGCTTTTTCAAGTTCTGGTCTTTTAATAGCCCTAGTTGATATTTGTTCACGATATATATTTCGATCATCGATTCCATATTTTAATAAAGCATCAATTTGTTGATCTAAAACTTGAGAGTCTGTTGAAATGCGAGCGTATCCTACTAACATGATTTTTAACCCAACAAAATTAATAAAAATCAATTTTAATTAAAAAGACATTTAAACGCAATTATTTTACTGGATAAAATTTATTAAAATAATTTATTTATATTGTGCATTTTATGGCCGTTAAAAATCATCCTAATGTTTTATAACACTATTATAAAACATTTTTTTAATGTTCTTTTTTAATTAAAGCGATGCTAATATGTTCCCGTTATTTTCAAGAATATTTTATAAAGGAGAAGTTCTATGAGTAACATAACACGTATAATGGAAAACAATAAAACCTTTGGTTTCCCTAATTTTAATGATTTCGGTCAAAACTGGAGTCCTACTCTTAAAAGCATAGCTAAAAGAGCCCTTATTGTAAGCCTTCCTATTATTGCAACAGCCGTAGCACTTAATAGTATTCCTACAGCTGAAGGCGCTATAAATAATAGCGGACCTTTAGTTGATTATGGGACTGCTACTTATGCGTCTTGTGTAGCTGGTTGTATGGGAATGCCAATAGGACCTTTTAGAGCAGGTTGTTTATTAGCTTGCCTACCTTTCCTAGCACCCAACCTTCCTTAATATAATATCCTCTTAACTTAAAACCTTCTTTGTATTAATATTATTAAATAATTCAAGGAAGGTTATTTCTATGATAGAAAGAAACAAAAAAAAAGACATTAAGCAACTCATTGAATGTTATGCTTTAAATGATGATCAGCTTTATGAAGTAATTCCACCTTTTGTATACGCTGCTTTAGGATCTAGAGGAAGCAAAATTTCATCTGATGAAATAATAAAGGTTACTATTGAACACATATTAAAAAATAATTTTATAGAAAAATATATCCCAGCTTTTAATGAGATGTTTACGCATTCTGAAATAAAATTTCTAATTGATTGCTATACTTCAGTGATAATGAGAAAATTTTTAAGAGCAAAAGACCTTTTCATTCCAATGTTTCAAGAATTTAACTCTATTATAATAGATACTATAGAAAAAAGAGAAAGAAACTGTAAAAAAGTTTAAATAGTATCTTTGCAGTCTTTAGTTTTAATTTTAGAATGTTTTATGAGGAATTCACGCAATGCTTGATTAACTATAAAGTTCATTGTTTTTCCATGATCAGCTGCTAGTTTTTTTAATTCAGTATGCTTTTCTCTACTAAGTCTAATTATAAAGACTTTATCATTACATATAGTCATTCTTGAAATGCTCCAACGATTAAAGTGTGTTTGATTTTATCTTTATGTTTTTATTTTGATATAAAAATATCATTATTATTCTTTATTTACAAACAACAATATAAAAGAAATGTTAAAAATGTTATTATATTGTTAAAGGCCCGAGCCATATTAGGGCAGTTTAACACACGCGAGGATACAATGGTAAAAAAAATATACAAGGCATATTGTGCCGAACTTCCTTTTGTTGAAGTCCCTCATATGCCATTTAACGCCCCTAGGGCACCTAGTACAGCTGATACAGAATTTGCTATCGGTGATTTATGGATTTATAAACCAACAGTAGACACTGGAAGCTCATATGTTTTCTGTGGATTAAATTCAACTGGAGGAGCCATATGGGTTCTTCAAAGCCCTGGAGCTTCAGACGTAGATACAATTAATGGTTTGTCTCCAGCTTTAGGAAATATTGTAATTGACGGTGGAACCAATATTACAGATGTAAATGTTGGAAATACAGTAACTCTTAACTTAGATGCAGCAATCACGTTAGCAACAAGTGTTACTTCACCATTGTATACAGCTTCAGCGGCTGATGTAGCTATAACAGCTCCAGCAGGACAAGATATAGTATTAAAAGTTGGAGATGCTGGAGGACTTAACAAATTAAGCCTTCTTGATTCAGCAGATTTAGAAGTATTTGCTGTAGATTCAACTGGTAGTATGACGTTTGCAGGACTAACAGTAGCAGGAGCTTTTACACAAACAGGCGGAGCTGCTAATATTGGAATGGATAACGCTGCTAATGCGGTAAATATTGCAGGTGGAACAGCAGCAAGAGCTATCACTATAGCAAGTGGTTTAGCGGCTCATACTTTAGCAGTAGGATCAGCAGCAGCAGGAGCTATATCAATAGATACAGCAGCAGGAATAAGCTTGGATGGAGCAACAGCTTCTAATTTTACAGTAACAGGAGCTGGTCAAGATTTGACATTATCATCATCAGGTGGTTCAGTTTATATTGTAGGTGATGAAGCTGCAGCTAATTCTATTTATCTACATGCTTCAAACGTAGCAGGCGGTATAGATGTAGACTATGGATCAGGGGGCTTAACAATAGACGGAGTCGGCGGAGCATATGCTATTACATCTAACACTGCATCATCTGTTGGGGTAACAGGAGCTGGCATTGATTTAACACTCTCATCAGCTGCAGGCCGTGTATCTATTAACGGTGAAGAAGCGGCTGATAATGCTATTACAATGGCCTCTTTAGCCGGTGGTCTAGACGTTGATGTTGCACTTCAAATGAATTTAGCCTCTTCAGAATTAGCAGCAGATGCTATAGTTCTTAATGCAAGCAATGGTGGTATTGATTTAACAGCAGGAGCAAGTGATCTAGATATAACAGCTACAGGAGCATCAGTTGTAATAGACGGAGGTGAAGCGGTAGCAGACGCTGTAACCATTACTTCATCAAACCTTGCTGGTGGTATAGATATAAATGCTGGGACTGCTGGCGCAACAATAGACTCAACAGGGGCTATTTCTTTAGATGCTGCAGCAGCTTCTAACTTTGGTGTAAGTGGAGCTGGTATTGATCTAACTTTATCAAGTGCAGCTGGTAGAGTTGTACTTAACGGTGAAGAAGCGGCTGATAATGCTATTACAATGACCTCTTTAGCTGGTGGTCTAGACGTTGATGTTGCACTTCAAATGAATTTAGCTTCTTCAGAAGCTGCAGCAGATGCTATTGTACTCAGTGCTTCAGCAGGCGGTATAGATATAACAGCTGCCGGTGCAGGAAGTGATGTAGACATCACTTCTTCAGGTGGTTCAGTTAATATAGAAGGTGCAGAATCAGCTGGAGATGCTGTTGTTATAAAAGCTACAGGTATTGCTGGCGGCATTGATCTAGAAGCTGGAACAGGAAAAGTATCTTGTAATACTAATTTTGTATTAGGTACTGCGGCGACTCAACTTGAAATGAATGGTGGAGCAGCTACAGACTTTATTGGAACAGCTACTTTAGTAAACGGTCAAGTAACAATAGCTAATACAAACATTGCTGCAACTGACAGAATCTTTATTCAAAGATCAGCAGTTAATGCTTCTACAGCATTAGGTAATATTATATATACAATTTCAGCCGGAGTTAATTTTGTAGTTGAATCTAAAGATTTATCTACACCAGCGAATGATGAAACTGGAGATCAATCTAGCTTTGTTTACTTTATAGTAAGACAAAACTAGTAGTTATTTTTATAACTTTAGGGCTGTTTTAAAATATCTAAAATAGCCCTAATAGAATTAAAAAATAATTAAAAATGTACGGAGAAAAAAAATGAGTAATAGCGGACAGAACAGACCGTTTAAATATGGATCTAATGACAGACGAGAGTTTATCGTTCAAGAATCAGAAGTAACAATAAGATCTATAAACGATAATAATGGCAATCCAGTTTTTTTAGGAAGAGCTAAAGTAGGAACATTAGAATCTGAAGAAAAATGGCATATTCGTAAAATTACATATGATTCTAATCAAGGAATAAGCAGCGTTACATGGCCTGTTAATGCTTCTGGCCAAGCTACTGCAGACTTTGAATTTATCTGGAATAGTGAAACAGATTTAATAATAACAGGAATAACACAGGCTAATCCTGGAGTTGTAACAGTTTCCTCTTTAGGAGATTTAACAAACGGAGATAAAATAGTAATTCAAGATGTTACAGGAATGACTGAAGTTAATTTTAACGGAAGTAACATTTATACAGTAGCGAATATAAATGCTGGAGCAGGAACTTTTGAGTTATTAGGAATTAATACTACTACATATGGAGCTTACACCTCAGGTGGAAGTGTAATATATGGAGAAGTAACTAACTACACTTATTCATGAGGAAAAAATGGGCTATAGATATAATGTTATTACAGGAGAATTAGATTATTACGATTCTTCTGCTGAAGTTGGAAATGATATAACTCAAATAGATGCAGATACTGGTAGCGCACTTCCGTCTTCAGGAATTGTTAATTTAATAAGTGCTAATAATATTAGTACTACTGCCTCTGGAAATACAGTAACTATTTCAAATTTAGCTGATATTTCTAAATATATTGTAGATCAAACTGTAGGAGCAACTTCTTACCAAACAATTCAATCTGCTTTAGATGCTGCAAATGCAGCAGGTGGAAATGCTACCGTTTATGTAAGACATGGAACCTATACAGAAGATCTTACTTTATATGATACTGTTTTTATAGAAGGTCAAACAGAAAGCGGAACTATAATTTCTGGAAGTCATACACCTCCAAATTCAGGAATAGTAAATATAAGAAAAATAACATTCGAAGATGCTTCTTCTATATTTGATTCAGCTGCAGCAGGATCAACTACACTTTTAATTGAAGATTGTACTTTTAGTGTTACAAATGGATATAGTTTTAATCTACCAAATTGGACTGGATCTATAGCCATTTTTGATATTGGAAACGGTGGAGTTAATGATGGGTTTTTAAATAATACAGCTGGATGTTCTTTTTTTGCATTTGCAACAGGTTTTGGAAATGGAAGCGCAAATATTATGAATATTTCAGGAACATTTGAAATTACAACAGCTGATTGTATATGTCCTATTAATTTTCAATCAACCGCTTCCGGAGAAATTTTAAATTGTTCATTTGATTTCAATATTACTACATCTGATGATGCATCAGTTTCAATTTATAACTCTAGTTTTAATACTGGCGCAGTTCAGTCTATTACTCATAATTCATCCAATCCTTTAATCTTATCAACAGTTTCAATTAATTCTACAAATAATCCAGCTGTAGGCGGTTCTGGCTCTATAGATATTACTGGAATAGATTTTGTTAATAATAGTGTTTTTGGCGGTGCATTATCATTAAGCGGCGGAAAAAGCGTAGCAGCAACTGGACGTTTATTAAATAGATCTGCAAATGCAGTGGCAGTTTATGCAGGTGGAGGAGAAATTAGCGAGGTTGGTCCTTTAACAGATGGCCAATTAGTAATCGGAGGAACAGGATTACCACCTTCAGCAGCTAACTTAGCTTCAGCAGGTGGAACAGTTGCAATTACTAATGGGGCTGGAAGTATAAATTTAGAAGCTGGAGCAACAACTCCAACCTCATTTGTTACAGATGCAGGAACAGCTACTCCAGCACTTAATATTTTAAATGTTCTAGGTGGATCAAACATCTCAACAGCTGGCGCTGGAAATACATTAACCGTAAATGTATCTGGAACAACAGATCATGCGATTCAAGTTGGGAATGCAACAGGGAGCTTAACATCTGTTGGGCCTGGAAGTACAGGAGAATTACTAGTATCGACTACTGGAGGAGATCCTTCATGGTCAAATACTTCTTATGGAGACTTCTCATTTAATAATATTACAGGAATAGGAGTTCCTAGAACTGTATCAATAGCAAATACTGATGTAAACGTAGCTTCAACAGCAGACTTAAGACTATCAACACCACCTCTTGGCGGTGATAGCATGGTTTCATGGGAAGTACAGGGTTCATTATTTTATGCTGCAGGAGTTGATAACTCGGTAGCTGGAGATCCTTGGAAATTAACAACATCATCACATCCAAGCGCTGGAACAGCAGCTATAACAGTAGATAATGCAACAGCAGCGGTAACTTTATCAGAAGCTTATGAATTTCCGATAGCAGACGGAGCTGCTAATGAAGTTTTAAAAACTGACGGAGCTGGTAATCTTGATTTTGCAACAATTGACTCATTGACAACGGATAATCAAAATGTTTATTACGTTGGAAAACATGGTAATGATGCTAATGATGGGCTAACTATTAATAAGGCGGTTCTTACATTTGGGCAGGCTTTAATTTTAGCAGCAGCAGCAATACCATCGGCAGCTAATAGATTTGCTATAGTATGTTTCGATGATGGAATTTATTCAGAAAACATTACATGTATTCAATATGTAGATATATTTGCTCCTAATGCTGATTTAACTGGAAATATAATGGGTGCAGATGACTGTCATGTTAAATTTAGAGCTCAAAATGTAGCTACAGGACAAACAGGTATTAACAAAACAGTAGGCCTTGGTTACTTCTTCTGTGATATAGATAATATAACATTAGCTGGAAACGCTATTGGACTATTAACAAGCTCTGGGTTTTCTAATTTAATCTTTAAAAGAATGTATGTAGTAAATGGCGTAGGAATAGGAGATCTTTCAACAGCAATATCTCATATTCATATTAAAGGCGGTGATATATACGTAGCAGGAACAGGATTAGCTATTGGAAGATCAAATGCAGGTTCAATAGTTGGAAGAGTAGATCATTTATTAGATACAGGTGGAGGAAGCGGAACAGCTATCACTTGTTTAGCCGGTATAATAGATTTACAGATTTCAAGAATAGATAGTTTTGCAACAGGAATAACAGCGACGAATGGTGTAATAAACATTCAAGTAAATGAACTTTCGGCTACGGCTGCGTATAATGTAGGAGCAGCAGGAGAACTAAACTTAATTGTCAATGAAATGACAGGGACAGAAACAAACGCTGGAACCCTTTCTTTAATAAGAGGAGATGGCACCTCTAGAATGAATGATATTATATCTACAAGTGTTACAGATACTTCTAGAACTCAACATGCAGTAAGTATTTATGGAGCAAGTGGTGTTTTATCTGAAGTAGGTCCTTTAACAGATGGTCAACTAGTAGTTGGTTCAACTGGTTTAGCCCCAGTAGCAGTAACTATAACAGCAGGTACAGGAACTTCTATTACTAATGGTGCAGGAGCCATTACTGTCAATAGCACTGGTGGGGGATTAACATGGAACGTTGAAACAGGCGTTTCAGCAACAATGTCTGTAAACAATGGATATATTGGAAATAACGCAGCAGGAGTAACATTTACTCTGCCAGCAACTGCGGCCGTAGGATCTATAATTAGAGTTACTGGATTGCAAGCTTCGTGGACAATTGCCCAAAATGCTGGTCAAACAATATATTATGGAACTTCAGCTACTACAACAGGAATTGGAGGATCATTGACATCAACGGATGATAAAGATGCGGTAGAACTTGTTTGTACTGTAGCAGATACTAATTTTCAAGTTTTATCTTCAATAGGTAATATAACATTGATATAGGAGGAAAAATGGAAATAGCGGGGATACCCTATCAAAATCCATTAAGATATACAGGACCTGGTGCAAATGTAATACCAATAATTGTATTTAAACGGGAACCTACAACTACAGATGTAAAATATCGTATAGGAACATTTATAATTATAGGAAAAGATCCTTCTTCTGGTACAGAAGGAGATCTTTGGTATTTATCAGATTTCAACGCATCCGGAGAAGCACAGTGGTTACAACTTCTTACTGGAGCTGGAAGTCCCGGAGTAGATAGCATTACTACAGATGATGGAGCTCCAGCTGTAGAACCGGATGGAGTCGGAAATATAAACATAGTAGGCGGTACTGGCATAGCAGTAACAGGAACTGGTCCTGGGGATACAGTTACCATTACTTCTAATGCTGTGAATCTCACATGGAACGTAATAACAACAGCGACACAAACTATATCCGTAAATAATGGTTACTTTGCCAATAGAGGGGCTGGATCTGTAACTTTTACTCTTCCAGCTATAGCTTCAGTTGGTGATAGATTTGTTATCAATGCAAAGAATGCAACTGGATTCATAATTAAACAAAACGCCCTACAAAATATTCAAATTGGAAATCAGATAACAACTGTTGGAACTGGTGGTCAATTAGAATCATCATCCGTAGGAGATTCACTAGAAATAGTATGCTCAGTAGCTAATACTGATTTCAATGTAATTAGCATGATGGGCAATATAACAGTTACTTAAGGAGAAAAAAATGGCACAAAATAATGCTTTAAATCAGGCGTCTGAAGAGTTTACAGCAACTACATCATATGCAACTACATTTGATACTAATGTTGCGGCTGCAGGAATGACGATTGCTGGGACAACAATTGCAGCAGATGGCACTGACGCCAACATAGATATAACAATTACACCAAAAGGAACAGGAACAGTAAATCCAAGCGCATTAAGTGTCAATAGTGCTTATACTTTTCCAACATCAGACGGAACTGCGGATCAAGTTTTGACTACAGATGGATCAGGGGTTGTTTCTTGGGTGGCAAGCTCAACAGTAGGAAATTTTGTTCAAGAGAAATCAAGCAATAGAACTAGTGTTTTTTCGACATCTTCGGTGATACCTCCAGATGATACAATTCCTCAAAATACCGAAGGAGCTGAGGTTCTAACCGTTTCTATTACTCCTACTAGTGCTACAAATATACTAGTAATAGAGTTTAATACATTTTTGAATGCTTCAGCATTAGGAGGAACAGGCGCTGCTTTATTTCAAGACTCAACAGCTAACGCATTAGCTGCTACTTGCTTAGGAACTATAGCAAGCTCAGGATATCTGCTAAATGGTTCTCTTAGACACGTGATGACAGCGGGAACAACATCAGCAACTACTTTTAAAATAAGAGCAGGGATGCTTAACGCTGGACCGACTCTCTATTTAAGCGGATATGCAGGATCTCGTCTCTTTGGCGGAGTAGCTTCAACTGTTTTAACTGTGAAAGAATACAAACCATAGGATTTATATGAGTATAAAAGATTACAAGAATGTTTTTACAGAAATATGGGTAGAAATTCCTGTTAAAAAAAAATACATAATGTTTTATATTTTAGGCTTTATATCTTGCTTTATTTTTCTATTAATCTCTTTTACTAATTTAGACAAAATAACAAAAAAATATCCTAAAGATAACTTGGTAGAAGAAGCTGTTGAAAGATATATAAAAGAATATACAGGATCAGATATAGATCTTTCTCCATAAAAAAGGCCCTTTAAAAAACAAAGGGCCATTAATTTCAAGTTAATAAACATAGCCGCCTTAAAAAAATTATAGGTTGCTAAGACTGCTAGTCTTCAAAAAAAAAATATATATATTACTTATGCAATGGTCCTAAAAAGGACTCTTGTATAATATAATTATTTTAAAAATATGTTCAAGTTTTTTTAAAAAACATCTAAAAATTAAATCCTTTTTAAGACCCATCGCTCTGAAGGTCTTCCCCTGAATTCACTCAAATCCCTATTTAAAAGCTCAGGAATTGATTTATAGTCTATCTTCCCTAGGGAGGTACTCTTGGTGAACATAAAACCACCTGAACGTGAATTATTGTTGTTTGAGAGGTTTTTTAAAGATTCTTCTATTGCTTTTTCCTCTTCACACAGAGATTTCTTTTTTTGTTTAATATCATATAACTTTGAAGCAATTTCAGTCCATTGCTTTCCTTGCTCAATGTAATCGTTTTCAGTTAAAGGAGGTTCTTTTAAATCTACCACATACTTCCAGAACTTCTTAAGCTTATCATTTAACTCAAGCTGATATTCTTGGTCTGCTTCTACTTTTATAATGACTCCTTCTCCTTTATGAAAAGAAAAGTAGTCAATATATGGTAGCTCTGTTACCATTAATTGCATTTGAACTTGAGGATAATACTTATCTGGAACTTTTCCGTCCTTTGCCAGAATATGATCATATTCACTACAGTTCTTTATCTCCACTGCTCTATCATCAGTAACGTTAAGACCGTCTAATGATACCATCAGATGGGGATATTTTTCATTTAGAACACAAATAGGCTCAAACACATCTCCTACCATATTTTGATAAGCTTGCCTTGCTGGCTCTTCCATTACTTTTCCATAACGAGTAGCTGCATTGTCACAGTCCATGCTGTCCAGGCCAAGTTTTTCAGCCCACAAAAGACGTGGTGTCTTTATCCTTCCGTCGTTAGTTCTCCATCTAGAAACGCCTAATATTATGCTTACATCGCTAGCACCAATGTACTCTTTTCTTGCTTTCAACCATTCTTTTTCTGATGAAAATGTAATTTTTTTAATATGTGAATTCATGTGATCACTCCTCTTCATTTTGAGAAGAAAACCTGCCTTTCAGCTCTTCTAAATGTTGTCTAACCTTTTCTTTTGCTCTCTTTAAAACCTTAGAAAACATCTCTTTAGGTATGTCTTTTAGTGTTAAGATATCCTTCTTTCTTAAAAATAGTTCAATCTCTTTTTTATACTCAGGTATCACATTAAAAAGATCCATCAAAGCTTTAACTTCATCATCAGAAATCTTATCCTGTAACTCAGTTACATTTTGATCTTCAATTTGTGTCTGTGTGTCATGAGGAACAGTTTCATCTTTAATGTTTTGGTCTAAGGATATTTCTCCTTCTACGAAGCAATTTCCCACAATATCCGGAAATAATTGACGTGCTAATCTTGATAGAGCTCTAGCGAAAAGCATATCTCTAGTGAATGTCTTCCATGGGCCGTTGTCTCTGTAAAGGCCCGCCTTCTTAGCCTCATCTAAAGAAAAGCTTTCAGTCCAACAATCGTTTGTATCTGCCCTCTTTCCGTGTAATATACAGATTTGATCATTACTCTTTGAATCTCTAGTAATAGAGTGCTTCTTTGATCTAATTAAAGCATTCATCATGCGCGCCGACATCTCCACTTTTCCTCTAACAAAATAAAGGCCGCCGCCCAATGCTTGACGGGGATCTATATTAAGGCTCTTGGCTGTCTCTATTATAGCAAAAACACCTTCTTGCCCCATCTTTGCATAATGAGGTGTTTTCATTAATAAAGCGCACATCTCTTGTGTGTTCTTTAATTCAGTTAAATAGTTATCTTGTTTAACTATAATTTCATTTTTATTCATCATCATTAATCCTTTTGTTAATTAATAGCTTTAAGATGTACGTTTTTATCGTACACTTTCTTTTTGGCTATAATTGGTTCTTTATTTGGCAAATTAACATCAAATATGTTTGCCAATTCTTCAAAATCATCTTCAAACTGAAGTACATCTCCAGTTGTATATAAGTTCTTAATTATTTTTCTTATAAGACTCTCAGCATCATCATACTTGCTAAGCTCATCGACGTGTACCCAATCTTCCATTGGATCATAATCACAATATGGCTCCAAGGATGGCTCAAATATATTCATCATATATCCCTCGGTTAAATTTTAACTTTACAATTCCTTGTAAAATCTATATAACTTAAAGATAACAAAAATGTATTAATTAGTCAAATTTAAAAAAGGAAAAACATACAATGGCACACAAAAACATACAAAGAACATACATGACCTTGAAGCAATTCGCTGATAAACATGAGTTTGCGACTTATGCTTCGCTGAGATGGCAAATCTATCATAACGATGAATTTGAGAAGCAATGCGTAAGACGTTTTGGTAATAGAATACTAATTGATGAACAAAAGACACTAGATTTTATTGATAAATGTCGTGTAAAATCAAAATAATTTAAATAAATATATACAAATTATTTAAAAAGTTTTACAAATAAAATGGTAGCCATATATGCGTGCGCAAAAGAAATTGCCTCCCAAGGAATTAAGTTAATTATGATTAGACGTATGATTAAATCGGAGACTTTAATAAAAAAAAGAGGAAGTAGAGCCATCTACTTCCCCAAGGAATTGTCCGCGAGGACAATGATCACGCATCTCTACGTGAACTTAAATCTAATTAATTTGATTGCTATCCCAATGGATTTACCGAAAGCTACTAAGGAAATCCCATATATAAATATAACTAACCTCAATATGTCTATAAATATAACCAACCTCAAAAGGAGATTAACATATGTATCAACCCCAAACAAAAAGGAGATTAACATATGCCTATAAATATAACAAACCTCAAAAGGAGATTAATATATGTCTATAAATAATAATGATCAGCAATCATTTAATCAAGAAAAAAACTTTCATAATGCATTTTTAATCATTCCTTCGTCTTTAGCCTATCATAAGGAAATAGATGATTCTACAAAGCTGCTGTATGGTTCATTAAATTCATTATCGAACATTAAAGGCTATTGTTTTGCCTCAGATTCATATTTAGCTGAACTAACTGGAGTAACAGAAAAAGAACTTAATAGTAGATTAAAAACGTTAGAAGATTTTGGTTTTATTAAGAGATTTAGTAAAAAAAATGGTTTAAAATGGGATAGAAAAATATTTACTTCAAACAACTATGCTCAAATACCAAAAATCATTAAGGATGAAGAGTTTAAAGAAGAAATTAAAAAAATGTTTACGAAGTATTCAAATGGATACTTCGAAGGTATTCATATAAATACCTTCGAGGTATCCACTGGAATACCATATATAAATAAGAATAATAATAATAAAAGCAATAATATATGTCCGACTTCGTCTCTCGCATCTGAAGATGCTCACTTCTGTTCTAATTATTTATTTGAAAAAGTAAAGACAGTAAAGAAGAATGCTAAGGAACCAAAATGGGATTCTTGGAATAAAACATTAGAACGGATGATAAGGATAGATAAAATTCCAAAGGAAAAGATTATAGAAGCTATAGATTTTGTTTACAGACGAGGAAGCACTTGGGCTGTTCAATCAGCTGATTCTTTAAGAGAGAAATATGAGCGTATAGATTTCCATATACAAAAAGAAAAACAGTCTTCAAAGCCTCAATTTAATCCAATAAATAATGAAGAAGATAAAAAGATAGCTTCAGTAGTTGGTATAGTAAATCATTGGTTGTTAAATGTAACAAAAGATCCGATTAAGATTAACATGGGGGCTTTGAAGATAGAAGATAAGAAGATAATAGGTCCTTATGGAAGATTTTATAAAAAGAACTTCAACGAATTAATGATGATTGTGAAAGACGTTTATAAAGCTCCAGATGGATTGTTAGATCAGATAAATAAAAAATGCAGTCATCTTGATAATATAACAAAAGTTTATAATCAAAGAGTTATATGATAATAAATAATTTAAAAAGGTTGAAATAATATTTAACATACAGTATTACTAAGAATAGCTACTAAGGAAATAAAGATATGAGATTTTATCACTCAGGAACTCCAATTGCCAAACAAAGACATAGAACGGCAAACGGGATGACTTATGATCCTCAAGCAAAAGTAAAACGAGGAATGAAGTGGGAGTTCGCTAATCAATTTCGTCAACAAGGTCATTTAAAGGCTCTAGAAGGGCCTATCTCTGCAATAGTAGACATATCATACCAGATTCCTAAATCATGGCCTAAAAAGCGCCAAATAACAGCAAATTATAAATCGTCACGTCCTGACATAGATAATATTGCTAAATTCTATTTTGACGTTCTCAATGAAATTGCTTACAAAGACGATGGTCAGGTGGTAGAACTACATACTCAAAAGAGATACTCAGACAAACCAGGAGTAGTGATAACACTATTTCAAACGGAGGGTAATGACATGGTGAACGAACACGCTGTCACTTATAGTGATAAGTTGTCTTTAGAAGACTTAAATTATATAATAAAAAAATCCAATAGATTGGGTTTAAATAACAGACAGTTAATTAGGGTTTATCAAGAAGAAGATGCTGATGGGATTCATGTTTATTTTGCTGTGGAAGGCTTAAAGGAGAAAGTTAATGAGCGACTGGATGATTTGTAATTGTTGTAGCGCTGTAGTTCAGGCTAACGAACAAGGTACTTGTTTAGGCTGCCAAAGAAGCGACGGCTACGAGGAAGATGAAAATACTTCAAAGACGAGTAAATTTTTATTAAATAACAGAAAGGAAAAAGAGGAAAATAAGGATGCCATTCAAGAGTCAATCTCAAAGAAAGTTTATGTACAGCCAAAAACCGAAGCTAGCAAAGGAATTCGAAAAAAAGACACCAAAGGGAAAGAAGCTTCCAAAAACAGTAAAGCCAAAGAAGAGGGCTAAATAGAAGTGAGCAAAGCTAAATTCGTGTCTTTTGATGACACAGAAAAGAAAGCTCTTTGTGATAGATGCAAGAAAGTTAATTTAGTAAAACGGTTTTACTTTTTAGCTAATAAAAGAAACATTTCAAAACATTTTTGTAGTAATTGTTTTAAAAATGTTTTGAGCTTAAGAGAATATTTGTCTTTTATTTTAAATAAAAACAGATATAAAAGAAATTTCTTTAATAAATTAAAGAATTTTTTTAATTTTATGTTTAAAAGGACTAAAAATGATTGAATGTATTAGATATTCTCCTGTTAATAAGAACTCTTGTTTAGGGGTTGCTACGGTATTGGTAGAAAAATGGGGGGTCGAGATCTCTGGAATCTCTTTACACGAAAAAAATGGCAAAAGATGGATAAATCTACCAGCTAGAATAGTTTCTGCGGAAGAAGGCGCTGTAGATCAAAAGTCTAAGTATTATCCATACATAAAGTTTGTTAAAAGCGATCATAAGCACAGGTTTTGTGAAGTAGTTAAAAAAGCTATTGATATATTTCAAGAGAAAATCTATCAAAAGAATGAAGCCCAAAGTGATATTAATAAAGAGGAGTTTTCCTTTTAATGGAAGAATTCAAAAAAGATTATCCTATTATCAATTTCCCAAAGATAAAGTCTCCTTTTGTTAGAAAAAATATAGACGGTAAATATCTCGCTATACCTGAGATAGAAGAAGGTTATGAATGGGCTTTTGAAGACCCAAGAGTTATCGCTGTAGATAAACTTCATGGAACAAACATATGCTGCATCTTTGATGATGGGCTATTACAAGCAGTGGATAATAGAACTAATAGACTAATAGAGCAGCCTTGTATCTCATCTAATTGGAAGACAGAATCTTATAGGTCTGTAGAAGGTATTATAAATTGTATCAAGCATGGTTGGATTGCTAAGTCTTTTACTGGAAGAGTGTTCGGGGAACTTGTCGGCCCAACAATTAATGGTAATCTTCATAATTTAGACGCTCATTATTTTGTTCCTTTCGATTACCTAAAAAGAAGTTTTAAGTGGAACTCCTGGAGTCAAAATAAATATCCTAAGACTTATGAGTCTATCAAAGAATGGTTTAGATACTTGCCGTCTCTCTTTACAAATAAGATGATTAAAACGATAGTTTCAGTAGGAGAGGGGATCGTATTCCATCATCCAGATGGTAAAATGGCAAAACTAAGGAGGGATATGTTTGATTTTTCTAACTAGCGATACACATTTCTATCATCATAACATAATTGATTATGATCAAAGACCATTTAAAGACATCAAAGATATGCATGAATGCCTAATTGAGAACTGGAATAACGTAGTTGGTCAAGAAGATATAGTTTATCATTTGGGAGACTTTGGGTTCGGAAGTTTAGAACAAATTAGAAAGGTATTTTTCCAACTTAACGGCTATGTTACTATAGTCAGAGGGAGTCACGATGAGTCTATGAAGAGGCTTATGGAAGCTAGATTTTGTGGTATTTGCGATGAGATTACTATTAATTACAAAGGATTTATTTTAATTTTATCTCATAAGCCTGATTTATGTCACAAAGATATAGATGGAGTTATAAATATACATGGACACTCTCATCACACAGAACGATTTAACAAAAACTTTATTAATGTCTCTTGTAATGCATGGGAATATAAACCAGTTAGCTTAGATACATTAATTGTTAATTATAAGAAAAATAAAAGAGGTTAAAAATGGAATTTAAAATAGATTTTTACTTTTTAAACGGAAAAAACTTAAGTCTAGTATTAGAAGAAGACGATATGAATAGACTTATTGACTGTATTACTCAAAGTAAACCTTATTTTGATAAGAGCAAGAAATCAAGCCTTTGTATCTCTCCTTATTGTTTTACTCATTATAATCATTATGAGTACACTGACGCTCTTAAAAAGGCTGATAAAGAGAGAATAAAGGAAATGAAAGCAAAAGCTGAAGCTAAACAAGAAGAACTAAAAAAATAAAACGGAAATAGAGTAAAAGAAATTAGAGAACAAAATATAAATTAATAGATTCTCACAATAATCCTTATAGCTTGATTCCTAGGGGGAAACCCTTAAGCCATAGGAACGCTAATGGAAGATATATATTGGAAATATGAAAAAAGGAAGTTAGATGAGCTTACAGAAAACGTGGACAATCCACGAAGACTCACTAAGAAAAGAGCTGAAGAACTCAAGAACTCGCTCACAAAATTCGGACTGTGCCAACCAGTTGTCATCCAGCCAGATGGAAAAATCATCGGAGGCCATCAACGACTCAAACTTCTCAGATCATTCGGAATCAATGAAGTTTCTGTTGCGGTACCTTCCAGAGCTCTTTCTGAAAGAGAATTCGAAGAACTAACTATTGGTCTAAATAAAATTAGCGGGGATTTCGATCTTGATATGCTCGCTAATCGTTGGGAGCCTGATGTCTTAATAAGCGCAGGATTCACCGAAGAAGAACTTCATACAGATATAATTCCTAAAGAAAAGCCAAAAGCATTCTCTATCAATATTAAATTTGATAACGAGGATGATTTGCGTCATATCGAAAGGGAGTTACAACCAATCATAGATCTATTTCCATCAGCTAAAATGAAAGTGAGGTGTAAATAATGGCACGTAAAAGAATTTTACCAAGACAGGTAACCGGAAGGCCCCTCTTAGAGATAAAATGGGAAGAGGTCGACTTCTTTTTAGAAGCTGGATGTGAGGGCACTAAAATAGCAGACGCTATTGGAGTAGCTCCCGACACTTTGTATCAAAGATGCGAGCAAGAAAAGGGTATGACTTTCACAGCTTATAGACAACTTAAAAGACATAAAGGGCATTGCAAGGTACTCGGTAAGCAATATTCAAAAGCTATGCAAGGTGATAATACAATGCTGGTATGGGTTGGAAAACAGCAACACGGTCAGTCGGACAGCCCAAAGGAAAGGCAAGAGTTTAATGGGTCTTTATCTAATTTATTAGATGTTATGCATCTCATTAGATCGGCCGATGACTTCGAGGCTCTTGTTGAATTGGCAAGGAAGAATAAACAAGAACTGCCTAAGATAGAAGAGGGCATTAAATGTTAAGCATATTTTATACAAACCTAGAAGCTTCCGTATATCCTATTTTTCTAATTATTCTTTTAATGGTGATTACTAAAATAGTTTATAGCGACGCTGCTACAGATTCATTTGATTATCCTACTTCTTTAAAGACACGCTTTCATAAAAAGAAAGTAAAAAAACATAAAAGAGAGCTCAAAAAATGATGGCTAAATTAAGCGGGAGAGACTAATGGTTCAATTTTATAAGAGGAATTGGAGGTATGTTTGTCCTTACTGCTTAAGGACTTTTGTGGATAACAATTATCATGAAGATATGGCGTGTTGGGAATGTGGTTTCACTTTGGAGGTGATACCAAAAAGAGATAGCGAAGTGGCATTAAGTAGGAAAGATGACTATATACTAGAAGTAAGTGATTTATTATATGACCATCAAAAAATAGATGAAATATTGTGTGATAGCGACGTCATGGATGGTTATATCTGTAGATGTTGCGCTATTAAATTAAATGCAGTAGCCCCTCGAGGTCATGTTTGCACCTGGCATAGAGGAATCTGCGATTTTTGTAGTGAAGAAGCTAATCTATGTCATACAAGCGATTGGAATTGGCCAGACTTTAATTATTTAGAGGAAGGTAGAGAACTTTAGCTGGTATAGCTCAATTGGTAGAGCTCCCGATTTGTAATCGGGGGGTTGCGAGTTCAAGCCTTGCTGCCAGCATAAAATAGAACAATAAGGCATGAATAAGCTTTATAAAGAACATTAAATTAAGGTGTTTATTATGGTTATTAAAATTTTCAACTATATAAAAAATATAGTTAAACAGCAATTAAACGTAATTAATGAGATCATCATTAGTAAAACAAGTTCTAAAACTACTATTAAAAGATATAAAAAAAAGAAAAAACTTAAAAAAGAAGAAATAAAGACTAATAACTATCTAAAAAATACAGGAATAAAATGGATTCTATTGGGAAGTTTCATATGTAAAACTAGAAAAAATAATTTTAAGATGAGACAAGCAAACGTAGCCAACATACTTAATATATCTCCATCAAAATTATCTAGGATAGAAACAGGGAAAGAAGAACTGACTTTTGATATAGCTGTTAAAATAGATAAATTATTTAAAACTAACATAAGTAATATGTGGAAGAAATATGATCTTGCTTTAAATAAAAGAGACAAAAAAAGGAAAGAGAGGAAAATATGAAGATTTTTTCAAGAGACTTTTTAAGTGAATTAAATAGTAAGGCATCACTGGGCGATTTTATAGGAATGTATCTTGGGTATCCAGAAGTAGATACTGCTTTTTTCTATACATGCCCATATTGTGGGCATCGCAAGCTGTCTTTAGATAGAAATCATACTAACTATTATTGTTGGGAGTGCCAATCTAGTGGAGATACAATAGGATTTCTAATGAATGTCGATGAATTAGCTTTTGATGAAGCTGTAGAGGTCTTAGCTGATATGTATGAACTTGAAATTAAAACACTAAGCGACAGCCTAAATAGATTGGAAGAATTCTGTATTCCAGATGATTTCGTAGAAATTTTATTTAAAAGCTTGGAAAAGTATATACCAAAATCAAAGGACGCAGATGTTTCAAAAGAAAGAAAAAAGAAAGCAAAGAGCAAAAAGCTTAAGCGCTAATATTAAAAAATTAAAAGAGAGTGGAACTTCAGTTGAATTTAACTACAATCAGTTCCAATTAATAACTGAAATAGCTCTTATTTTAAAAGAAATTCTAAATAAAGAAATATGAACATTATAAGAACATTTTGGAACTTTATCTTATTTATGACAGTAATAGAAGTATTTAAAGAAAATCCTTTATTTAAGAAGTTAAGTTTATTTATCTTAATTAAGTTAAAAGGATTTATTATTTATCTATTAAATACTATGAAATGATTTAAAATAAACGCCTTAACCACGCATAGGCGCATCCGCGAGTACTAAATGGCATTAAACAAGCTTAGTAATAAGCAAATAGAATCATATAGAGAATCGAAAGCACGGATTAATATCTTTGAGGGCCCTGTACGTGCTGGGAAGTCTTT
>Ga0180433_10001509_pt1 | contig 38685 bp, 60 predicted proteins | sample SS_ome_8_FD_132980 | JGI IMG/M metagenome (GOLD analysis project Ga0180433, IMG submission 132980) | Hypersaline lake sediment archaeal communities from the Salton Sea, California, USA - SS_1_D_1 metaG | ecosystem: Environmental > Aquatic > Non-marine Saline and Alkaline > Hypersaline >... | reverse complement strand
TGGGATGAATATTCCAATGATATCAAAGATTGCTGATACTGTTTTTGGTGGAGTATATACTGGCAAGATGTTTTCAACTATATCAGAAGGACAAATTCAAACACTAAGTGAAATGGTTGTTAGTATCGGAGTCATGGTATTCTGGTTTAGTTTTGTTGGATTATACATGTTATTTATCAGAAAGACATTTGATAAATCATTTTTGTTTTTAGCAACAGTACTTGGTGTTGGTATGTGGTTATCAACAACAGCAGGTCGGTTTGTTTCCACTGTTTCAGTTATTCTTATCATCTTTGCTGTTTACGCTTTTGTCGACCTCCTGAAGCAAACGAGAGGCAACAAGTTTCACCAAGCAATAGCGATAGGTATTGTAGCACTGGTGTTTCTGCCAAGCATTGGTGCATCTACCTATCAATCATTTGACCATTATAATTGTGGTTTTGAGAAATCTTGGACAGACGCTTGTTCTTGGATAGTAGACCAGGATAAGGGAATGCCAGATGCAGAAAAACCAGCATTACTTGGATGGTGGGATTACGGTTTCTTTATATCAACAATGGGAAAGCACCCTGTAGTTGCCGACAACTATCAGTCGGGTATTGAATCATCAGCAAATTATCTGACATCCAAATCTGAAAAAGAGGTTTTGGCAACGATGATAATTCGGTTGACTGAGTCAGAAAAGGAAGGTGCTACTCGTTCTAATCCGAAAGGAAAACTCAACCCTGAATTAAAGAGTGTTTTTGGAGAAGAACTTACAGGTCTCTTAGAAGACCCTGCAAAAAATGCACCTTCCTTCAATACACCCGTCGGTAACACATCTGTTAGAGTAAGTGATTTTAATGCAATGTATCACGATGCCACTGCATACCTTTGTGAACAAAATACATTGAGTGAACTTGTTGATATTTATTCAACAGTAAGTGATATCACAGGACACTATATTGGATATATTGTAGTAACAGAAAGGGATGTAGAAGAACTATTGCCAATTATCATGTATCTTGCGGACAAACAGATGGATGAGAACGATACAATGGCACATAAATTGTGGAACTATGAGGAATTAGAGTACTTTAAAAATGTGTATTCTGCACATGGAATTAAAATCTATAAATATATGGTGGTGAGAAAATAAAACATGTAATTGTTGGTTCAGGCAATATAGGTCGAGCAACAGGTGAATGGTTAGAGGCAAATGGAGAGGATGTTCTCTACAATGACATCAATGCTGACCTTATTGTAAAACTGAAAAAACAAGGCAAGCAAGTGATTAACAATCTTCGTTTACCAGAACTAAAGAAAGTGAATATCTTTTGGATATGTACACTTGAATGGGACGCGGAACATGCAATAAAATGCTTACCAGATTTAGGTCAAGAACAAATTGTTGTAATACGGAGTACTCTGAAACCAGGTGATGTAAAACGATTACAAGATAAGTATCAAATACAAATTGCTCATGTTCCAGAATTTTTGAGGCAAGCAACAGCAATTGAGGATTCGTTTAATCCAGATAGAGTAATCATTGGTGCAGACAGTAATTGTCTTTTTGCTATACTTGATGATGTTTTCAAAACATTCCATGTACCAATAGTTCATGTATCAACAGAAACATCTGCAATGATTAAGTTGGTATCAAATGCTTGGTTATCGACCCAAATATCATTTTGGAATCAGATATATGAATTGACCAAAAAGATGTATTTGAATCCAGAAGAAGTTGCTAATGCAGTTACATTAGACAGAAGAATCTCAGGATACGGTTCAAATATGGTAGGCAAGTCATTTGGTGGTGTTTGCTTACCAAAAGATTTGGACAGTATTATCAAATTGTTTGAAAAGAATAGTATTAGACCTGATATCTTTCATGCCGTCAAGGACGTGAATATCAGGATAGGTGGTGAAAATGGGAAATCAAAAGAAAAAAACTCATAATAAAAATAAGCAAAATAAACCAAAGAAACAATCAAAGAAATCGAGCAACACTCTAGTGAGTGATTTAAAATATATGACCCTAAGGTTTTATTTACCTATTGCAATAGTTTTTATATTGTTCATTGTAGGTCTGACTGCATTAAGTCAAATGCAAACAGCAGAATCGTTAAGTGTTTCTGTATACAGAGAGGGAATTTATAAAGGGAAAATTCAGGGTAAGAATAGTGTTGGATTTACCGTTGAGTTTACTGAGGGGTTTGGAGCAGGTGAAGAACACTCTTACATGTTGAAAGAAACACCTCCAAATACAACTGCTTTTGATGATTTGGTGGTAGGAGAATATTATTCCTTTGGTCTCAATCACGACCACGTATCTGGTGATTACAGAAAATCAGTTTTAATTCATATACTTGACAAAGATGGGAACATTATTTGGGAATACAACCCAGCAGACCTCAGAGGGAGAAGTTGATGAATTGGAAAGAAATAGTTGGTCTCAATGATACAAGAAAAATGTTTTTGGTCATTTGGATATTGATAGTTGTTCTGTCTATGAGTTTCTTAACTGTAAACTCTCTTGGAAGAGAAAAAACTAAACTTATAAGTGAACCAGGGGAAGAAGCAGTTAGAGTTCCTGATGGATACACTACGATTGTTGACCTTATCCCAGTATATGTAATGGTTATTGGGATGTCCTTTGGATTGTATGTGATTGTTGGATTACCTGAAATTGAAGATGGTAAAGGGAGAAGAGGAAAATGAATGCATTAGTATCAGTTGTCATTCCTACTCTTAAAGGTAGGGAAGATGTGTTGAAGCGTGCTGTCGCATCAGTAGAAAAACAAACATATAAAAATATAGAAATTTTGGTTATTACTGAAGGTAACAGTGGTGGTGAAGCGAGGAATATTGGTGTAAAAAGAGCAAAGGGAAGTTATGTTGCTTTCTTGGATGATGATGATACATGGAAACCTACAAAGATAGAAAAACAAATGAAGATAATGCAAAAATATTCTGATTGTCCTATAGTAACTTGTTATTCAAAAGACCATCGATTTGATAGAGTGAGAATTGATAGACCACCATCAGTAGCAGACCAAAATATGATTCTTAATGCTTTTAATTATTCATCTACATCAACATATCTTTGCAGAAAGTATCCATTTGAGCAATTGGGTGGATTTGATGAAGATTTGCCATCAGCACAAGAGTATGAATTAGCAATTAGATTTTCAGAGTACCATAATGTCCGCTGTGTTGACGAAGTTCTTGTTGAACAGTTTTCAACAGAAGGACAAATTTCAGAGGATTGGGGAAAGAAACGTAAAGGTCTAAAGATGGTATACAAGAAGCACAAAAAGGCATTTAAACGTGCATCTGGCATGAATTCTATCAAGTTGATAGGTATACTATCCCTTTACCTTTCTGCCACTATACTCGGTTCAAGAATTTATTCTATTATCAATATTGTGCGTAAGCAGTATAATGAAGATGATGACAGAAAAAAGATACTATTTGTATACAAACAGAAAAACAAGGGATTTATAAGAACAGATTACGAAATGTTATCAAAACATTATAATGTTACTAAGTTCCATTTTTCAGGTATCAAATCTGTACCGAAACTTTTTATGGAAATGAGAAAACACGACATTATTTTTGTGTGGTTCATTAGTTTGCACACGTTCTTCACATCATTTTCCAGAAAGAAAAAAATCTATGTTGCAGGTGGATATGATGTAGCAAATGAACCACGTATCAACTATGGTCTTGCAAGAGGTGGGTTTACGAAATGGATGGTAAGATATTGTTTAAATCACGCTGATAAAATATTAACTGTATCAGAAGCAAATGATAATGACCTTCACGATAATTTTGGACCACAATATAATACGGATATGATTTACAATTGCCCAGATGATGAACTATTTGTTCCTGGAAAAGAAAAAGACCCAACATTGATAATCACTGTTGGACTTATTAATAAGGAAACATGGATACGAAAAGGCATAGCAAAATTTGTTGATTTAGCACACTTTTTTGACCAATTGGATAGAGACTACAAATTTGTGGTAATCGGCAAAATCGATGATTCCATGCAAGAAATTGTGAAAGAATCACAAAAAACAGCGTCAAATCTCAAATTTACAGGGTTTATCTCCAATGAGGAACTTTTGGATTATTATCAACGTGCCAAGGTATATTGCCAATTATCATACTATGAATCATATGGTTTAGCAGTATCAGAGGCAATGCTTTGTGAATGTGTCCCTGTTGTAGCAAATAGAAAGGCACTCCCTGAAGTTATTGGAGACCATGGATTTAAGGTAAGTTTGTTGGACATGGGATGTATTGAGGAAGCAATTACTCGGGCAGTCAGAAAAGATGGAAAGGCAGGACGAGAGTATACATTAGAAAATTTCAATAAAGATAAAAGGGAGAAAGCACTTGTAAGAGTTGTTGAGGAAGTATGTTAGAGTTACCGTTGTTTGCGAAAAAAATAAAGGACAATCTGTTATACAAACAGAGATACGAGGTATCACCAACCAGGTTTCTCTTTAACTGCCATGCCAAGTTCATCAATGATATGTTTGATGTTCATCAAGGGAGATGTTTCATTGTTGGAACTGGACCATCGTTAAAGGAAACCAATCTCGATTTAATCAAAAACGAAAAAGTGTTTGGTGTTAATACTCTGTATAGGAACAAAGATTTTGTGAAACATTGTAATTATTATGCTTGTTCAGATGGAGATGTCTGGGTGAAGCATAAGGACAACATTTTAGAAACTCTACAAAATCAGAAGAAAACACCACTCTTTTTATCCAGTGATGCAGGAAGGATGTATGCACATGAAAATTCAGCAAAGTACGGTTTTGTGTATTACGTGAGAACAAAGAGTTACATCAATGTTCTTGGGTTTATGCCAACGAATCCAACAATGTATGTATCAGGTGGTCATTCTGTAATTGCTGATATCTGTTTACCGATGGCATGGTGGATGGGTTTCGATGAAGTATATCTTGTTGGTTGTGATTACAGTAATCTTGGTAAACGTTGGGACGGTTTAGATACAGAGAATCCAAAAGCAATGGGTATGCATGAACGAGACCGTATCTTTCAAGCATTGGAACTCTGTAAAAAAGCATTTGAAGATGATGACCGAAAAATCTACAATGCAACTGTTGGTGGAGAACTTGAAGTATTTGAACGTAAAAAATTGGAGGATGTAATATGATTAACTTAAAACAAAGAGTTAACAGACTATTTGCACACGAAATCAGAAAGGGAGGCAGAAGAGTAAAACATAGAGAAGCCTCCTCTTGGGAATTTGTAACCAATGAAGAATTAAAGAACGGAATAAGAGCATTCAAAGAGTTAATTGGAGAAGAATTTCATAAAATCGGTCCTATACCTGGCAGAGCAATTATTAATAAAATTGAAGAAATAGACCCAGTGTTTCACGAAGAACAAGAAAAACATAGAAAAGACAACCCTAATTTTAGAAATACTGAGATGTACACTCCCACTTATTACAATGTGTTACATGTTTTTAATGACTTGGAACTGCTTGAATACTATCAACATAAAGGATATTGTATCGTTTACAAGAAACTGTTAGAAATACCATTTGATAAGATTCAAACAATGTTACCAAAAAGAATGGAAGAACAATCACTGGATAAATGGTTATGAAGAGGGAAAAAATGACTTCAAAAATTAATGTTGATGGAACAGAATATGACCTCAAGAGTATCAAAGATAGGTCTATTATAATACAAATTCTGAAAGAAAAAATGGCAGATGTTGAAGAACAAGATTACTATGAAGTAACAGGTGATTTCAAGATGGTGAAAGAATGAAACTTGGAGTATTCCTCCCAGGAAGATTAAATTCACAGAGATTACCAAACAAGTTAATGTTACCCATAGGCGACTATAGTTTATGGGAAATTGGTGTAAGGAAACTTGCATCGTTGCCATCAAAATATCAAAGGACTGTTTTGGTGAGTGAGGAAGATACATTACTTGTTGAGATAGCAGAAAAATATCCCAATGTGAGTATTACATTTCGAGATAAGGAAACAATGGTTGATGGTGATTTAGATTTAATCTATCGAAATATATCTGATATGAAAGCAACACATGTCATGTGGTTAAATGGGTGCTTGCCACTATTGAGGACGGAAACTATCATACGGGCATTAACTGAATTTGAAGTAAAGCAACACAGTTATATGGAGAGTGTAAAACCTTTCAGAAATTGGGTGTATGATAAGAAAGGCAAAGCAGTGAACCCAATAAATTATAAAAGAATGTCAACAAAAGAGTTAGATGAATGGTATTTGGATGCTAACGCATTCAGAGTTTTCGATAAAGAAAAGTTCCTCAAGGATGGACACATGATTAAGGAAGGTCATGCTGTTTATCCAATATCAGAAATTGAGGCAATCGATATCGATACACCAGAGGATTATCTGGTGGCAAAAGCAGTATTTGAACGGATGGTATTCTAATGAGACCAATGCTTCGATATGTATCAGAAACAATCAAAATACCTCTTACAGGGATTGAGATTGGAGTATGGAAAGGTAAGAACGCAAAGGATATTCTTGATAATATGAATATCAAAATGTTGTATCTTATAGACCCCTGGGCGACATATCGAGATGGCAACATAATCAAGGTTGATAGATATTCCAAAGAAGAAACAATGAATGATGCAGAAAAAGAATGTAGAGAGAAACTGAAAGATTACAGTAATATCACATTTGTAAAGGGATACTCTTCTGAAAAACATACAGAAGTTCCAGATGTGGACTTTACTTACATTGATGGTGCACACGATTTCAGAAGTGTTTACACCGATATCAAAAATTATACCCCAAAAAGTAAAATTATTGGAGGACATGATTTCAATCGAAAAAATATTGGTGTGATATTAGCAGTGCTGTTGTATGCGTCATTTCACTGGAAAATACTTATGCACAAAAAAATACGATTTGACGATTCGGATTGGTGGTACGAATAGTTGAAGTACCAGATAGTTGTAGAGAATGTAAACATCATAAGAAGTGTAAGAAGAAAAATTACGCCAGGGGTAGTAAACTATGCCGAAGAATACTCGGTGATAGAAAAAAAGATACTGGTGGCAATGTGCGACCAGACCAAGTAAGTACCAGTTTACTATGGTATTACTACAATCAAAGCAAGAGATGATAAGATGGATATTGTAATTTATACAAATAAAAGAACTCTGGAACATAAGAGAGGTGGAGATGGTCATAGGAGTTACTATTGGCACTTCACCAGACCTCCAAAAAGATTATCTGTTGGTGAGCGCATATACTTTGCTGTAGGTGGAGTAGTAGTTGGTTCATTTAAATGTGATGAAATCAATAATGGTGAGGAAACAGTATGTTGGAACAAAAATTCTTGGGAAAAAATGGAAAACAGTATTCCGACAACACATTTCCAGGGATTTAAATATAAATGGTGGTGAACTATATATTAACGTTCACAGGTGAGACCTGTGGGCATCTAAAATAAAAACCCAAAGTGAAGGTGGTGAGAAAATAGGATATAATTTCGAGGGGTTGTTTGTTTATGACATGGCAAACAATCATCAAGGAAAACTCGACCATGGACTCAAGATAATTGAAGAAGTGGCAAAGGTTTCCAACGAAGCAGGAGTTCGAGGAGCATTGAAATTTCAATTTCGGCATCTCGATACCTTTATTCACAAGGACTATAGAAAAGCAACACAACCAAAACACATACCTCGTTTTCTTGGAACAGAAATGAGTGATGAAGATTTTTCAAGAATGGCAAGTATGGTGAAAGAAAAGGGATTAATCACAATAGCAACTCCCTTTGATGAGGCATCAGTTGATTTAATTGAAACATTGAACATTGAAATCATCAAGATTGCCAGTTGCTCCACTACTGATTATCCTTTGCTTGAACGCATATCACAAGCAGGAAAACCAGTGATTATATCTACGGGTGGTTCTAACATAGAACAAATCGATACTGCTGTAGATTTCTTGGAACAACGAGGTGTTGATTTTGCAATTATGCATTGTGTTCCTCTATACCCTACAGCACCTGAGGATTTGCAGTTAAATCAAATATACAGCATGTCTAAGCGTTATCCAAATCATGTGATAGGTTGGTCTACCCATGAAGACCCTGATAACCTGAATGCTGTTAAAATGGCATATGCAAAAGGCGCACGTATCTTCGAGAGACATGTTGGTGTTGAAACCAAAGATATCAAACTGAACAAATATTCATCCAGACCTCATCAGTTAAAGGCGTGGTTGGAAGCACACAAAGAGGCAGTTATTTCCTGCGGTGCTGATTATAGACCACCTGCCAGAGAGGATGTAACAAAGTCCTTACAATCCCTAAAAAGAGGAGTTTTTGCCAATAAACCTATCAAGAAAGGTCAAAAACTTTTGAGTAACGATGTTTTCTTTGCTATGCCATTATTGGATGAAAAACTGGATGTATCAAAATTCTTTGATGGGATATTAGCTAATAGGGATTATAATGCTAATGAAGCATTGGATGTTGAACTTGCTTTGCAAAAGAAAACAACCGTCAGAGATGATATTATCAAAGGTGTTCTTCTTGAGATACGAGGTATGATTAACAATGCCAGAATTAAGGTTAACCCAGAGTCATCGGTGGAACTATCACATCACTATGGTATCGAGAGGTTAAGAGAATTTGGTGCGGTTATCGTTAATTGTATCAACAATGACGAGTACTGCAAGAAGTACGTTATTCTCCTGCCAAGTCAGAAACATCCATATCATTTTCACAAGAAGAAAAAAGAGACCTTCCAGGTACTCTATGGCACAATGGAATTGGAAATTGATGGAAATGTTCATAAGTTGAAACCAGGAGACATTCTTGATGTAGAAAGAGGGCAATGGCATAAGTTTTCGTCAGGTGATGGTGTGATATTTGAAGAGGTATCAACAACATCATATCCAAATGATTCATTCTATGAGGATGAAAGAATTTCGTTATTGCCAAGAAACGAAAGAAAAACATATGTGGAACTCAAAAACTAAATGGAGGTGAAGGATTGAGTGCAATAGTAGAGATGACCAATGCCTTTTCGGCAATCCTATGGTCTCTTGTGGGTATCATAGGGGCATTGCTTGTTCTCTGGTTCTTATACCAAATATTGCAAGTTGGTAAGAACATCAGAGAATATGGAAACGACTATGTCGGTTTCCTGCGTGGAGAAATTCATAAAGCAGGAGAGGAAGAAGGTATTGATATCTTGAGACCTCAACGTGGTATAAAAGACCGACGTAGTAGGTTCAAGAAGATACTCGAAAAAGAACAACAAGAAAAGAAGGGTTAAACCCCTTCTTATTTTTCTGTCGGTGAGGAAGATGGATATATTAGATTTGAAACGGTTGAAAGACCAGGGAAAAATAATCAACTTTGTTGATATTGATGGTACAATATGCACAGATACTTTTGGTAAGTATAAAGATGCAAAACCATTAAAGGAACGTATCGAGAAATTCAACAAGTTGTACAATGACGGGGAAATTGTTATTTATTACACTGCAAGAGGTTCTTTTCTATCTGGTGATTGGAAAACCATTACCGAGAGACAACTAAAAGAATGGGGAGTAAAGTATCACGATATTTGGTTTAACAAACCATATTATGATAGAATTTTTGATAACAGAAGTTTCAACATAGACCGAATGACTGGAAAGAAGTGTGAAACATGCCAATTACGGTATGAATACGATAGACCAGGATTCATGTGGGATTCCATATGCAGAGGATGTGATAGTAGTTGCTTTTACGAGGAGGACGATGATGAAACCACTGAATAAGATGATGAAACTTATTCCACCATTTGGTGTGATGAGAAAATATTACGATAGAATGTACGATTTTCAATTTAACAAGGAGATGAATAAACAGGCAGAAAGATTGAAAGAAATTAAAGATATTCACACTGGAAAAACTTGCTTTGTTATTGGCAACGGTCCATCTATAAAACACACACAGTTAAATTTAATGCGTGGACACTATTGTTTTGGAGTTAATCGATTTTTTGAACATTCATTTAGTAAGCATTGTCAATTTTGGGCAGTACAGGATAGCAGAGTGTTTAATGATTATCACAAAGAAATTCTTGGATTGGATAAAGTTGTATTTCTTGGTGGTAGTAGATTAGTTGATTGGTGCAAACGCCCAGAATATTACTGGGAGTATGTAGAAAATGATGTTTACATCCCTAAAAGATTAGGCAGTATGGTATTCAATAAGAAAATGAGTACTGATGCATCCAATGGGATTTATTTGGGAGAAGGTGTGCCTTTCCTTTGTATTCAAATGGCATATCATATGGGTTTTCAGAAAGTGTATGTAGTCGGAATGGATTGCGACCATTCTGGTAAAAGACACTTTTACAAACCTGATGAAAGAGAGAAGAAGTTGGAAAAGAAAAACAAATGGGATGATGTGTTTAGTTGCTATAATACTTGTAGCAAAGTATTTCAACAGAACGGAAGAACACTTGCTAATGCAGGTGTTGGTGGAAAACTTGATGTAATTCCAAGAGTACGATTGGAGGAAGTGGTATGAGAGAAATATTCCTTCATGTTGGATTACCCAGGACAGGAACAACGTTCCTTCAGAGAAATGTTTTCCCAAAATTGAACTTGAATTATACAAATCTGATTAAGCATGGTTTCTTTCCTACGGATGGGAAGAATCTGTTATCAGATGAGAATTTATGTGGTAGACCTCAATCACCATCAACATTAGACCGTAAGATGATGTTATTGGGATTACATGAGATGTATCCAGATGCAAAAGTTATTGTCTGTTTTCGAGAACAAGAAGCATTCTTTAAATCATTATACACAGTGTTTGTGAAAACAGGATTTTCTGGTACATTTAGAGAAGCAAAGAAAATAATGATAATGAAATATCATTACCCTGAGATTAAGAAGTTTTTGAACAAAACATTTGATGATGTGTTTGAGTATCAATTTGAAGATTTCGTAAGAGATAAAAAAGGTACAATCACAGAGATGTGCAATTTTATGGGAGTTGATGTGCCACAATATAAGGATGAACTTATTAATCCGAGATGGAATGACCGACAGTTGAAATTATGTCGCGTATTGAACAAAATAATAGAAGCAAAAAAATTTGATAGCAGGCAGGGGTTTTATACAAATAAAGATTTTGTCAATTTGCTTTCAGATAACAAAATAACAAAAGGTGGTGTAAGATGGAAATTGTGATACATGTGGGTTTACACAAAACAGGAACAACTTTTCTTCAACGCAGAGTTTTTCCAAAAATGGATGTTAACTTTATTGAGCATCCAAAGAAGTTTTTGTTAGACCTGAAGCAAGATAAAATAAACGTAATATCAGAAGAGGAACTATCAGGTAGACCTCATTATATCTATGAGAAAAATATGAGATATAAGTTTGCTGATAGTTTATACTCAATGTTTCCGAATGCAAAAATTATTGTCGGTTTTAGAAAAACTGATTCTTGGTTGAACAGTTTGTGGAAACAATATGTTTGGAGAGGTGGAACAAAATCAAAGGAAGAATTTGTATCATTGTTTAAAGGTGATTATCTTAACTTTGAGATGTATCGTGAATATCTTGAAAAGCGATTCCCAGCAGTACATGTGTACCAATTTGAGGAATTGTTGAAAAAACCTGATGAAACTATCAAAGCAATGGCAGATTTTATCGGAGTTCCGATGCCTGAATACCAGATGGCAAAGGATAATGTCAGTTGGAGTAATGACCGTATTGCTGTTTTACGTAAACTTAATTATTTGGTGTGGACAAATGAACATCCAGGTGTGATTCCACTGAATGTTTGGAGAGTATTTCTTGAACTCATACGATTTAGACATAGAGCATGGATTGTACAAGATAGGGTGAGAAAACATGAGGCGTAACATCAGACACACACTTGGAACACTCAAGATTTGGCAATCAAGATTATCTGGATATGTATCAATAATTAATTTCGCTATGTTATTGTATCTGTACATCATTGAATCACCTCTTGGTTTAGAATGGTATCACTGGGTACTATTTCTTGGAGTTGGATGTACTGTGCTTATTTTTGTTGACATAAAGTATATATTTCCATCAGCAAACTTGTATACATTCAAAAAAAATCCAGGATGGACTTCCATTAAAAAACAGGCAGAAGAAAATGACCGAAAACTGAATTTAATAATGAAACACTTGGGGATTGAAGATGGGGACACTGAAAGAAAAGGATAAACCTGTAACTATTGATGAAAGATTAAAGTTGTTGAAGCAAGTAGTATCAGTGTTTGAGACGTACGGAATTGATTACTGGTTGGAATTTGGTACACTGTTAGGATATTATAGGGACAAATCATTCATCAAATATGATGCTGACATAGATATTGCTACCCACGATTATCGATTAGTAAAAGAACATATAAATTCACTTAAAAAGATTGGAAAAGTTGAAGAAGTTTACGAATGGACAAATGATATTAGCACTATATTTAGAGTATACTCTGATAATATTCACATTGATATTTATGATTTCAATGATATTCACGACTATTCAGTCTTGAAATGTAACCGATTTGAAGGCATATCATCTATATTTCGTCATTTATATTTGCAATTAAAAAAGAGAGGTATAGTATCAAATACTATTCTAAAGTTGGGAGTTATGTTATCACAAAAGAGGGTTTTTTATTATCCTCATGTTAAAACAAAGAAAGTAAAGTTCTATGACTTAGATGTTAGAGTTCCTATTGACCCAGAAAAACATTTGTTATTAATATATGGAAAAACATGGAATACACCAAGAACAGATGATGTTGCAGGGACGGAAAACATTTGGAAAGTAAAAGGAAAAACTCGATATTATAAATTAGGTGGTGAATAAGATAAGTAAAGTAGCATTTTTCCCAGGGAAGTTTCAACCTCCACATCTGGGACATGTAGAAACAATAAACAGAATTCTCGATGATTATGATAAAGTCATTGTTGGTGTTACAGAAGATGGACCAAGAGTAATGCCACAAAAAGAAGTTGCATTACATTTATACAGAGCATTTGCACATTTAAGACCAGATAAATTTGTAGAAATCATTTTTATGAAAGGTAAACTTTGTAACTGGTCAAAGGCATTTGCTATGATGAACTTGCCAGATTTTGATATTCTTATTACTGCTGAAAATAGTGAAGTTGAAAATTGGGCAAAAACATTGGATATACCAGTTGAAAATATTCCAAGAAGTAAAGGAATAGCATTTAGTGGAACAGAATTGAGGAGCATATATGAGCAAAGAAGCAAGAATAAAGGAAAGTGATGTAAAACAATTTTGGGAAAACCGAGCATCACAATACGGAAAAATCACATATCAGGGTATTACAAATTTTGCTGATTCAGAAGAGTCAGTGAAAAGAGATATCATTGAAAAAAATATGTTGAAACCATATTTATTTGATAAATTAAACATTCTTGATATGGGTTGTGGTGTCGGCAGAATATCACTATGGTTAGCAGAAAAAGGACATAATGTAACTGGTATTGATTATGCTAAAAGTCTTATCGATATTGCAACAGTGGAAGCAAAGAAAAAAGACCTTGATGTAAGGTTTATCTGTTCTCCATCATATAGTTACAACTCTTCAAAGAAATTTGATATGATTACTATTTTTGCTATGTTCTTATACCTCAATGAAGACCGAGTTAGACAGACTATAATGAATTGTAAAAAATTACTAAAAAGAGAAGGCACAGTTATAGTGAAGGAATCAGTCGGAGTTACTAAAAGATTTGAAGTGATTGATAAGTATGCTGATGCTCTTCAGGAAAAGTATAATGCTATATATCGGACACCAAGTAATATGATTCATCTTTTTGAACTGTATGGTTTTCAGTTGATAAGAGCAGAAAAATTGTACCAACACCGAAAGGAAACAGGTGTATGGTTCTTTGAGTTTAAATTTGAGGGAGCAGATTGAAAACGATTGGTATAGTTGGCGGAATGGGTCCTTATGCAACAGTAGAGTTCTATCGTTTGTTATTACAACTTAATCCAGTTGAAAAAGATTGGTTACATCCGAGAACAATTATTGATAGTAACACTCAAATTCCCAGTAGAACAAGAGCATTGTTGTATGGAGAAGAATCACCTGTTAATGGAACAGTTGATAGTATCAATGCACTTGCTGATATAGGAGCAGATTTCGTTGCTTTGCCATGCAATTCTATTCACTATTGGTATGATACAATTAAACCGTTGATTAAAATTCCCTGGTTAAATTTAATTGAAACAGTATCAAATGAAGTGATGTCTTACAATTTCAAGAGACCATTGGTCTTGGGTGGATACGCTGTTACAGAACATAAATTGTACAACAAATATATCAAAGATGCTCAATATTTAGATGATGCAGGAAATGAAGTTGTACAAAAAAGTATAACTGAAATCAAGAACACTAATACATTGAAGAAAAACAAAAATGCTTTGATGAAAGAAATACTTTTGAGAGATGATACTGACAGTATTATTTTTGCTTGTACAGAATTAACGGAAAGTTTAACTGGTCTTGCAGGATTTGATAGTAATCATATTTATGCAAGTCATGTATTAGAAATTGCGAAGGGTGGTGAGAATGAAATATGAACTTATCCCTGTCGAAAAGATAAGGGCATTAGAGATGGTATTTCCACATCATCTCGAAAATTTGAGGCAAATGATACTCAAAGATAATCATATAACTGTTCCTCTCATAGTGGAGGATAAACACAATATCGTATTAGATGGTTCACATCGGCATGTGTTCTTTCTTATGGAAGGATATGAGTATGCACCTGTGTGTTATGTAAATTACAGTGACCCACATATTAGAGTGGGAACACATCTTATGCATCGACACGTTATCAAAGGTCAATTGAACATCTCTAAAGCAGAAGTAATTAGAAGAGGTATAACAGGAGACCTTTATCCACCAAGAACAACGAGACATTTTTTTCCATTTAGAAAATCAGAAGCAGAAATTCCATTAAGAAAATTGGGTCAAATGGAACCCAGAGATGTAAGTGAACACATCTTTGATTGTAACATAGATGATGAGATAACACACAATAAGAAGTATATCAATGAAATTGAAGAAGAAATCGATGAGGTCATTCGATATTTAGAGGAAATTCGATTGACCAAAACTTATCTAAATGAACAGATAAAATTAATGAATAATTGGAAAAACTTAAAACAATAAAGTCTATTCAGAGATGGTGAGGAAAATGGAGGCAATACCCGCTATTTTGTTATCAGTATTCGCACTTTGGACAGTGTTTACAGTGATAATGATAATCATAATGAGAAATGATTTGGTAGCATTTTTTAGAAGTACAGGGTTCATTGTGATTGCTGTTGGTTATATCATCATTGTTTCTATTTATCCAATACTTCAAAAATTCTTTCCAGAGGATGACACATGGTAGAAGATGTATTCGCAGAAAAGTATCGACCAATGACATTAGATGGTGTTGTTGGACAAGAGCAATCGGTTGAATTACTCCGAGAATATGTAAAGAATAAGGATATTCCACATATGATGTTTGCAGGTCCAGCAGGTGTTGGTAAAACTACTGTTGCACAAGCATTAGCAAGAGACCTGTATGGGAGTAAATGGGGACAATATTTCTATGAGATGAATGCCAGTGATGAACGTAAACTCAAGGATGTTCGAGAGAAAATTAAACCATATGCACAAGCAAGTACAGTTGATGAAGATTTTAGAATAATTTTTCTTGATGAAGTAGATGCAATGGATTGGCAAGCACAACCTGCTTTGAGACGTATTATAGAGAAATATTCAAACAAATGTAGATTTATCTTATCATGTAATTATCCACATAAAATTATTGAACCAATTAAGGATAGATGTATTCTTTTCAGATTTACAGCACTATCAAAAGAACAAATGATACCCATGTTGAAAAATGTGGCAGAGAAAGAGAGTATCGATATCACAGATAGTGCATTAGAGTATTTGTGCAAATTGACCAAAGGTTCCATGAGAAGAGCATTGGGGACACTTGAGAAGTTGCATAAGGGTGGAGTAACAAATATTGATGAAGAAGTAATGGAAAAATATTTCTGTTACATCAAAGATGACGACCTTAAAAAAGTGGTAAAAGCAGTTGCAAGTGGAGATATTAATGCAACCAGTGAGTATGTAGAGGATTTACTTTTAAACAAGGCGTATGCCCCAGGAGAAATCATTGAGGCATTTGAACGTTTGTTACGAGAATCAAAAGTGTTGGAACCAGCAGATGCTGTACAGGCATATGAAAACCTCGGTGAGGCAGATTTCAGAATATCAGTCGGTGCTGATGCAGAAATCCAACTAAAGGTGTTCTTTGTATCACTTTATAAACAATATTCTAAAAAATTAGGTGGTGAGTATGGAGGAAAAGATTGAAACAGAAGATGAAGTACCAGAGTTAGGCATAAAGAAATGGATAATCAAATCAATATCTGTTACTGTATTACTGCTCATGGTAGTCTACGCTATTGAAATGTTCTTTGATATACCCTTGATTGTGGATACTCTGTTAGCAATAACGATAGTATTGTCAATTGCATTTGTGCATGAATCGTTACATTACTGGAAAGCAGTGCAACTTGGATATCGTCCTAGATGGTGGAGAACAAGATTTCGAATGGGATTTGAAATCACTCCACATAGCAACAGAAGTAAATGGATGAAAGATAAAATCAAGATTGCACATGCTCCTTACTATTTTGCTATACCTGTATCAATTGCCCTTATTCCGATTGGATATTTTCTCAACTACTATGGTATTATGATTGCTGGAATTGGTAGTCTATTACTACATGGGATAAGTTATCCTTCGGAGGGGAAGGAATCTTGAGAAAACTTGGTAGAGGAGATTGGATATGTATTACTATCTTTCTCCTGGTCATCAATCTGATATGTTTATGGTGTGTTGATATTTCGGTATCAGCACTTTTATCAGAAGGAATGGTAACAAATGGATTCACTATTGGTAATCCAATGCAAACGTATCATATAGGTCTCTATGGTGCAATTCTTTGCCCTGTATTAATGTCGTTTATTATAGTTCATAAAATTGTAAAAGAAGAGTAATGGTGGTGAGATGTCATTAGGCGTAATATGGAGAAAGTATCGGTTTGTACTTTCACTTACATTAGTTGCAATCGTCTTGCTATTGATAACATACACTATTAGGTGCTATCAGTGAGGAGAAAGTTTGCAATTAGTCAGTCTGCTTTGGCACTTTACAGAAAGTGTCCTTATGCTTACAAGTTAAAGTATCTTAATAAATGTAAACAGATTTTCTATGACCCATCTATTTTAGATGTTGGAAGTTATGTTCACGATGCTATTGATAAATATTACAAGTTGCATTTCCTTATGGATGCTGAAGTTAATGATATCTTGGTAGAAACGTATGAGGAACTGCAAAAGTTATGGGACCCATCATTACTACCTACACAACTAAAGAAAGCGTATACGTGCCTTGAACATCATGCACAATGGGAACATCAGAACTTATCAAGAGGCATTAGGACTAAACCATTTACTGAACAACGATTGAAGCACAATAACTATTATGGTATCATTGATTACATTGATTTACCACATAAGCAAGTGATAGATTGGAAAACTGGTGCTAAAGCATATCTATCGAAAGATTACAGAATGCAAGCACACATTTATCGAGTGCTTTTTGAAGAAGAGTTTAACATGAAACTTGATTACTTTTTGTTTTTCTTTTTACATCCTAATCAGTGGAGAAAGGTCAAATATGATGATGAAAAACAAATTAAGGTGGCAAAAGAAACTGATGCTCTCCAACAAAGTTTGATTGAATCATTAGAAAGTGGTAATTTTGATAAATGCCCTAAGACAGAAAATGCTTGTAAATATTGTGAACTTGCTTATTATTGTCAAGTTAAAGGTGTGTGAAGATGAAAAAACCAATATTGTTTACACTGGCACAGTGTATAAAATGTGAAGAGGCAAAGAGGTACTTGGAAGGAGTTGATATTGATGTCATCCAATTTCCAAACACTTTCGGTCAATGGAGTTCCTTCGAGAAAGACATTGCTGAAAAATATGGAGTTTTAGATGATTTAAAGAGAACTGCTCCTATCTTGGTAACAGAAAATGAGAAAGTAGTTGGACAACTACGTATCAAAAAATGGGTGAATGACAATGAAGAAATTTAGAGGAAAAGAAGTAATTGGATGGAAAACTATAACAAAAGCAAGTTCAAGGACATTTGATGAAGCAGTGAATAAACTTATGGAAGAATATGACTTTGAGGACTACCAATTTTCAACTGATAGAGAGAATGGATATGCATTCTACTCAGCAAGCATTTTATTGAGGAATAAAGAATGAGAGAGATGAAGATTGGTTTCGTTGGTTCTCAGGGGTGTGGTAAAACAACTACTGCATACGCATTAGCAACTGAACTAAAGAAACGAGGACATGATGTTTACGTACTATCAGAGGTGGCAAGAAGTTGCCCTTTCGAGTTGAATGAAGGAGCAACAGAACAATCACAAATGTGGATTTTTGGAAAACAGTTAACGAGAGAACAATCATCTAAAGGAGAAATATTGGTGTCAGATAGAACACTAATGGATAGTTTTTGTTATGGAATTCGTGCTTGTCCAAACTTTTTTATACCACTTACACCATTCGTTAAAGAGTATCTCAAGACGTATGATTTCATCTTCTATCTAAAACCAAAAGATGAATATCTTGTGGATGATGGTATACGAAGCACAAACAAAGAATTCAGAGATGAAATTGATAAAATCATTACCGACCATATCAAAAAACTCGATGTAGATTATATCGAAGTTGAGTCTGGGGATGTTGATGCTATGGTGAAAGCAATCTATGGGTAAAGATATCTGGACAACCATAGGAGAAATTGGTGCTAAATTACTTAGTATACTTGAAGGTGATAAAGAAGGGAGGTAACAGTGGAAACGTTTGAAAAGACCATAATAATCATTGGAACTATTTTCATGGTTACAATATTAATTACATCTTTTTATATGCTTGCTTTTGTGCATCCGAATAGATGGGAAGGAAATCCTGCTCAAATGTTTTGTGAAGAAAATGGAGGGGATTATTATGTTGATGATGATGATTGTGCTATCTGTAGATTAAAGGACGGTAGAGAGGTCAATGCTTGGGACTATTTTTATGGAAGACTTAATGAAACAGGTTGACCTGCTTATTGAAAAATTATATACCATAAGGTTAAATAGTAAATACTAATTATCTTGTTGTGTGAAAAGGTAGGTGAGAGAGATGCCTGAGAATACCACATATAATAATGAGTGTCCAATTTGTAGGCAAAATTATCTAACTGTTGTAGAAGATGACCAAACCATAAGAGGTGCCTGTCAGGCATGTGGTCATCAGTTTTCAGAGTGGAAACAACAAACACCTGAACAACCTATTCAAGAACCACAACCATCTCAATTGTCATCAGCAATTGTTGAACCACCACGAGGTGGAGGCGGTGGATTTGGAGGAGGTGGAATGTTTGGCAGTTTTTTTGATATGTTCAATAAGATTGCTGGCATTATTGCCATTGTTGCAGTTGTTTTAGTCATTCTGATTTCTGTTACTTTATCTGGTGGAATTGGTGATGTTGACAACAGAGTTACAACAATCAAAGATTCTATGGATGAAAAAATCAATGGAGTAAAGGATGATGTTTCTTCATTGGACACAGAAGTAAGTGATGTAAAAGATGATGTTAACAGTATCACTAATGATATCAATAATATGAAAGAAAACGATTTACCTGATATAAGAGATGATATTACTGCATTGAAAAATGACAGAACAGATATGGAAAATGATATTGATAGTATTCAAGAGAACTTAACTGATGTAGAAAATGCTCTTGGAACAAGCATTGACCCAGATGTAAATGTTACATTCTTCTATTTCACCAATCAAAGTAATGCTACAAGTGAACGCTATTGCCATGTGAAACTAACAGTTGAAGAGGAAAATATGCACACCATTATGTATGCTCTAAATTACAATGGTACAAATATCACACTTTCAAATTGGTCTGGTGTAAATACTAAACCTGAAACATACCAGTGGACAAATGATTCAATGGATGATAACTACAAGGTTACATGGGTTGAGGAAACTGACAGAGTATCATGCTTGTTTGAACTTAAATGGAACATTGATATGTATAATACCACATCGTTACCAACAAGTAACACTAGACATTTGTTAGTGATAGATGGATATTATGTGGACATACCAACAATTGCAACTATTGAGGGAACACTGTAGAATGACTGATGCATCGAGAAGAAAGATGTGGTTTGTGTGGACGTCGGTTCAATTCAAATGATGGAAGGTATCCAGTAGGTGAACCAGAAGGACATCATCAACCACCCAGGAAGTTTAGAAGAAGGAAATGGTACAAACCGAGAAAATATGTTGTTTGTAGTCGATGCCATAAATATATTCACAATGTTTTTACACATCGAGAACTTGCTGATATGGATTTTGATGAAGTAAAAGTTCATCCAAGAGTTCAAAATTATATCAAGTGGATTACTAAATTTGATATTTCACATTTCCTAAAAACACATAAACTGGACAAAACCACTATTACATACAAAAAAAGAAAGAAAAAAATTATAAGTGGAGACCAGATATACGATATTGGATACTTCTATTTTCAAACAGCAGAAGATTTTGTTTATACAGTGCAAGTGGAAGAAGTATCATATGATGGTGAGGTCATGTGGCAAAAATGAGACTACAAGTATCAAGGAAACGTTTTATTGTAATTATGTTCTTTGGTATGCTCATGGCAGGAATGTTTTCGACCATTGCATATAGTTTTATATACGTCGCTATCTATTTTACCAATGAAATTGGAGGATGTATTGTTGGTATTCTATCAGCAATTCTCATATGGAAATATGCTGAACCAATAATGACATTCTTTGCAAAGAAGTTTAAATTAATAACATGAGGAAGTGGAACATGTGAGGATTTTTAATTACCTGAACGTAAGTAATGAGGTCTCTATCTGGGCAGATAGTGGATTTCACGTTCAACGGAATGTAATCAATGAAATTTTAAAGAAACGTAACGATTACCACTTTTACGTAACGTTACCGAAGTCGCAGATTGGGAACGTTCCCTTCAATACCCCTTTGGTAACGTTGCTTCCTTACGATTACACTGGTGGAGCAGGAAACAAATATCATTTTGATACCAAACAACTCTGGAAACTCATGGATATGAGAAAGAAGGATTGGGATTTTTTAATCAGTAATGAAGTACTGCTTGGTAATCATTTTCTTAACTTGTTTTGTTATCGTTCTCACTTTGATATTCCCATAGTAAATTATATCCATTGGGTCAATCCAAACCAATATCAAAAAATGGACATGTGGAGTTGTATTTACAATTGCTCTAAAACGTATTGTAACAGTGAATATGGGAAAGAGTTGGCACTGAATGGTATTGATGATATATTCAAAGAGGACGTGTCAGAACGCATTAGAAACAACCTGAGAGTGCTTCACGTAGGTTTCAACGATAAGGAATTGCTTGAACAAAAGACCACTGATAAATTTGATGTTCCTACTCTTGTCTTTAATCATCGAATATCACAATATACTGGATACGAAAAGTTAATAAAAATGTGTCAGAAACTGTATAAAGAAAATGTGAAGTTCAAGTTGGTTTTCACAAATCCAGCAACACCAATGGCAAGAGGTAGTTTACGAAAGTATCCGTTTATTGAGGTCAAGGAGAAACCAATGGATTATCAAGATTACATTAAATTACTGTGGAAAAGTGATATCTGTTTTGGATTACACACAGGAGAAAATCAATGGTCTATTGCTTTTCTGGAAGCACTGTTTTGTAATAACATACCTATTACAACCAATGATATTTTCTTTAAGGAGATGCTTGGAGAGCAAACATTTGAGTTAGATGATTTACGGTATGTTATTGAAAACATTGATGATTTACCATCACCCAAGTATCCAATATCAAGATTCTATTGGAGAAATCTCGTCAATGATTATATTGAAATGTATGAATCTGTTAGTGAAGAACACGACGGTAAAATGGAAAAATTGTTGAACGTTGAGAAATCTAAAGTGTTCAAAGATTTGGAAACAATTATAAAAGAACGTGGAGTAATCACTAAACATAATTTAGGTATAGTACGGAGTAGAAGAGTCGGTTCAGGTGTTGGATGTCAGACACCATTTTCTAAATACAGAAAAGCACTACTTGAAGTTGCTGACGATATGATTGAAAAAGAGGAATCAATGTACAAGATAAAAGACCCAAGATATCTAAAAAATTCACTTGAAGGATGGTTATGAGAAAGGAAATACTTGAAAAACATTTTATGGAGAAGATAAAATGATAGATGAAAAATTAGAACAATATGATGGGAAAGATATAAGAATAGGAAAGATACCATTTAAATTTGAGATTAGAGATGGTGAATATATATTTCATGCAAAAACTACAAACAGATATGGTATAGGTGAATTGCGAGCAACACCATACAACTTTACTAATGAATATTCTGAAGAACCACAAACAAGAGTAAAAGTCTATCATGGTGGTGAAACAGCAAAGGGATTTGTGTTCTCTGACGTATCAGAAGCATATACAGGTCTCTTTAAAGATGCTCTACACTATTTTGATGTTGTAGAGAAACTTGCTCTGTCTGTATTTGAGTGATTCTATGTTGACAAAACGTTCTATGTTATCAGATAATGAACAATGTACGTGCAAGCGTATTGCTGAGATGATGAAAAATGGAAAATTATGAAGAATTTGTAAAGCATGTTGATGAGTGGGATAAACTTGGTATTAGTTGGGGTTTATCTGATTTAAGATGCCTTGCTAAAAAGTATAATACACCAATACTTTACTAAATTAAAGTAAACTTTAAATATCTAAAGTTGCATACTGATTATGGTGATGTAGTGAAAGAACTACAAAAATTTTGTGAAAATATATTGAAAAAAAGGGAAGGATTTGAACTCGGTGAACCCTGGAAGTTCTCTGATAAATCTATGGGAGTCATAGTTCCTATCCTACGTGGTGGTGAGTATAAGAGAGATTATATCACTTTACCAGAAACAGAAAAAGTAGACTTTGAAGATAAGGGAGGTATCAGTCCGATTGGTGTAAAAAATACTGGTGGATTACCACTTTTTATCCGTTCAGGAAGTGTTCTACAAGGCATATCTGGGCAGGATAGAGCAGTTATTCACAGTATGATACTTGACCCGAAAGTTGATATCGATATCAAAGTACGATGTGTTCACGCATCAAGACCAACTTCTCACGGTGGTAAATTCAAGTATAGCGGTATTGCACCCAGAGTTGTACAATCAAGTCTTCGAAAGAGTCAACATGATACTTGGAACAGTGTACAATCATATTTCTGTATGTCCAGTATGGTAGGCAGTGATTTCCAATCAGGTAAAACTAAATCAATGAGAATGGGAAGAAGAAGAAGTCCAGTTTATGGTGCAACTATTGGTGCAACAATAGGAGAATCAGCAGTAAAACATGATGATTTGCCAAGTATTCAGAAGAAACAAAAAGAACTTGATGGAAATCTTCAAGATATCTTGAAACAAGTTCCAGTGCTTGAGAATCAGATAGGTGCAATCATTGTTGGAATGAGTGGTGTTATCGGAGTTGAATCATTTGACCATCCAGAGAGTTGGAAAGCACAATACAAAGATGCCATATCAAACTATTCTGATGAACTTGCTGAAAAAGCAGAGAAATCTCTCTTCAAATTCGATGATTCAAAAGTAATGGAAGTTATCGAAGAATTTCTTACCAGCATATCAAAAGTTGAACCCAAACCAATTGATAAAGGTGGATACATCTTGCAGATGAAGGGATATCTTGGTGAGGTATCAATTCATATGGGTCATGTTGTGCATATGTTTTTGATGCAAACAGATGATGATGAACAACCTGATTTCTCAAATCGTCAACCAAGAATGAGAACAGCAACTATTGGTTTAGATAGTGAAAGAGCAGATGATGTTATCATTGGAAGTGCAAGAGCAAATTTCTTTTATGAACCAGAAACACTTACACCCAGATACAAGACCAAATCGTTTAATGATATGGGTAAATTGTTATCGGTATCTTCGAAGAAAGGCATCAGAAAAGTAACTTCTGCAATCAATGACCAAGGTGGACAGGCAAGTTGGAAAGACATAGAGCAATCGTTAGGCAGTGATTTATCCACTGCCACTATTTCTGCTCGATTAAAAGATGGAAAAGATGCAGGTATTATTGGTGAAAAAATTAGACATAAAAACGGAAAAAAAGTATACACTTTTAAAAAGAGAAAGTGTAATTTATGCCATCTTGGAAAGTGCGACCCTGATGTTGATTTTCACATTGGCGAATACTATTTAGAATAATTTCGAAATCTTTTTATTTCATTATTTAGTTTCAGTAATTGTTGGTGAGGTATGTTTAAACTGCTAATACCAGTGTTAATGATTTGGAATGGTCTTGGACTGATGTTTTTTACCAAGATTGCAGTAGTGTTTTTTATTGCATCTATATTTTTTGGAGTTGCTGTAACATCATATTATTTTTTGAAGAAACATGAGTACAATGAAAGCATAAAGACCCATGTTTACCGCAACATCAAATAGAAAAACATAAAATACCTAACTATATATCTGTTATTGGTGTGGAATGAAAATAGAAATAGTTATTATGCTTATATTATCCGTCGTTTTTATTCCCACTGTTCAAGCAGACATACCTGTTGAAATCGGTTTTGAATGTCCACATATTGTGTACGTTGGAGATGAGTTTGAGGTCAAGGTGTGGTTAGACCCACATGGTCAAAATGTTGATGCGTGGGTTTTAGGAGAAATACGGTATAATCTTTTATCAGCAACAGATGTAAGTATCGTTACACCTTGGCGTAAATCTTATAGTTCTCCAGGGGAAATACAAAATAGTGCTGTGTATGATTTTCAGGGAAGAGTGATTGATACTCAAGCATTTGTTCTTGAAGAGGTTAATGATAAAACAGAGATAGCAAGTATCACATGTATTGCAAGAGCAACTGGTCGTTGTAATCTGAAACTGAAAAGTGTCGAAGTGGCATTTAGAGGTGAATTATACGATGATATTTTGGTAAATGATATTATTGATATTAAACCTCAATCATCAGATAATGGTAATTATAATGAAACAGATAATTTTCCACCTATTGCTAAAATTAGGGAAATGAATACATCTTATTGTGATTGTGAACCAATAGATTTTCAATCGACCAGTTACGATATGGATGGATTTATTGATGAGTATCATTGGGATTTTGGTGATGGGTTAACTTCTGTTCTCCGTTCACCTTCGCACTCATTTATACCAGGAGATTATACGGTTACACTTACTGTTACAGATGATTCTGGTGCAAGTGATTCAACATCAATTAACATTAATATTTATGATACTACAAGTAATGTAAATGATACTACAAACAACAATGACCAAAACGACACTGGAGACCAAGGTGATAATGATACTAATGGAAATACAACAGATGGAAATCAAACAAGGGAAGAATTTGATTATACATATGTTATTATAGTATCTGCTGTACTGGTTGGTGTAGTTATCTTTTACTACATCGGAAAGAGATATTGGTGGTGAGAATGGGTAGATTGAATTTGGAAATTGCAATGGTAGTTATTATTATATTAATTGTGATGCTTTTATCGGTGTTCACATTCAGTTATGTAGAGAGTTTGCGTGGTGGTCCATTACCTGATGAGAATATCCATATTACAGAAGGGGTAGTTACAGGTTATAGTGGTGTATGGTACAAATTTGCAACAGTAACTTTTTCTAACGGAAGTACAATGACTTTTGATGGACGTGGTGTTTGGGATGCAGTATCAGAATTGGAATTAAATCAACAATACCGATTTTATTGGAAATGGTCCACATTTGATTTTGAGACACAAGATGGAAAGTATTTAGGGAAGTGGTGTCTAAGGATTGAAAATGAACAGGGAGTAACAGAGTGGCAACCAAAGTATCCATTTGTCGTGCATGGATTATTTATAGTGTTGGTAATTCTAATTATTATTGCTCCAATTGTGTTTATGTATTGGAACGATGCACGAAAAAAAGAGAAACATGAGAGAGTGGAAAAAACTTAGTATCAGTTTGGCAATATACACTTTTGTTTGTGCCATTGTGGATATGTATTTATCGTACCTTGCGTACATCGATGACCCAGTTTTCTTTATTCATTATGAGGCAAACTATGAAGCAGTACTGTTTTTTCATTATGGTATGTTTCCTATTAACTACATATTTTTCCATGCACTTTATGTTGTTTTCTTTGGTCTGTTTGCTATGAAATTCTTTTCAAAACGAAGAGAGATGATAGTGATTTTATCCGCATTAGTTATTTTATCTGGTTTTGGTCATGTTATTGGTGGACTTACATGGTTTGATACTGGTCGTACAACACATATGCTCATTGATATTTTAAGAGATATGGTCACAATTTTGTCCCTATCAACCATAGGTTTTTATGTAGTTTGTAGATATATGGAATGGAGAAAGAGAGGTGGAAAATTGACCAGGTGTGCGAAGTGTGGAAAGATAACCATATTTACTGATTGTATATGTTCTGACTGTAAGGATAAAGAAATCAAGAGAAAAAAGGAGGAACTACAATTCCAGAAGAAAAACGAGACCCAGCAACCAGAAGGTTTGAATCAGTAGTTGATGGGAAATCTGTTCTTGCAGTGAGAGTTCTCAATATCACAGCAAAAAACTTTCGTATTATTGATAAAGAAAGTGGTAAACCTATTGGCAAAAAACATGTCCAAAAAATTGATAAGGATTTTGATTTCAGTGAAGCAATGAGAACAGAAGATGTGCTTGCTATTGTAGACCATATAAACAGTTGTAATAGACATGCATATAGAGTTAAGTATGGTAAAGAACCACCAAGAGATTACATTGAGATACGAGTGAATTCTGATTATTATGAATCAACCGAGAACATCAAATGCCCTCAATGTGGGTTTGTAATTAGTTATCGCAAGAAAGATTTACCATTAAGAGTTGTTTGCCCACGATGTGGGAAGGATGGTATGATAAGATGAAAGAAGATGTTGAGATATATCTAAAAGGTAGAAAAGTACCAATTGTTATTCACGGTGCAGAATATTTAGGACACACAAGACCAGATGGCAAGGAAACAAAACATTGGCATTATTACAAAGATGCTGAAGGTAAAATATACCACATCCGAAAGAAGTGGATGCAACTTGTCGTATCACATGAAATTGAATGATGCAGAATGTCCTTCATGCAATAATACATTTCCATTCTACAAATATCACACTCACGATACACAGTTAACATGTCCGTATTGTTATACTCCATCTATTGTCTATCTGAACGATAAGGCATACAAAAAAGATAGCAAGTTTTTTTATAACACCGTAAAGGTTACACTTATTTTGCTCATCATCATGGTAAGCAATGCATCATATAGAAGTTTTATTTTGTATGAAGAAGATGAATATGTTTGTAGACATATGGCAAGAGATTTAGAGATAACCATTGAAAAGTTTGGTATCCCTGTGCTTATCAAAAGGGGAGATAAAATCAATGGAGATACTGGGCATATGTGGATAAATATCTATGGTCTTGATATTGATTCGGTCACTATGATACCATCACCAATGGGACTAATGTACGAAAATATTGATACATATGATAATTATGCTGATTACGATACATAATTTTTCAGAAAATTTATAATGGGTAACTCCATTACTATCTATGTGTTGGTCTGTGAGGAGTGCGGAGTAGTCATAACGCAAAAGAATTTCTGGAAACACAAACATAACAGTTACGTTTTCAGAGATGAGGTGGTGAGTAATGAAAATAAGATGGTCAAATCAAAAGGAAAGACCAAAAGAAAATCAAGCATGGAATGATTATAAAAAGAAAGGAGGAAAAATTGTAGATTTAGGGGTGAGAGAGTGAAATTTCATCACTTTATTTACATGAGATTATTAGAACAACTTATCAGGGAAGATGAAGATGAGCAACCTGATAAAGAAATTTGAGGACACTGTGTGTCGTATCTGTGGTGAGAAAGCAACTTGCCACTGCAATTATGGTGAATGGGAACACTATTGTCTTGACCATTATCATTTGAGTGTTCATCCACAGTATAAAGATGGTAGGCATGACGTTCTGGGATAAATCATCAACAAAATTTCTTGTTTATGCTGAAATATTTGTTATTATGACCATAGTGTTGTATTCAGGATTTAATTTCTTTTCTGATATGGTTGAAGATATGAAAGATGAAGTAGAAGGAACAAACACATCAATGGGTAACACATCAAAAATATTTGATGGTCCTTTTGAAGTTCTTGCTGACATTATGCCTTTTTTCTGGTTTGCTATGATACTGTTTATGATTGGAAATATGTGGTTTCGATTTGGAGGGTGTAGATATTAGGAAGTGAAAAAATGGAACAAAGAGTTGGTGAGGAAAAGAATATTATCAAAGCAGGTGATTTTATTATATTTGTAAAAGATAAAGATATTGTTAATGTAAATACCATTCGTTGTATTTTTTGGCATAAGGAAACTCAACAGGTCAGAATAAAATACGACGGTTTGGAAAGTAATATGGCAAGATTAAGACATGTAACATTTGATGAAGTAGTAGATTTTTTAAAGAAACACAATATTAAGACCAGAAGAGTATAAGGTGGTGAGTAGATAGCAAGTAGATATTCAGGAGTTTCCTTTGGTGGGTTACTCAACAGAGTAAACATTTTCGGTGAGAAGTATTATGTTGTATATGGAAAGGGGAAACTTGGATACGGATATCATGTTTTTGAGTACTCTAAGTGGAATAAACTATTTAGAAAATTTTATTTCATATTTCCTATCTTTGATGTAGTAATGATTGGAACGTTTATCATAGGGCAACTCTTGAAACCGTATGTACCAACGTTACCAGCAGGACCAGCAATAGAGTTATCTCCTGGTTTGATAGAGTTATTAGCAATTATTTTACCATTCATTATTATATTTCTTGAATTTAGTTTACTATATCTGGTTATTTTCAGAGGGGTAAGAACGTGGCATGGTTCTGAACATAAACTAATATCAGCAATGGAAAACGATGATATTGATAATGCAGAAAAGTATGACCCGATACATGAACGATGTGGTGGAACTCTTATGCCAACTATTATTGTAGCTGGAATATGTTGGTCTTTCGTTGTTACAGCAACTGGATTTCCATTCGGGCAGTTCACGTTTATGTCTTTCTTTATTTTTCTGAACGTAAGATACTTCCATAAGTATGATAAAGTTGGCATATGGTTTGGCAAATGGTTACAACGACATGCTACAGTATCAGAACCTGAACCCTGGAAGATAAATCTCGGTAGGATTGCTGTAAAACAGTTAGTAAAAGCAGAGAATGGTGATAATTTTAGGGAAAGTGCAGTGTTGATAAAATGATAGATGATGAGTTGATTTGTAGCATATGTAATAAACCTATGGAATCTGTTGAATGGATATGGGATGATGAGAATGCTCACAAGGAATGTGCATTAGAATTAGCAGAATATCAGTGTGCTGAATGTGGCAGATGGTTTGAGGTAACAGGAGAGGGATGCTGTGATGTCTGCGGTGGAACAGAATGGAAAAAATTAACTGCAAAAGATAAAGAAGCGATTAAAAATGACCCAAAAATGTAGAAAATTATATAAATCACTTCTGTTATACACTATATCACAATGATGACTAAGTTCGATAGACAAGCGATTATCCGAGGTGGATATCCCACCACAATAGAGGGTAATTGCCATAAATTTGTCGAATGAACGAAAATGGTCATCTCTCTTTTTGGTGTGATTTATGTGTTATCCCTTGGGGGATGACCAGATTTTGTTTTTTCGGCATTATGCATTCATGGTGTAGTGGTATCATGGCGGACTGTCTATCCGTCGACGGGGGTTCGATTCCCCCTGAGTGCGTGGTGAAAGAACCAATGACAAAAGAAAAGTATCCAGAATATCTGGAAGAACTTGAAGAGACAAGAACTCTTCAAACGGAAAAAGGTGAATTAGAAATCACCTATAAGCATATGCCAAACGTGGTTGGAAAACGAAGCAAGCATACTGGTCTTCCAATTTGGGTTGGTACTACAACTGCCAAAGCAAGTATCAATGGTGGAACAGCAGAAGAAACTGAAGCAAAGTGTTGGTTGAATGAACCATTCACTTACAGTAGAGGTCGAGTTGTTTCAACTGGAAGATTGCTAAAGCAATTCGGTTTACCAACATCACTCGCTGAACAAGTTAAGGAGTAAGGTTTGCCCCTTACCTTCTCCTTTCTTGGTGATAGTATGTACCCATATAAGAGAATTAAACTAAAAGACGGTTCAACCAGAGATGAGCATAGATTAGTTATGGAAAAACATCTTGGAAGAAAACTAAATTCAACAGAGGTAGTTCATCATAAAAATGGAAATCCAAGAGACAACAGAATAGAAAATTTAGAAGTAACAACAAGGTCTGGTAATTCTTATATTCATTATAAGAAAGGTGATTATCAATCATTCAAAGATAAAGAAGGACAAAGAGTTGACAGTAAGATTACAAAAGATGGTATGTTATATAGATGTACCATATGTAACAAGATGATACATGAATCTAAATTTTCTACTGATAACTCTCGATGGAATAAAAAATTTAAGTGGTGTAAATCCTGTCATAGTAAAAAAAGAAAAAAGACCGATTAGTGTAGCGGACAATCACATCTGCCTTTCAAGCAGGTAACGTAGGGTTCAAATCCCTCATCGGTCATCATCATGGGTAGTCCATGTGGTATAAGTGAACGATTGGAGACGGGTCATGGAATGCTCCTTTCAAGTAACGAAATCCGAGGGGTGTGATTCCCCTCCTACCCCAAATGGTGGAGATAGTGCAATCGGAATAGCATTACGGTTTGTGATACCGTAGATATGGGTTCAAGTCCCGTTCTCTACCCTATGTCAAGAACGTATCGATTAATCGGATACAAAAATGGCAAACCACAATACACAAAGAACGAAAACAATCATCCTTTGTATCGATGGTATAAAAAAGACCATTGCATAGCACGGAAAAAGTACTTTCGTGCATATCGAAGAAAACGCAAAGTGTTTCTCAAGAAATTTGGAGAACACATCAGGTTTGTTCCAACTAATGGTTGGATAACAAACTAAAGGAACAGTAGAACAATCTGGGAGTTCGCCATCCTGAAGAGGTGGATGTTGCAAGTTCAAATCTTGCCTGTTCCACTATGAAAATAAGTATGTGGATACCAAAAAACAGAGAACCTTCTTGGATACAGAAGTTTGTATCTAAGGAGATATCACAAGCAAGCAATATCAAATTGCCGTCTACGAGAAAGGCAACAATCCGTTCTTTAACAACGGTGATGAACAATGCTCGTCGAGGTTCCTGTATCTTTGCAGAGGATACTGATTTCACATTGGAACCTTACGAAGGCAAGCAAACGTTCTACAAGTGCGCTAACGAATATATCAAACCATCTGTGCCAAAAAACTTCAACTGACTGCTTGTATGCTTCGATGCTGATGAACTCTATATTGGAGAATTCAACGGTAAAGAAGTGAGGCAGTTACATCAAAAATCAAGTCTGGTTCCACATAAACATGGCAAAGGTGGACAATCTCAAAGAAGATTTGAGAGAGGTAGAATTGAAGCACTGAAGCATTGGTTTAAGGATGTTGCAGAAATCACAGAGCATTTCTGTTCCGATAGACCTATATGACTCGGATGTAATTCTATCTATAGAACGCAAATCAAGAAATACATGAGCAATAATCTTGATGTAAAATATAAGGGCAGTGTATCAGTAGATGATAACTGCCTTTGGCAACTTGCAGGTGTATCAAGATACTCATAGGCAGGTAGCATAATCTGGTAATGCATCACGTTTACACCGTGACGACTGCGGGTTCAAATCCCTCCCTGCCTATATATTTGCTTGTTTCTTCCAATTCCAGATTGTGGAACGAGGAATATGGTGTATATTAGAAACTTTTCTGATTGGCATTCCTTTCTTGAGTTTCTTTAACACTTTCTGCTTTCTTTCCTGGGAGTATGTTTTTCGTTTCATATATCGTGAAGAAACATAATAAAATATAAATAAAACCCAGAAATAAATATAAAACAGTTAAAAAACAGTATGACCTCGTGGCGGAATGGTTTAACGCACTTGCCTGCAAAGCAAGGTATTGCAAGTTCAAATCTTGCCGAGGTCTTGGATTTGTAGTTCAGTAAGGTTGAACACCAGACTCTTAATCTGCACGACGCGGGTTCAAATCCCGCCAAATCCTCTGAATCCGTAACACAACCAGGATTAGTGTGCTGGACTTTTAATCCAGGTGATGGGGGTTCAAATCCCCTCGGATTCACTCATGGGGTCGTGGTCTAACCAGGAATGATACTCCGTTTGCAACGGAATGACTGTGGGTTCAAATCCCGCCGACTCCACTAATCTCACGGGACCTTAGCATAGTGGTTAGTGCGCCGTTCTCATAAATCGGTGGTCGTGAGTTCGAATCTCTCAGGTCCCATGCGAGTGTAGCATAGTGGTTAATGCACTACTCTGATAAGGTAGGGACCGAAGGTTCAAATCCTTCCACTCGCACTATGATTTGCAAACTATGTAAAGAAAGAGAAGTACCAGATGAGTATCAAGAATTGGAACTCTGCTCTGAATGTGTGCAAATAATCCTATCAGAGATATTATCATCATAACTGCTCTTGGTGTAACGGTAGCATGATGGTCTGTAGAACCATCGGTAAGAGTTCAAATCTCTTAGAGCAGATTTGGGTGTGTAGCACAACGGAAATGCGTCTCCCTTCGAAGGAGTTGATTGAGGGTTCGAATCCCTTCATGCCCGCTATGGAAACATAGTTCAATCGGTAGAATGCTGGTCTCCAAAACCAGAGGTTGTGGGTTCGATTCCTACTGTTTCCACTGGTACTGTAGCAAAACTGGATACTGCACTCCCCTTGTAAGGGAAAGATTGGGTGTTCGACTCACCCCAGTACCTTAGTCCCATAGGTTAATGGTAAACTCTCTGACTTTGAATCAGAACACCCCTGTTCGAATCAGGGTGGGACTGCTATGAAAATATGTGCAATGTCTGATTTGCATGGAAAAATCTTGGAAGTTCAAATTCCCAAGTGTGATGTATTAGTGGTAGCAGGAGACCTCAGTATGAATGGAAACGCTTGGTGGTTCTTGAATTTCTTTGTTCCTGTTATGGAAACCAACAAAAATCAATTTGATAAATGCATTGTGGTATTTGGCAACCATGATGACAAAATCGATTTGGGTGATATTTACAAAGAAGGAATTCCTGATTACATCGAGATATTATTTGGTACAAGCATCAAATACAAGGGGAAGAAATTCTTTGGAAACCCATACTGTAAATCATCTCCTGAAATCATTGATAGTTTACTCAATCGAGAAGAAGAAGTCCTCAAGGATATATACAGTGAGATACCAGAAGATACTGATGTGCTTATCACTCATCAACCACCTTATGGATACGGAGATACAGTTAAAAACCAATCATACCATTTGGGAAGTGAGTCGTTGATGGATAGGATTAGAATTGTGAAACCTGACATTCACATCTTTGGACACATTCACACTGGAAAGAAATACGAAGAAAATAATGGAACGAAGTTCTACAATGTATCAGTGTTGGATGAATACTACAACGTTGCATACAAACCAACAATCATAAATTTGGGTCTATAGGGTAGTTTGGTCCATCCCCGCACGTTTGGAACGTGCAAACCCCAGTTCAAATCTGGGTAGACCCACTCGCACCTGTACGTTAGTGGCAGACCGTTGCCCTTCCAAGGCAACAACAAGGGTTCGAATCCCTTCAGGTGCATCTGTGGATGTAGCATAACCTGGTTAGTGCTTCCGACTGTTAATCGGAATGGTGGAGGTTCAAATCCTCCCATCCACGCTTTGCCCTCGTAACATAGTGGAAGTGTCACGGACTTCTAATCCGTTGGGTGCGAGTTCGAGTCTCGTCGGGGGCGTATGACAGAATTTAAAGTAATGGCAATACCAGATATGATACGCAACTATCCAAACCTACCAAAACAGTATTCATTCAAAGAGGGAGATATTCAAATTATCACAATTACCAGAGATGATAAGTATGAATATAACTTCACTCCACTTGTTGAATTGGACTTTGATGACATCACAAAATATGACCTAAATGTGTTGGATGAAGATACGCAAAAGAAGTTCACTTTCGTGTCGGAAAAACATGTTGAAAGGTTGTTAGAAAAACTACCTGAAATCAAAAATGCACACCTTGTATTTGTATGTTGCGACGCAGGGGTATCACGCAGTCCAGCAGTTGCACAGGCATTGGCACATTTTCTTGGTGAAGGAAAATCGTATGGTAATCTTACATATCGGTATCCGTTTGCCAATAAAGATGTGTTTGAAACAGTGCTTATTGGGTTGCAAAAACATACTCAAAAACTCTACAAAATTGATAACTCTTAAATACAATGTGGTTGATATATAGCATTAAATAATTGAAGGACGATGAGTACTCACTTTTTTTATGGTTCTGTAACTCATCGTCTTTCTTCCCTCCCAAAAATTTTAAATAATCACCTTTACATATTAATATTTTAATGGGACCAGAGGAAAAAGAGAAAGAAATCTGGCGTTGGTATTGTGCCTGTTGCTAATACATAAAATTAATAAACACTACGCTTGTTACCTTATTGGTGAGAGAGAGTGAAATACTCTGCAATAGTTGTTTTTGTAATGCTGGTACTAACCATTATTCCTATTTCAGTGTCAAGTGATTCATCAGATGATTTATGGATAGAATATCCATCTGAAGTCATTAATGGAGATAGTTTTTCAATGAATATATATCTTGACCCAGATATAAACATATCAGCATGGGTTACAGATTATTTAACATATGATTCTGATGTTTTGAACGCGACAAAGGTTGAACTTAGTAATTTTTGGAATGGAACAGCATTCAAATCAACAGGTTTCATAAATAATGACCTTGGTAAACACAACGAGAGTCAAGCATTTAGACAAATTGGTTCTGATGAAAATAAGTCTTTGTTTAAAATTTACTTTGATGCTATCCAAGCAGGAGTAACAAACATTGAATGTTTTGTTAGTTATGGAGATGGAACATCGTCATATTCCGATACTATATCATTTACTCTAACTGTTGAAGCAACAGTTGGAGATTTTATTGCTACTGCGACAACTGATAAATCTATTGAATTGTCTTGGAGTAACATACCTGGATTTGATAAAACTGTTATCACCGTTAATGAATCTGGAACAAGTAATGGTTACATGTCAGAACAAACAGAGATTTACAACGGAACAGGAACATGGATTAATTATACTTCTGAATTAACACCAGCAACACCATATTACTTTACTGCATGGGGATGGAATGAAACATATCAAGTATTTACCAATTATTCTGTACATGATTGGGAAGTAACAAAAAGTAATTTTACATTAGAATTGCTATCGCCATTTAACTATTTAACATCAAAAAACCGTACAAAAAGAAATTTTAATGGTGTAAACTATCACTATGATGGATATGCTGGTTGGAATAAATACTTGAAATGTACTATACGTTGGTTTAATGATACAGGTAAAAATCCGAGTTGGCAATTATATTCAGATAACTCATTAATTAGTTCATCTCATGCTTCTGGTCTTCATATGTCAGGAACTGTGAATGTTGATTTATACCCTCCATATGCAAAAGAGAGAATTGCATTATCACAAGGAAATAAAAATGTCAACTGGACATTTAATATTACAGATGGATATACATACAAATTCTATGAAGTAGGTTATCACACATATGAATTAGTACATTCAGGAGAGTGGGGTGGTACTGAGGATTCTCGCTATGATATAAATAATGATGGTAGCGAAGTTAATGTTAATGATTTATTACAAACTTGGACAAACAGATGGTCTATTGGTGATGGAGAACATGACTATTGGAAATTATATGATGTAAATAATGATGGTAATGTTTCTGTAATTGATTTGTCAGAAATCTGGTCTCATAGAACTTGTGGTGGATTTTCACCTACAAATACATCTAATAAAGCAATGATTTATGTTGATGATAACTACGATTCAAATACTATTGGTTGGAAAGTTGACCATTTTAACAATATTACAGAAGCAGTTGAGAATGTTAAATTAGGAGGTACAGTTAAAGTATATCCTGGTACTTACACAGAAAAACAAATCATAGTTGATAAGAATATAACAATAATTGGTTCTGGTAAGGACAAGACATTTGCAATTGGTAGTGGAACAAGAAGTTTATTCTGGATTGCAGAAGATGATGTTAGTATTCGTGGATTTAATCTTTCCAATCCAACTACAAACAATGTTGCTTGTATCTGGGTAATAGGAGAAAATGCCACAATAAGAGATTGTCATTGTAGAAATAGTCATGCAGGTGTATATTTTAAAGCACAACGATTTAGTAGCGTCATAAATAATACAATGGACAGTCTAACTTATGGTATTTACACACTAACGAGTAATCATATATTCAATGAAAATACTATTAGAAATTGTAGTCGAGGTATAAAATTAAGGTTTTGTAAAAATAATTTAGTTGCATATAACGTCATAAAAAACTGTGATGGTAGAGCAATCGTTTGTGGTGATGGTACTGAATTTAATATCATATCAAATAACACATTTATAAATAATAACCTGAGTAGTTCTCAAGTTTCTACATCTGACCATGTGTATGACGAATCACCCGATGATATATTTTATCACAATTATTATGATGATTATATAGGAACAGGAGTATACAGTTGGTACACACACAGTAACTATAATGAAGATATAAATCCAAGAGCAAGTCCATAGTGAATAAATCGAAATAAATTTAAAGTGCAAATATATTTCATTTTACGTAGTGAGGACAACAGAATTTTTTGGAAAAACCCATTTTTCCTCCCTTAAAAACTGTTGTCCTTTACCTACCAAAATCTTTTTAAACTGTTGATGCATACATTTAATCCTACGTTATGGGAGTAGACTGTTTTTTAGAATAATTACTCCCCTCGTTGTTAACGAGGTGGGAAAATGGTCAATCCGCCGTCCTCATGAGTCGGAGATTGCAGGTTCAAATCCTGCCCTCGTTATCTTTTAATATTATGACCCAATACGGTTACTATGACCTTCCAGTGCCAAAACTGTAAAGCACGCATGACTTTTATCCATCAAATGACTTGCCCTCATTGTGGCAGTTCTCATATTGTCCGTTTAATTAATACAAAAAACTTAAAATAATAAAAGTTATATCTTTTCATATGGTGAGGTATACGAGAGGTGGTATGAGCATTGTCTTTATCGTTTTGGCAGGCATGTCCATTATTTCACTGTATCATATGATGCAGTTTTTCTATGAAGGATTATCAGGGCATCCATTTGATTTGTTTGTATATACCAATGTGTTCATTCGGTTATGGTATTGGTGGACACCAAGTGTGTTTCTATTTTTAATATCAATTAGCAACTTTTTATCAATTTATAAGAAAGGCAGTATCAAGAAAGCATATGATGAATTCTTTGAGGAAGGAGAATGAGTTTTGATAATTTCATTCGAAAACCACATGTGAAGTTACTCTTTTATGCAGAAATCCTTATTGTTATGATGACCGTTTTTTACAGTGTTACCACTGAATTAAGAGAAAATCTTGATGAGTTTGAAGAAGAGGAACTGGAACAAATTGCAGATGATAATATACCAGATATTGTTAATATAATTGGATTATTGTTAATTGTTGGTGTTGCTATGAGTATCATTTCGGTGGTGTATAGTTTTGTCAGATGAAACCAGAGTAGTTCATTGCAAAAAAGAAGCATATGATGTTTACATCGGTAGACCTTCAGTTTGGGGAAACCCATTTCATGTTGGTGAAGATGGGACACGAGAAGAAGTAATCGAGAAGTATCGGGAATGGGTGCAAGAGCAACCGTACCTGATGGATAAGTTACACACCCTAAGGGGAAAGACTTTGGGTTGTTGGTGTAAACCAAAAGCATGTCATGGAGATGTGCTTGTTGAATTAATCGAGGAGGAAGAAAATGGCATATGAACCAGGATTACAAGATTATATAGATACGTATATTATGGAAACAGGACGGCATCCATTTGATGATTTAGATGAGGACGATTAATGGAAGATATTTTTGAAAGAGAGAAGGAAGTGCGTTGCCACCATTGCGGTAAGGTCATCAAAAAGGTTGATGCCATATTGTGGAATGGAATGAGGTACGTGGATTGGATGCCACCATTTGATTTCTATTGTAAAAATTGCGTCAAAAAGTTAACATCCGATTGGGACATCAATGCTTTGAAAATACTGGAAAAACGAGAATCGAGTTTTAATAAATCTTAATACTTT
>Ga0180433_10001508_pt1 | contig 38691 bp, 33 predicted proteins | sample SS_ome_8_FD_132980 | JGI IMG/M metagenome (GOLD analysis project Ga0180433, IMG submission 132980) | Hypersaline lake sediment archaeal communities from the Salton Sea, California, USA - SS_1_D_1 metaG | ecosystem: Environmental > Aquatic > Non-marine Saline and Alkaline > Hypersaline >... | reverse complement strand
GCCACTCCCTATTGTGCTTTGCTTTTCCATAGCGGTGGTGTGTACCTCCTTCCTGTTTTCTTCACTAACAGAAAGAGTACTCGCTGCCGCTAATTATTTCCACACCTTTTGAGTATACCTCCTTAAGACAAGATTTCTTAGCAAGCTTATAACAGACCAAGCAAGCCATAATTTTTCTAAACGTAACATCCTCCATTTCGAGTCCATCTTAGAAGAAACCAAAGTACAGCCGCCGCGCCTTACTGTATGTTCATCGTATTTTGAATCTTGTAAGCAAGCATCTTTACTCCATTCAGAATGAAAAACCATACCAGCGCGTACCCCCACACAATGCCAGCATTCAGCCAGCCAACAGGAGTTATTAGAAGGCCATATACTGCTATCAAGGTTCCCACTATTTGAGTAGCTTCCAGAGGTATGAATAGCTTGAGGCTGGGATACGGTTTTTCCCAGAAAGCAGCCCGTGTACGGGTAAGGAATATCGTCATATGGCCGGCAACAAGCAATTTTAGAAAAACCATTGTCTGTATGACTCCGTCAGGATAATCAGTGTATTCACGCAGAAAATAGAAGAAAAGAAAAGACGAAATAACTCCCGCTATGCCCAAAATGCCTGCCATAGAGAGAACTCTAGGCATATCCCATCGTACCGGGTGACTTGCCGTTCGGACGTTGTCCCATGCGATGGAAATTATTGGTATATCATTCAATATAGCCAGGAGTATGATCATTATGGCGTTGACCGGATAGAAATTGAATATCAAGACTGAAATTGTGATGAATAAAAGCAGCCGGATAGTCTCAGTAATGCGATAGGTGGCGTAGCTTATCATCCGTTCAAAGATACGTCTTGCTTCTTCTACCGCTCTGGTGATGACACCAAGTCCTGCCGCTGTAAGCACAAGAGCGGCGGCCGAACGCGCCGCGTCGGCTGCTCCTTGAACTGCTATGCCAACATCAGCCTGCTTCAACGCCGGAGCATCATTCACGCCATCGCCGGTCATTCCGATAATAGTATCTTGGGATTGAAATGCCTTGATGATATTGAACTTGTGCTCAGGCGTCACTTCGGCAAAACCATCGGCTTCGGTCACTTTCTTAACCACTGCCGGCTCATCTGGTTTGCTATCCTCGGTAAAGACATCAGTAGCTACCTTAATATCACCCCCAAGGTCAAGCTGGTTAGCAACTTGCTTGGCTATAGCCAGATGGTCGCCAGTTACCATTCTTACATCAATTCCATGTTCTTTGGCCGCTTTCACTACCTCTGTAGAATCTTCACGCGGTGGATCCAGCAGGGATAATAGCCCCAAATACTGCCACTTCCCATTTCCATTTTTTCTGGCTACCCCTAGTGCACGGAATCCCTTCTTACCTAAATCATCAACCTTGGAATTGACTTCTTTCGACGTTTTGTCATCCGGTCCTACTAGGTTCAATATAGCTTGGGGAGCGCCTTTGGCCACCGTAAATTTTTTACCCTTATATTCAATATCGGCATCGGCCATCTTTCTCGTAGGATCGAAGGGGCGAAATTCTTTAAACTTATATTTGTCGAGTTCACTAGTGTCATCGAGAGCTGCCAATATAGCTTTATCAATCGGGTCTTCTACATCATCATTCTGCTGCACCGTCAGGGCTGCCGCCATTATGAGATCGTTTTTACTCTCTGCGCTAAGCAGAACAGGGTCCTGCAATTCCAATTCATTCTTTGTAAGAGTTCCGGTCTTATCGGCACATAGCACTTTTAACCCTGCCATTTCTTCCATGGCTGGCAGCTTAGAGACTATCGCTTTCCACTTCGCCAGCCGTCCGGCACCAATAGACATAGTGACGGAAAGAACCGCTGGTAAAGCTACCGGGATGCCCGCTAAGGTAAGCCCCAGAGCAAAAATAACTACTTCGATTATCGGATCACCTCTGAGTAGTATACTGACCAGGACTATTGTAACCACCAGCACAGCCGCTGAACCCATGAGGAAATAGCCTATTCGAAGAACGGCTCGCTGGAAGTGTGATTTCTCCTTGGCTCCAGCAACAAGTTCAACGGTTCTGGCGAATCGGGTGTTTCTACCAGTTGCAGTTATGACAGCCCTTGCTTCGCCCTGCTTTACGCTTGTCCCTGAATAAACGTTATCTGACTCTTCTTTATCCACGGGAAGGGACTCGCCGGTAAGAGCAGATTCATCCGCGCTAACATGCTGCTTTTCTAGGAGCTTGGCATCAGCAGGAACGATGTTACCTATATGCAAGACGATAATATCACCAGGCACGAGCTGTCGTGCCGGGATCGTTTTTTGTTTTCCCTCTCTAATGACCCGCGCGTCTAGGGCCATCTCTTTCTTAAGCGCTTCAATTGCCTCATTTGCCTTGCTTTCATGCCAATAGCTGACCCCACCATTTACTAACAGCAGCGCCAGGATAACACCGAATTCTTCCCATCTTTGCACTGAACCTGCTAGAATAGCAGCTACTTCAATCATCCAGGGAATCGGACCCCAGAAGTGCGAAAGAAATTCCAAGACCGGGTTCTTTTTTTCCTCCTCAATGGCATTCTCGCCGTATTTCTCTAACCGCTTCTGCGCTTCGTCTCTACTGAGACCCTTTTGAGAATCAGTGTCAAGTTCTTTTAATACCTCTCTGCTGGAGACTTCTTCGAGATGCTTGCCATCTACTTTATCAGACATACTCAGCCCTCCTTTCGCTCAGCTTTTGCTACTACTTGCATGACTGACAGCACACTGTCGGGGTTTACCGAGATTGAGTCGATGCCTGCTTCCACCAAGAAAGCGGCAAATTCAGGATGGTCACTTGGAGCCTGCCCGCATAAGCCTACATTCCTCTTTTTCTTGTGCGCCGAAGCTATTAGTACGGCAATAGAATTCTTAACTGCCTTGTGCTGCTCGTCGAAAAGATAGGACAGTTCCATTGAATCCCGGTCTACACCCAGAACGAGCTGCGTGAGGTCATTAGACCCAATGGAGAATCCATCAAAGTATTTACAAAAATCTTCAGCCAGGATAATGTTTGAAGGTATCTCAGCCATAACATAGACTTGAAGACCATCTTCTTTTCTCTCCAGACCGTTATTTGCTAATACGTTCAGAATTTTCCCAGCTTCCTCTGGCGTGCGGCAAAAAGGAATCATAACTATCACGTTATTCAGGCCCATGACATCCCGGACTCGCTTTATAGCTCGACACTCCAGAGCAAACCCTTCCTGATAGCGATCACTGTAGTAACGAGAGGCGCCACGGAATCCGATCATAGGATTTTCCTCATCACTCTCGAACTGCTGACCACCAATGAGATTGGCGTATTCATTGGTCTTGAAATCGCTCATTCGTACAATGACCGGGTTCGGATACTGCGAGGCAGCAATCCGGGCGATTCCCTGTGCCAGGTGGTCCACAAAATAAGCAGTTTTATCTTCATAGCCTTCTGTCAGATCTCGTATATTATGCTTTTCCTTATCGTCTTTAAGCTCATCGAAATGGACTAGAGCCATGGGGTGAATCTTGATTATGTTATTGATGATGAATTCCATACGTGCCAAGCCGATACCCTTGCAGGGTAAACGCCACCAACGAAATGAAGCAGCAGGACTGGATATATTTATCATTACCTGAGTCTTGATTTCTGGCGCATCCTTTAGATTCACATCTGAAACTTCAAAATCAAGGATACCTTTGTACACATAACCTTCGTCGCCCTCGGCACATGAAATAGTGATTTCCTGTTCGTCTTTTAATCTTTCTGTTGCCTTGCCGGTACCGACGATGGCTGCAATTCCAAGTTCTCTGCTGACAATAGCAGCGTGGGAGGTGCGCCCCCCAAGGTCGGTCACGATTCCCGCAGAACGTTTCATGATAGGCACCCAGTCAGGATCTGTCATACCCGTGACCAAGACTGAACCGTCTTTGAATTCATCGATGTCCTCTGCACTCTTTATGACCTGTGCTTTGCCCGCAGCAATGGCCTGCCCTATACTTAAGCCACTCAAGAGTCGCTCACCTTGCTCCTTCAGGCGGTAGGTTTTGAGTGAAGTAGCTTCCTTCTGTGATTGGACTGTCTCGGGTCGAGCCTGGACGATAAAAAGCTCCTCTGTTTCCCCGTCTTTAGCCCATTCCATGTCCATGGGTTTGCCGTAATGCGCTTCAATGTCACAAGCCCACCGCGCCAGTTTCACAATCTCATCGTCGCCCAGGGCAAAAGTGCGGCGCTCTTTTCGCGATGTTTTTACTGTTTTTGTCATCTTGGTACCGCCTGTGCCATATACTATCTTCCTCGATTTCTCACCCAGGACTTTTCCGATTATGGGTTTGAAGTCACGCTTTCCCAAGAGGGGCTTAAAAATAACATATTCGTCAGGGGTAACCGATCCCTGTACGACGCTTTCTCCCAGTCCCCATGACGCGTTTATGACCACTACATCTCGAAAGCCAGTTTCAGGGTCCAGGGAAAACATTACGCCAGCGCTGGACTTATCTGAACGTACCATCTTTTGCACGCCTACAGAAAGGGCAACCTTCATATGGTTAAAACCTTTCTCTTGTCGATAGCTGATAGCTCGATCAGTGAACAGAGAGGCATAACATTGCTTGAACGCTTCCAGCACTCGTTTCTCTCCAGAAACATTCAAGAAAGTCTCCTGCTGACCGGCAAAGCTAGCTTCCGGGAGATCTTCCGCTGTGCCGCTGCTTCTGACCGCTACACTTACATTTTCGGTCTCATAGCGCTTGCCTAATTCCCGATATGAAGACTTGATTAAATCAGTGAGTCCGGATGGAAATTCAGCCTCGGCAAACATCTGGCGTATATTGCTACCTACCTCATGAAGTGATTTCTTCTTATTCCGTAATTCTTCAAGCTGCGTTTGTATCTTATCAGTCAAATCATTCGCTTCCAGGAAAGCGTGATAGGCATTAGCCGTGGTAGCAAAGCCATCAGGTATGGGAATGCCTTTACTCTTAAGCTCTTGTATCATCTCTCCGAGACTAGAGTTCTTGCCGCCAACCTCACCCACATCGTCTTTACCCACCTCTTCAAACCAGACTAATTGTTTTTCCTTCGTTTTGACTGCCATGTTGCGCCTCCTTTATATAGTTATATTGCTCTTTCCGCCTCCAGAGTATCATTGATGCGAAATGGGTCTAATACTATCCTGGCAATCCTGCGATTCAACGATTGTAGTGTCTGAAGATCTCCTAGTGCCTCAGCATTAGACATCGCGCCAAAGGAATATGACTGTCCCGTGACGGGTATATCTTTATAACGGTCCGGAACGACCTGCAAGAACAGACCTTTGTTCGGGCCACCTTTATGAAGCTGGCCAGTGGAATGCAGAAAACGCGGCCCATATCCCAAGGTTGTTGCCAGTTGGTAATTCTCGATTATATTGAGGCGCAGCCTATAAAAGGCTTCGTCAGTTTCGGGTGTTTGCCGGATATAGGCCATTATAGCGAAATAGTCGCCTTGCGTTGCTCGTGACAGCAGGTCACAAAGCGATTTGTCTGCCTCTATAGATGGTAACTTGTTCCTATCTTTGTATTGGCTAAGGATTTTCTTTGTGGCGTCCTTGCTGCGCTGTACATCAGGCTGATTAAAAGGATGAATGCCAATCAGCATCCCAACTACGGCAATGGCGAATTCCCAGAGATAGAATAGGGCGCCAAGCTCCAGCTCGTCTTCGGCCTCTATCATTGCTATTGGTTGTCCAGCGGATTTCACCTCGTCAATAAAGGAGTCAGTGGTCGAGTTACTTCCGCCTTTCAGGCGCAAATAAACAAATGCCCTGTCATTGCCATATAGACTCGCCTCAACCTGCGGTTCACCAGTAATAGGTACCAGGCCTTTACCACTTTTACCGGTGCTTTCCGCAATGAGCTGTTCCGCCCAGAGGCCGAAGCTGTTTAAGGTAGAGGATGTGATTATTGTTACTTTATCTCTGCCTTGCTTCATCATAGCTCCGAGGTAGGCCGCCAGTCGACATCCTTCATTTTCTTCTGCTCTCAAGTTGGGCCCACATCGTCCACGAATTTTTCCGGCGGAGGCAAGCAGTTCCTCAATATCGATGCCCATGACTGTTGCCGGAACCAACCCGAAATACGAGAGCACCGAGTATCTTCCACCGATATCTTCAGGATTACGGAAGATTCGTCGGAACCCTTTCTCCTGCGCCAAGCTCTCTAAAGGGGATCCGGGATCGGTAATCGCCGTGAAATGCGCCCCGGCATTGATACCACTATTATTAGATTCGACAGCATGAAAGTAATTAAACAGAGCAAGCGTTTCCGCTGTCGTGCCAGACTTGGACGAGACTAAAAACAGAGCCTTGGAGGGTTCAATTGATTCACGAACGTTATTTACTGTTTCAGGTATAGTGGAGTCCAACACCGTTAGTCGAGAGCAATCATCTTTATGGCCCAGCACTTGGTTAAGCACTTCTGCTCCTAGACTGCTGCCGCCCATACCGAGTAAAACTACATCTGAGATGCCATCTTGCCTAAGTTCTTCGGAAAAAGCTTTCAACTCCGGCGTATGCTTATACATCGAATCCATAACATCAAGCCAGCCTAGTCGATTTGTTATCTCGACAGGCTTCAGAGACCACAGGGTATAATCCTTTCGCCAGATGCGCTCCGGCACACGCTCTCGATTAAGCACACCAATTATTTCAAAAAATACGCCCTCGTTTTTTCCCAGACTAATAATAGTCAAACTCATATTGCTACGTCTCCTCTATTTCACAAACTACTCAGCCAGAATTCTGGCGAGCTTTAAAAGACCCAGATCAAGTTGCCTCTGGTTAGCCGCTATTTCGGATAGAGGGGTGAACGACTCCTTGCCTTCATACTCGCTTACCATTATTCCGTGTTTCCCATCAGCAAGACATTCAACCGCAAACGATCCCAGCCTGGTAGCCAGGAATCGGTCGAATACAGTTGGCGTACCTCCGCGCTGCACATGGCCCAATTTCGTTACACGCAGTTCAAAACCGAGCCGTTCGTGGTGCTTCTGAAAATACGCAGCTAGACCTTCCGTATCGTATCTGGCTCCCTCCGCAACCACTACAATAGCGTGAGACTTGCCACGCCGGGAAGCCGACAGCACCTCCGAGGCTATCTCCTCAGGATCGGTTTCTACTTCGGGAATTACGATGGCTTCCGCTCCCCCAGCAATCCCGGAAACCAGAGCCAGATACCCGCATTCACGCCCCATGACCTCTACCAAGAATACCCTCCCGTGTGACGAAGCGGTAGTCCTTAGCCTGTCAATAGCCTCAAGCGCAGTATTAAGAGCTGTATGAACACCAATCGTGATATCGGCACGATACAAGTCATTGTCGATCGTAGAAGAGATTCCAATCACTGGATAGCCCAATTGGGAAAGCTCATGCGCTCCTGTCTGTGAACCACCTCCCCCGATTATCATCACGGCATCGATTTTGTTCTCTGTCAGCTTATCCAGCGCTTTCTGGCGTCCTGCATGGGTCTTGAACTCCTCTGAACGAGCTGAATGAAGGATAGTCCCACCACGCTCGATGATACCTCCGACATCCCGGGCGGTCAGCGGTACAATGTCTCCCCTAATCAGACCTTCGTACCCATTGCATATTCCACACATTTCACAGCCTTTATTGATTCCAGTTCGAACCACAGCCCTTATAGCCGCATTCATGCCAGGAGCATCGCCGCCGCTAGTCAGTATTCCAACCTTTCTTGTCATTTAATCTCTCCTACGCAATTGTAATTGTTTTATCCAGATAAATATCCTGCACCAGATTTAAGAGTTTTATTCCTTCTTTCATTGGCCTTTGAAACGCCTTACGGCCAGATATAACACCCATCCCACCTGCTCGTTTATTGATTACAGCTATCCTGACGACGTCAGAAAAATCGTGGCCTTTTGAAGCTCCGCCTGAGTTTATGAGACCAGTCCGCCCCATGAAACAGTTGATGACCTGGTAGCGAACCAGATCTATCGGATGGTTCGTAGTAATTTCGGTGTAGACTCTATCACTAGTTTTTCCGAATTGCAGGTCGATGAAGCCTCTACTTGTGGTTGCTTGCTTCTGCTTGACAATATCAGCTTCAATTGTTACTCCAAGGTAGTTTGCCTGGCCGGTAAGGTCCGCCGCTTCCTCGTAGTTTTTCTCTTTGGTGTGGAAGGCTTTATTGCGCAAATAGGCCCACAATACTGTAACTAAACCCAGTTCATGAGCATAACGAAAGATTTCAGATATTTCTTGTATCTGGCGTCCGCTCTCGGTCGAACCGAAGTAGATTGTCGCTCCTACTCCGACTGCGCCCATATCGAAAGCCTGGTCAACGCTAGCAAAGGTGATTTGGTCATAGGTATTGGGATAAGATAGTAACTCGTTGTGGTTTATCTTGACGATAAAGGGAATATGATGGACATATTTTCTGGCTATGGAACCCAGTACACCTAGTGTGGAGGCGACAGCATTGCATCCTCCTTCGATGGCCAGCCTCAATATATTCTCCGGGTCAAAGTAAATTGGATTCGGAGAAAAATCGGCTCCAGCACTATGCTCGACACCGTGATCGACGGGCAGGATAGATAGATAACCCGTATTGCCCAAGCGCCCATGACTAAACAAAGATTGGAGATTGCGCAACACTACGGGCTTCCGGTTGGCTAGCAGAACCACCCGCTCGACAAAATCCGAGCCGGGCAAGTAGAGTGCGTCTTTAGAAAACACACACCTGTGATTAAGGAGGTCCTCGGCTTCTTGCCCGAGATATTTTTCTATTTCACTAACCATCATCGTCTCCTTTAATTTTTACCTTTCTCTAATTCAAAATTCTCAGTTTCTATGATTTCATCTATTTGCTTGTGGAGACTTTCCAGAGAACCACTGTTATTTAAAGAATAGTCTGCCATTGAGGAGGCTTCATCAATATGGAACATCCTTTCTTCCTCTCGGTCCTGTTCTAGAAAAGCATCGTAGGTTTTAGGATCTCTTGCCTTGGCCCGCTTGTGTGTTCGCTCATACCGGAGGCGGACACTTCTAACGAACACGTGGAAGAGAATAAAATCACTGTTATACTGTTCCTTCAGATAACGAATGTCCTCGGGGGTCCGAATGCCAGTTATGCCAGCATTTCGCCATCCATTTTGCCCAATCTTTGCAACAACCAAATTCATAAAATATTCCTTACCGAATTCGTCAATCCGTTCTCTAGAAATCCGGTGTAGATTATCCCTATTTATTGGTAGCCCCTGTTCCCGAGCAATTTCCCTCACTATATGCCCAACCGAAATAAGGGGTACGTTGTATCCTTGTTGTAAATATTTCACTACCTCATCTTTACCGGACCCATTAAGTCCGATGGCACCGAATATTTTCATGACATTCCTTCCTCATTGATTTCATCAGGACTGGCAGTTTGGACAGAAATAAGCACTCCGTCCCGAGATTCTTATTTTGGCGATTTCACCGCTACAGGCTGGACACTTCTCACCCTTTTTTCGGTGGCGAAGTAAGTAATGCTCGGGCATTTTCGCCGGGTCAGCCTGACTATCTATGGCTGTTTCAAGCACTTCCTTCATTGCTTTGAAAAGTCTGTCCAAATCTCTATTACTCAGTTGATTTGCCTTGACCTTGGGGTGTATCCCCGTCTGAAAGAGTATTTCATCTGAATATATATTGCCGATACCGGTTATGTGTCCCTGGTTCATCAGCGCAGATTTGACGCTGCTCTTCATTCCTTGCATTACTTCTTTGAAAGCCTCCAAATCGAAGTTCTTGTCCAGGGCGTCAGGGCCTAAGTTTTGCTTTTTAACGAAGATATCGATATCCTTCGTCAGGGTAATCTTGCCCAGCTTCCTTTGCAGGACAAAGGCAAGGTTGTAGCAATTATCAAAGCTAAACAGAGCGCGAGTGTGCTTGGGAGCCTTTTCTTTGTCCTTAAAGTACTCGAAATATCCAGTCATCCCAAAGTGAAATATTACCCATCCATCCCCACTTAGCTTTGCGAATAGATGTTTGCCATGGCGGTAAGTGGACTCAAATTCTCTTTCTTTCACTTGCGACTGCAGATGTTTCTCAGAAATCCCATCCAGAATATCTTTAGCAGATACCTCGACTTTATTTATGGACTGATGTAGCACTGTTTTATCTACATATTTTCTGATAACTTCCACATCTGGCAATTCAGGCATATTTTCCTCCTTCCAGGTTTTGCCCTACTTATTTACCTCCGATCAATTCTTTCAGCTTCAAAGCATTTTGAGGGGCATAGCCCTTTTCATCATTGTCAAAGTAGCAAAATACCTTTTTTCCCTCGTTAACCCACGACAAAATATCTTCAGCCCATCTCTTAAGCGTCTGATCGTCGTATTTGCCCTGGTAAGCACCATCCGGACCATGCAAACGAACGTAGACAAAATCAGCAGTCACTGGACGAGGAGATTCCCTGTGTTCAAATTCATATATGCAAAAGGCAGCTCCCCGATCACGTAGTGCCTCCTCAGTTCGCTTTGCGAACCAGCTTTCATCACGAAACTCGAAAGCATATCTATGATCTTCAGGCAGAGTCGTCAGGAAGCTGGTTAGCCTCTCGATATTAGGCCGCCAGCGCGGCGGCAGTTGAAATAAAACTGGCCCCAAATTATTTCCCAGCACTTCTATCCTAGCGATAAAATTGGCCACCGGCTGTTCCGGATCCTTCAGTTTTTTCATATGGGTTATGTAGCGGCTTGCTTTTACAGAAAATAGAAATCCCTCCGGTGCTGAATCCCGCCACTGGGCAAACGTCTCCTTCTCCGGCAGTTGATAGAAAGTGTTGTTGATCTCGGCCGTCTCGAAGTGCTTCAGATAGTAATCAAGGATATTTTCATCAGATAAGGCTTTAGGATAGAACGGCCCTTTCCAGTGCTGATAGTGCCACCCCGATGTGCCGATATATATTTCCTTCGATACAGTCATCTCAATTCTCAGTCATGTTATTTTTAGGAAATCAGCTTCTCGAACTCTTCCTCATCGATAATTTTGACACCATGCTTTTTTGCCTCATCGAGCTTACTGCCCGGCTCCTCTCCAACCACCACAAAGTCGGTATTGCTGCTTACACTGGAAGCAGCCCTTCCACCGAGCGATTCAACAGTATGTTCTGCCTCCGACCGGGTGTATTTCTCCAGTGAACCGGTAAATACTAATGTCTTACCTTGCAGAGGTAGTTTTCCTTTACGCTCAGGCATTTTCTCGACTTCCATTCCGGCGTCTAATAATCGCTTTAATATCTTTTGATTTCCCTCTTCTTTAAAGAACTCTTCAACACTTCCTGCTACCTCAGGGCCGATCTCGGGTATCTTCTGAAGCTGGTTCCGATTTGCTTTCTGAAGTTTATCTAAACAACTAAAATTTCTGGCCAATACCTGAGCTATGTGCTCACCTACATGGCGTATGCCCAGGGCATATAGAAAGCGGTCAAGCCTTGTTTTCTTGGCTGCTTGGATGGCATCGTGAAGCTGGTTGGCTGATTTTTGGGCAAATCCTTCTAGCTGTAAAACGTTATCCGCAGAAAGCTGATAAAGGTCGGCGATATCTGACACCAAACTCTTATCGACCAGTTGCTTCGCCGTTTTTTCGTTTAACCCTTCAATGTCGAGAGCCTCTCGGGAAGCGTAGTGGACGATTCGACCGATCAACTGAGGTTGGCAGGAAAGGCCCGCCGGGCAGAAATGATAGGCTCCTTCTCTGGTGACGTCACTGTCACAGGCCGGGCATTTCTCCGGCATGGTGAACCTTTTTTCTCTTTTCCCTTCCGGTTCCTCAATACGTTTCACCACCTCCGGTATGACATCGCCGGCTCTGGCCACCTTGACCTTATCTCCAATCCTGATATCCTTTCTATGTACCTCATCCTCATTATGCAAAGTGGCACGGCTAATGGTAACACCTCCAACATCGACTGGCTGTAGGAGGGCTACTGGTGTTAGTTTACCGGTCCTACCAACCTGCACCACGATGTCCTCTATCTTAGATATCTCATTTTTGGGAGGAAACTTCCAGGCTATCGCCCAGCGAGGGCTGCGCTGTCGCGTCCCCAGAGTATCCCTTAAAGCTAGGTCATCAAGCTTTATCACCACACCATCTACTTCATATTCTAGTTCATCGCGATTGACCAACAATTCGTGGTACTTTTCCTTTATTTCTGAAAGAGAAGAGCACCTTTCATTGTGGGAGTCAGTCTTCAGCCCCCACTTTAAAAACTGTTCCAACAGTTCCCAATGTGATGTTAAGTCTTCTCCTTCGATGGCAAGTACATCATAAAAGCGGACATCCAGTGGCCGGCCGGCTACCATCTTAGGGTCAAGCTGTCGGAGCAGTCCAGCGGTGGCATTGCGAGGATTAGCAAAGGGTTCTTCACCTTTCTCCACACGTTCCTTATTAAGCTTATGGAATCCTTTCTTCACCATGAAGACTTCCCCACGCACCGCCAGATAAGGTGGCACGCCATTCTTTTTCTGAAGATGCAGAGGTATAGAGTGTATAGTCTTGAGATTTTCTGAGATATCCTCTCCTGTTTCGCCATCTCCACGCGTCGCACCGTATTTATAACTGCCATCTTCATAGGCAATCTCTACTGATGCGCCATCAAATTTGGGCTCCAGCATGAAGGTGATCTCTTGACCCTTAAAATTTCTCCGCACAAAATCCACAAAGTCGGCAATTTCCTTTTCCTCCAAAACCGCGTTAAGGCTGAGCATAGGCGCGGCATGGCTTACTTTTTTCAGCTTACTCACTGGCTTGGTTCCCACTCGGTTGGTGGGGGAGTCAGGTGACTCGAATTCGGGGAAAGCACCTTCAAGCTCTTGAAGTCGTTTAAACAACTTGTCATAAGTAGCATCCGATATTTCGGGTTTGTTCTTTACATAATAAAGATAGTTATGATACTCAATTCCTTCCTTTAGTGCTTCGATTTCTTCCTTGGCTTCTTCCTTGCCCACCTTGTCAATTGCTTTGAAATCTGTACTCGGATTCTTCTTGAAATCCATAACCATCTCCCTTATTACTTTCTGAGCATATTATTCAAATTTTTCCAGCTTTTAGAGTTTAAAACATCATCTGATTCTAGCCAGCCTCTGCGGGCTTGATACACTCCGAATCGCATGAAGTCAAGCTCATTCACACTATGAGCATCCGTGGAGATGGCGATCGTGACTCCCATTTCTTTGGCCATCTTGGCGTAGACTTCAGTGAGGTCAAGACGGTCGGGCTGGGCATTAAGCTCCAGGACAGAACCCGTCTCCTTTGCCGCCTTCATCAGCCGTTCCATATCCAGTTGGTAAGGTTCTCGCTCATCAATCATCCGTCCGGTAGGATGAGCCAGGATGGTGAAATAAGGGTTGTCCATGCCCTTGATTATGCGCTCCGTCTGCTTATCTGCTGAGAGATTGAACTTATAGTGCACCGCACAGACCAGTAGATCCAACTTCTTTAAAATATCGTCAGGTAAATCCAGCGAGCCATCCTCTAGGATATCTACCTCAATGCCTTTGAGCAGGACAATGTCATCCAGTTTGTTATTAAGACGGTCTATTTCCTCTATCTGTTGTGCCAAGCGTTGAGCGTTAAGGCCCTTAGCTACGGTTACATGTTTAGAATGGTCAGTTATGGCCAGGTATTCATATCCTTTTTCCACGGCCGCTTTGGCCATTTCTTCCAGGCTGGAGCGACCATCGGTTGCTTTGGTATGGGTATGGAGATCGCCACGAATATCATCGAGCGTGACAAGTTCCGGTAGCTTATCTTCTTGTGCTGCCTCTATTTCTCCATTATTTTCTCGAAGCTCGGGTTCTATATAGGCAAGGTCAACCTGGTCATAAACTTCGTTCTCTGCCTTGCCCGCAATCCGTTTTTTATCTCGGAAAATGCCATATTCGTTTATTTTAAGTCCTTTCTTGACTCCCATCTTGCGAACGGCAATATTATGGGCCTGAGATCCGGTGAAGTAGTGCAATGCCGCTCCGTAATTTTCCTCACCGACAGCCCGCAGGTCTACTTGCACTCCATAACGTAACACTACTGTGGAGCGAGTGCTGCCTTTGGAAACAACTCGCTCTACGTCTTCGTATTCCACAAACCGCTTCATGACATCGGATTTCTTTTTATGAGTCACAAGGATATCTAAGTCACCAACCGTCTCTTTCCTGCGGCGGTAGCTGCCAGCCGCTTCCACTCTCTTGACCCCATCCAACTTTTTCAGATATGCCAGCAGAGGTTGGGCTAACTCTTCGATGACTGAGAGCTTATATCGTTTCTTGCCCTCGCTCGCTTCGCCTTTTCGTCCTATTTCGTCTAAGATTTTTTGTTCTGTTTTAGCCCCAAAACCTGAAAGCTCCCTGACCTTCTGTTTGTTTGCTGCCTCCTCCAATTGTTCAATACTGGTGACTCCCAGCTTTTTATATAATGCTCCGGCACGCTTAGGGCCCAGGCCCGCCAGCCTAGTGATACCTATCAACTCAGCGGGCAGCTCTTTTTTTAATTCTTCTAGTTGGGGAAGCTCGCCAATATTCACAATATCAGCTACCTTGGTAGCAAGATCCTTGCCGAACCCTGGCAGTTCGGATATATCTTCCTTCTTGCTTACCATTTCCGCGGCGCTACGAGATAGATCGGAAATATTCCGAGCTGCAGTCCGATATGCCCGCACTCGGTACTGATTGGCGCCCTTAATCTCAAGAAGGTCAGCATATTCATTGAATATCTCGGCTATTTCTGCATTATGAATAGGCATAGTTATCTCTCTCTATTTAAAATACTGACTAATCAATCTGCGATATGGTTCACCTTTCATTTTCGATCAGGTATCTAGCTCCTGTGGTTTTATAACTAAAATAGGAAGTCCTGATTTCCTAATCACATAGTCAGCAACGCTGCCGAAAACAACACGCCCCAAGCCGCTGTGTCCCTGAGTGGCTATGCAAATCAGGTCAGTATTGTTATTCTTCGCATAGTTGACGATAATGTCACCAATAGGCGAACCCTGCACTGCCACACTCTCCAAATTAACACCTCTCCCGCGTATAGGCTTTGCCACGTTCTCAAGGTAAACTTTTGCCTCCTTCTCTTCCCTGTGCATGGTCTCCTCTATCCAACCGCCAGTCTGTGACGGTGGCCCGGATGCTTCTGCTCTGGCGACCGTGGTGGGGACAGTGACCACCTCTAGCAGCGTCAATCGACTGTGGAACCGCAAAGCTTCTTCTGTAGCATAGGGTAGAATTTGTTCCGCAAGTTGGGAACCATCCAAGCAAACTAATATTCTCTCAAACATCAGGCCCTCCCTTACGTTCTAGGCCAAGCTCCTGACTTATCTGAAGGTGAGCCAAAATGTCAGACCGGCTCACCAGTCCAGCACATTTGCCATTTCGCAAAACTAGTACTTGATTGATATCATGTTTGGTAATAAGTCTCATAGCGGTTTTCAAATCATCTTCAGGAGCCACACTGTAGAGCGGCTCACGGGTCATTATTCCCTTGACGGGAGTCTCCTCCCATTTTTCCCGCGGCAATTCCTTGACATCAGTGACAGTCGCAATTCCCATAACTTTCTCATTCTGGCAAACCGGCACTGCTCGACCATGTTGCTTTCGAAACACATTACTCACCAGTTCCGCTACACTAGTCGCAGGATTAATGTACATTGGGTATGTAGTCATCACATCCTTTACATGCACACCGCTAAGCTGTTCGCGCAGGGTAATTTCGCGGCGGCTGGCGTCTGCCGAGCTGCTCAAGAACCAACCAATGAAAGCAAACCATATGCCCCCTACAAAATTACCGGCAAATATCTGGAATAACCCGAAGGCTATGAGTCCCCAACCCATGAAGCGTCCCACGGTAGCGGCCATATTGGTGGCCTTAACCAGATTGCCAGTTCTGTCCCATAGGATAGATCGCAGCACACGGCCGCCATCCAGAGGGAAACCCGGCAAAAGGTTGAAACCGGCAAGGATAGCGTTAATCAGCGCCAGATAGCTAAGTGTAGCAGCTAAAGGACTCTGCCGATCTCCTACTAGCTGAACTAAGCCCCAGAAAATACCTGCCAGAGCAAGGCTGGCTAGCGGACCTACTATCGACATGGCCAACTCGACCTTAGGCTTCTCTGGCTCCTCTTCCAGATTACTAACGCCGCCAAAAATGAATAAAGTGATGCTGTTAACAGTCATGCCCCGAGCCCGAGCCACCAGAGAGTGGGCAAGTTCGTGTATTAGCACAGACCCGAAAAGCAAGAGCGCAGCCACCACTCCTGTTATCCAATATGTTATCGCTTCCCACCCCGGATATAGCTGCGGAAAGAACCCCTGGGCTAACGACCAGCTAAGTAGCACAAAAATGAGTATCCAGGTATAATGAATGCCGATTTCTATGCCTGCAATCCTCATCAAGCGTACAGAACTTTTCATGTTAATTCACTTCCTTATCCACTTAATTATTGACCTTAGTCTTTATCCTCACGCTCTTGCGGCCTGATCACCAGGATAGGCAGCCCTGACTCTCTCAACACATAATCAGCTACGCTACCAAATACTGCCCGCCCCAAGCCGCTGCGTCCATGAGTGGCTATTGTAATTAGGTTCACATTGTTCTCATCGGCATAGCTCACAATTGTCTCACCGGCTCTCCCCAACATTGTCACGGTCTCCATTTGTATCCCCTTCTCCCTCAATGGCATGGCCACTTCTTCAAGATAGCTCTTGGACTCATTCAATGCCTTTTTTGCCTCCAAAAGTATCGTATCAGTCTGCACAGGCGTGGCTGGTACACCATGGATACCCGGGCTAATGGCTACAGGCTCAGGAACCACGTGAAAAAGAACAAGATTGCTCTGAAAACAAAGAGCTTCCGCTGTAGCATAAGGCATAATTTGCTCAGCAAGCTTGGAGCCATCAAGGCAAACTAGAATTTTTTTAAACATTTTACCCTCCATACCGATTAGTAGTAACCATTCTTGTTCTGCTAAAAGACATGCACTATAACCCCTTGTCTATAATGTATCTGGCCAGGTCAGCTAAGCGGCAGCTATAGCCCCATTCATTGTCATACCAAGCTAGAACCTTGACCATATTATCACCCATCATCATGGTGCTGGGCGCATCGAAAATGGCGCTGGCTGTGCTACCCACACAGTCAGTACTAACGAGAGCCTCTTCGCGGTATTCAAGTATACCCTTCAGTACACTCATTGCTGCTTCGCGAAACGCCCCGTTGACTTGCTCAACAGAAACTGCTTGCTCTAAATTCGTCACGAAGTCCACTATGGAGCCTACAGGCACCGGTACACGAAGGGCTATTCCATCAACCTTGCCCTCCAATCCTGAGATGAGCCGTCCCACCAGTTTGGCCGCCCCGGTTGTTGTGGGAATGACATTACTTGCTGCTGATCGTGCTCGACGGAGATCCTTATGATACATATCAAGCAACCTCTGGTCATTGGTATAAGCGTGCACGGTGGTCATAAGCCCCTTTGCTACACCGAAGTTCTGATGGAGTACCTTGACCACAGGTGCAATGCAGTTAGTGGTACAAGAGGCATTGGATATGATGTGATGTTCTTCAGGCTTGTACTGTTCTTCATTCACGCCTAGAACAATGGTGATGTCCTCGTTTTTAGCCGGAGCAGATATAAGGACCTTTTTTGCTCCTGCTTCACGGTGGGCTGCAGCTTGCTTAGCATCACGTAAAACACCTGTTGATTCAATTACTATATCTACTCCACAATCTCGCCATGGAATGCTTCTCGGTTCACGTTCAGAAAAAACCTTTACTTCTTCTCCGTTAATGACAATAGAGTTATTCTTCATCTCTATTTCACCGGGATATTTGCCGTAGGAGCTATCCCACTTAAGTAAATGAGCATTTGTCTCAGTATCGGTTAAGTCATTGATTGCGGCGACCTCCAATTTTCCTTCATGATACTGATTGATAGCTCTGAGAGTTAACCTCCCTATTCTGCCAAAGCCATTAACGCCAATCCTAGTCGTCATTTCTACCTCCTTTTTTTATTTTATGTGCTTTCATCATTATCTACTGTAGTACTCACATAGTCACCTCTTAAGATCCTCCTTTGATTTCAGCTGTCTGCTTCACCATATCCATAAACTCATCAGCCTTGAGACTGGCTCCACCTACTAGAGCACCATCAATCTCGTCCTGAGATACAAATTCAGATATATTTTGCCGATTGGTACTGCCCCCATATAGAATCGGGATTTTACGAGCAACTTTGCGATTCCACATTTTCTCAATAATTTCGCGTACGAATGCTATAGTATTGCTCGCTTCTGTGACCGAAGCCGACTTACCGGTACCAATAGCCCACACCGGCTCATAGGCAATCACTAGTGTGCTCGAAGGGCTGATACCTTCAAGCCCTTTCTTTACTTGCTTGCTAACTATTTCGCGGGTCTTTTCTTCCTCCTTTTCCTCTAAAGTCTCACCTATGCATAGAATAGGTATCAAATCAAATTCCATAGCCGCTTTAATTTTTTTATTCACTAGCTCATCAGTTTCAGCAAAATAGTGCCTGCGCTCTGAGTGTCCCAGAATTACGTACTGACACACACCTTTTAGCATAGCTGGTGAAATTTCCCCGGTAAAGGTCCCCTTTTTCTCAAAGTACATGTTCTGAGCACCGAGCTCTATGGACGAATCTTCAATCAGATCTCTCACCGGCACCAGAGAGATAAACGGGGGACTTATTATTTTCTTAACCCCACTAATTCTTTCCAATTCAAACATGTTCCGGACCAGGGCAACCGCTTCACTGATTGAAGTGTTCATTTTCCAGTTACCAGCAATTATCGGCATACGCATTTTAATAACCTCCTAGGTACCAAATTTAGTTAACTTGAGTGCATTAGCCATAGCCAACGGCATTAGCGCAGTAGCAGAAATGTGGCCCAGACCACCCTGCAGGCAGGCCGATTCCGAAAACTCATTTACTGCATCCGGACGACACCACCTTGAGCTGATCATCACCGGCACAGAATGCCAGCTGTGGCTTCTGAGCACTGCCGGCGTGGAATGATCGCCAGTCACCACTACTACATCGGGCTCCAGACTAACGAGCGCGGGCAGTTGGCTATCTATTTCTTCTATGATTTTCACCTTTCGCTCAAAATCACCATCCTCTCCTGCTGAGTCAGTATGCTTTATATGCACGAAGAAAAAATCATAGTCGTCGTAGTTTTTCTTCAGGGTGACGAACTCATCTCTGGCACCACTACCCGTCTCCAGAGCTCGCATTCCTATTAGCTTTGCCAGACCTCGATACATCGGATAGCTGGCAATAGCAGCGGCTTTTATTCTATACAGCTCTTCCATGGACGGGAAATTAGGATGTTTCGAGAAACCCCGCAACAGAACCATATTAGCTGGATGGTGTCCGGAAAGGTTATCTCTTGCCTTCTTTATGAATTTATTGGCTATATTTGCCGTTCTTTCGGCTTCTGGTTGCATAGTGTTAACCGTCTGAGGTGGTACTCCTATCCTTTGGGGATCAGAATCGGAAACTTCGCCCGCTAATCCTTTGCCGCGGAATACCGCTATGAAGCGATGTTCTTTAACTGGCCGGACAATAGTTTTAACACCATCAATATCCCAGCTATCCAGCAGTTGACACAGCTCGGCATTTTTCTCAGTTGAGATCCGCCCCGCCCGCCGATCAGTTATGTTGCCTTTTTCATCGACAGAGCAGAAATTGCCTCGAGCTGCCACATCGTCACCTTCAATATTGAAGTCTATTCCAACTGCCTCTAACACACCTCTACCGATGGTAAATTTCAAGGGGTCATAACCGAACAGAGCCAAATGGCCCGGGCCACTGCCAGGAGTTATCCCCGGTCTCACCGGCTGACTCAGGCCACATATGCTCCTGCCAGCCAACTTGTCAAGGTTTGGCGTCTGTGCGGTCTCTAATTCTGTTTTGCCAGTCTGCTGATTAGGTAATCCTCCCAGTCCATCAATAACGAGCAAAACAATTTTGGTGGGGGAATGGATTGCTATTTCTTTTATGAGTTCAAAATCAGCCATGCTTTATATCTCTCACATTAAGCCCGAGCTTCCGGTAACGCTTTCACTCCAGGCAAGCTATTTCCTGCCAGGTATTTGAGCGTGGCGCCACCACCGGTAGAGACAAAACCCATCCTATCCGTCAGCCCCAAGTCGTCCACTATTTCAGCGGTGGAGCCACCCGCTACGATAGTGGTCGCCTTTAGATCAGCAAGATAGTTGGCGATGCTCCTGGTGCCTGAGGCAAAAGGGGATATCTCATAGATGCCCATAGGTCCATTCCAGAAAACAGTAAGGCAATCGTGCAGTTTATCCTGAAAATCCCGCGCTGTTTGGGGACCGATATCTACAATCTTCATATTAGACGGCATATTCTTTGCTGATACGGTTTCCGTATTGGCAAGGGCATCACCCCTTTCAGCAACTATCAAATCAACTGGAAGAAGCAACTTTGTCCCATTTCCCGCAACTTTATCCATCAAGGTACTAGCAATATCTAGTTTGTCTTGTTCTATTTCGGATTGCCCTATTTCATAGCCCTTGGCCTTCAGGAATAGAGCGGCCATAGCACCCCCGATTAACAAGAAGTCCAGCTTGTCCATGATATTTTCAAGAGTGGCTACTTTGTCATTTACCTTGGCGCCACCGAAAAGGCCACCGAAGGGATGTCCAGGATTCCTCAGAAGATTGCCCAACGTCTTTAGTTCCTTCTCGAGCAACAGTCCAGCCGCCGCAGGCAAATACTTCGGAACACCTACAATTGAGGCATGTGCCCGGTGACAGGCGCCAAAAGCATCATTAACATATGTTTCGGCCAGATTTGCCAGAGCCTGAGCAAATGAATCGTCATTTTCTTTTTCTTCGGGGTGAAACCGGACATTCTCTAGCAGCATCAACTCGTGGCTTTCCAGGTTGTCGACCATCTCATGCACCTTCGCACCGATACAATCCTCTGCCATCTTTACTGGTTGGTTTAACAGCTCAGACGAACGTTGGGCAGCAATACGCAGACTTAATCCATCGACTCGTTTGCCTCCCGGACGTCCTAAATGAGAACATAATATGGTGCTTGCGTCTCTCTCAAGGAGATAGTTGATAGTTGGAAGCGTGGCTCGAATCCGCGCATCGCTCGTGATTTGATTCTTTTCATTCAGAGGGACGTTAAAATCAACCCTCAGTAATACCTTTTTGTTCTCAATATCAATATCCCTTATAGTTTTATTCATGAATCCTCCAACTTATTTTTAAAAGCTTTCACTTTTCGTCAATACTTTCAGCTTTATACCTACATACTAATATCCTGGAGAGGTAATCTCAGTTCCCCTATCTTAACCTCACTATGCGAATCCGGAAGCATTAGATATATTGTTTCTTTTGTCTTCAAGGCACCTCTTACAGAAAATCACCAGACTAACTAGTCAGCCAGCCGCTATCTATTACTATTGACGCACCACTTATATATTCGGACTCTTCAGATGCCAGGAAAATAGCCAGCTTAGCTATTTCCCCTGGGTTTGCCATTCTACCCTTGGGAATTCTTTGGATAACTTGCTCTAGTTGACTGCTTCCCTTCATCCCCTTAGTCATGTCGGTGTCAACGGCTCCTGGACAGATAATGTTACAATTTATTCCTTTTGAGGTGATTTCCAATGCCAGTGCTTCAGTTAAAGCCACTACGCCGCCTTTCGATGCGGTATAGTGCGCTATTTCTGAGAATGCAATACCACAACCCCCGTGGGATTTAGAGGCGATATCGATAATGCGCCCCCACTTGTTTTTCACCATTTCACTAGAGGCAGCCTGGGCACATAAAAACTGCCCTTTGAGGTTCACGCTAAGTGTTTTATCCCAGTCCTTTTCCATGACTATTTTCAATTTCATTGACTACATTTCTAATATCTTTTTCATTAACATCACTTGCCACAACCATGGCTTCTTATTTAGCCATAGCCAGAGCTACGGCTCGACCTATGCCTCGCCCTGCACCGGTAATTACTGCTACTTTATTTTTTAGCCTAATCTCCAATACCTCCTTTGCATCTGTTCATTTGATGAATCTACGAAACCTTTGATATGAAAAATTTTGTTAACCCTGAGCCTCGCTCATGTCGATAAGGAAATTTTATTGATCCAATTCAGATTGTTGTATCCGTAAAACTACGCAATATCTGGTGCAAATTCACTATTTTTAAGATAAGGTACCATTCTAAAGGACCTAGATAAAATGATAGAGATAAGCGAGGCTATCATGCTGGCACAGCCAATAAAACCGAATTAACTTTAAAATGGGAGAGTGCATGTTTAGCTTGGCGAGATGCTGTTTGTTATTTGTCCATCAAGGGTCCCCTTTAAATAGCAACATTATCCTCCACCGTGACTTCTATAGTATTGAGAGCTATATCGGCGCTCCATGGAAGAAATTTTCCCGCCCTTATCTTGAGTTCATGGTAAATTAACGGGCTGTAGTTATGGCACGTCAATTGCGGATTTTTACAGAAATAAGACCAAGATGCTCGCCTATTAAGTAGGTTTACGGATATCAGTGCAGGTACGCCTGGTGATACACTTGCGATGTAGTAAGCAAGATAAATTTACAGTAAATTCTATGAGTAGCGAAAAAGTTTCTCAAATAAGGAAGCGAGATGGCACCATCGTAACGTTTGAGCCTAAAATAATTTATAACGCCATCAACAAGGCTTTAATTGCCACTAATACCGAAGATGGAAAAGTAGCAGAAGAATTTGCCGAACAGGTCGTCCAGATGGTTAAGACACGATTTGCCGGTAAAATACCCACCGTTGAAGATGTACAGGATATAGTAGAAGAAGTCCTCATGGTCAGGGGTTATTCTGCTGTGGCTAAAGCCTATATTCTTTATCGCAAACAGCGGACCGATATGCGGAAGTTCAAGAAACATATTGGCATACGCGATGACCTTAAGCTCAGTGTTAATGCTGCAAGAGTGCTGGAGCAACGCTACTTACTTAAAGACGAATCAAGTCAGGTTCTGGAAACTCCAAGCCAGTTATTCAGAAGAGTAGCCCGTACTATAGCTGGCATTGAAAGGGACTTAAACCAGGCGGCAGATGTGAAAAGCCTGGAAGAGGAGTTTTATGGTCTAATGAGTAGCCTCGATTTCTTACCGAACTCACCAACGCTAATGAACGCTGGAACAGCTATAGGCCAGCTTTCGGCTTGCTTTGTGCTGCCGATCGAAGATTCAATTATCGACATCTTCGGGGCTCTGACAAATATGGCCATAATTCACCAGTCTGGAGGCGGCACTGGTTTCTCCTTCAGCAATCTCAGGCCCAAAGGTGATTTAGTACGCTCTACGAAAGGCATAGCATCTGGCCCGGTATCCTTTATGAGAATCTTTGATACCGCCACCGAGATCATCAAGCAAGGTGGAAGACGTCGTGGTGCCAACATGGGCATTTTACGGGCTGACCATCCCGACATCCTAGAGTTCGTCCTGTCCAAGAATAACAAAGCTTCGCTACAAAATTTCAATATCTCGGTTGGCGTCACGGATCAATTTATGCAAGCAGTCTCCAATGGTGGGGCACAACCTCTTATAAATCCGCGTACGGGCAGGGAATCAGGCTCTATCCGGGCAGACAAGCTTTTTGATACCATAATAAACCAGGCTTGGAGAACCGGTGAACCCGGCATGATTTTTCTTGACCGGATAAACCGTGACAACCCTACTCCACAGTTAGGCCGTATAGAAGCCACCAATCCATGTGGGGAATTGCCCTTGCTTCCTTATGAGAGCTGTAACCTAGGTTCTATTAATCTATCCCGGATGGTGGCTGGATACCAGATTGATTGGGCAAAGCTGAGCCGTGTGGTCAACTTAGGAATCCATTTCCTTGATAATGTAATTGAGGCTAACAAGTTTCCCATTGCTGAGGTTGAGAAAATCACTAGAGCTAACCGTAAAATTGGGCTCGGTGTAATGGGTTTCGCCGACGCCTTGACCCGGCTGATGATTCCCTACAATTCAGAAGAGGCGCTGGAAATGGCTGAGCGCATAATGAGCTTTATTTCCCAGGAGGCAAATAAGGCATCCGAAAGGCTCGCCTCCGAGCGTGGTGCTTTTCCCAACTTATCGGGAAGCATTCATGACCAAGCTGACAGGCCAAAACTTAGAAACGCGACTGTGCTTTCTATTGCGCCCACTGGAACCATCAGCATTCTGGCTGGTTGTTCCAGCGGCATCGAGCCTATATTCGCTCTGTCATTTATACGTAATGTCATGCAGGGAACGCAGCTTCTGGAGATAAATCCGCTATTTGAGCAGGTCGCTCATGAGCAGGGCTTTTTTTCGCAGGAACTGATGGAGAAGGTGGCTAAACAGGGAACTTTGAAGGGAATTGACGAAATTCCCAAAGAAGTACAAAAAGTATTTGTAACCGACTGGGATATAGCCCCCCACTGGCACGTAAGAATGCAGGCTGCTTTTCAGAAATATGTCGATAATTCCGTTTCCAAGACAGTGAACCTGCCTGCTGAAGCTACTATTGAGAATGTCCGACAGGCCTATTTGCTGGCCAACGAACTCGGTTGTAAGGGAATTACAATTTATCGATACGGAAGTAAGGGAAAACAAGTGCTCTATTTGGCAGGACATGCCTCACAAGAGGCAAATGAACAAAAGCGCTACATGACGGTTCAATCCGAGTATTCGGGTGGGTGCCTTCATGGTACCTGTCCCTTTTAAATTTTAATCAAAGTATATTGCGTCGAAATTTTCTGAAGAGGTCACGGCCTTGCACTGGAAAATGACCATCGACTTGTCAGATGGAGGTCGGACTGGTTCTCGAATAGCCATACATGTAAGATTTTTGAATCACCTGTGTCCAATAAAGATTCAATTATCTATGGATTGGCAGGAAGAGACTGTTCCTTCTGGTGTCTCTTAAGTGCTTTCAGCGGCAGTTCAAGTCCACTTACCACCAGCACCGTATATGACAGGTCACCTATAACTCGCCTTTCTGGAAATGGATATGTTCTTACCACCGTGGGAACAGCCAGAATCTGATGCTGGCGACTAAGCTCAGGATGTTCCAGGAGGTCAACTATCTGTATATCGTAGTCATCGCCGACATATAGGTCGCAAATCTCCTTCAGGCGGGCAATAATAGAGGCGCTTCTGCCAGTATTACCGGCGATATAGATGGTGAATCTCCAGGCGTTATTTCTATTATTATTTTCGTCGGCGTCCATGCCACTTCCCCGATTAATCTAGTTCACCAGCGTCTGCCCGCCGCGCTTGGGCTGCCTTTTCTTTTTGCTGAGCCATATCTGTTTCATACTGTTGTGCTTCTTTTCGAATCTCATCCATTTGCGCATCGCTGGCTTCAATTTCAGCCTGTAAGGCGGCCATCTGAGCTTTCAGGGCAGCGCTCTTATGTTTATATTCAAGTTCCTTTCTCTGCAGGTCTTGCTGCCGGCGGGCTAACTCGGCATGCTGTTTTGATTCCTAAGTAAGCCGGGCTGTGCCAGTACGAACCCCTTCCGGACCGAGATATACATCAGCAAGCTCTATTCCATGTTCTGTTAAAACAAATTCCCGCACCTGGTTAGAGTGGGGCATACCCCTGGACTTCAATATATGCAACAGCCTGACCTGCTCTCCATTCGTCTCAATATTGCGCAGTACTATCCAGGTATCCACGATGGAAGAAACACCGATATCGCTTTCCAGGGCTTCCCCTCCACTCAGGCTGGTGAGCATAGTGGTTATTTCTCTACTCTTAAGGAAGTCAATAAGGCGGGACACCATCATCCTGGCCTCACTAAAGATCCCCACATTTAAAAGATTGGAAACCGGGTCCAGAATTACTACGTGGGGTTTAAATGCCATAATTTCTCTTTGCATGGTAGCCAGGTGCATTTCCAGACCGTACATTGTTGCTCTGGACGAGTGGAATTTGAGAAAGCCCTCTTCTACCAATGGCCGGAGCTCTATACCTACGGAGCGCATGTTCCGGATAATTTCATGCTCTGACTCTTCGAAGACAAAGTAGAGACAGCGCTCACCGCGTTGACAGGTAGCCAGGGCAAGCTGGCTTCCCAGACTGGTCTTCCCGGTTCCTGCCCCTCCAGTGATCAGGATACTGCTTCCCCGGTAGTATCCCTGTCCTCCCATCATGGTGTCAAGTCTCGATATGCCTGTACTGATTCTCTCTGACGAGGCTTCATAGTCAGGCTTTATGGAGGTTACGGGAATTATAGAAATTCCCTTCTCGCTGATTAGAAAAGGATATTCACCGGTGCCGTGAGCACTGCCGCGATATTTAGCTACACGTATACGTCGGGTAACGATGTTGTCGCTTGTTTGCTCAGAAAGGATGACGATGCAGTCGGCAAGAGACATCCCCAGCCCATTGAGGGTCAGTTCGGTCTGCCTTTCCGCGGTGACTACTGCTGCGAGTCCCTCACTCTTCAACCAGTGGTAAAGGTCCGACAATGCACTTCGAACTGCTGACCTATCGGTAAACCCGTAAAACATGGCGGGGATGCCATCCAGCACAATTTTCTTGGCTCCAATACTGTCAACGGCGTGCTTAATTCTTAGCTGCAAGCCAGCGAGGTCATAGTGTCCAGTCTCAGTAAACACAGCGGCGCCCACAGAGACATAGTCTATCAGCAGTTGTCCGCTGGATATGAGTTCTGGTAGATTGAATCCAAAGGAGGCAGAGTTGGCCACCAGCTGGTCTGCGGATTCCTCGAAGCTGATAAGAACTCCGGGCTGACCATATTGGCGAGCGCCCCTGACTAGGAATTCCAATCCGAAGACCGTCTTTCCCGAGCCAGTTAATCCGAGTAAAAGTGTAATATGCCCAGCGGGCAGCCCACCCATAGTAATATCATCAAAACCTTCGATGCCTGTGGGTGTCTTTGAGAGTTGCCTGACAGAGGATTTCCCTTGCTGTCTCTTCATATAACCTTCTTGACAGTGTAGCATATATTAAAATCTTTTCTTAATAAAAGCAATTGAACTCTTTTATATGATTAGTGACACGTCTTTATCACCTGGAAGAGCATTTAACTTTCGTCATTGCGAGGAGCGATATTCCTCGCTTACGCTTGAGAACAGGCTCCGCAATCCTTCCTTTTGTCTTTGCGAGTCTCGATTTATCGGGACGAAACAATAACATTGAGACAGAGAAGAGGCTCGCAATGACATTGAGATAGAGAAGAAGCTCAAAAGGAAGCGGAAGTTATTAAACAATGTTGCAAATATAAATGTCACTAATCTATCTAAACCAGGAGGCAATCGAAAATAGATTGTATATTGGTGATTTGGACTCAGTCAGTATATGCGAGATATCGCCTTTGGGCCCGTTGCCTTTATAGAGGTTAGCTGAGATTATTAACTATAAAGCATAAATTAAGTTGTGCTATGAATCAAAAAAGTCCGTAGTATTTCCAGATATTGGTGGGCTGAGATACTTCTCTCCGGCGATAACAGCATTTATAGCGTCTGTTAATCCATCAGAACTTAATTTTTTAAGCACATAGGCACGTGCCCCAGCTTTTAATGCAGCATCTACATAGACCTTGTCTCCGTACAGAGAAAGCACTATGACGTGGGTATCGGGTGACAGTTGTCTGATGCGTTTAGTTACCTCTATTCCGTTCAGATGGGGCATTTTAAGATCGGTAACCAGGATATCTGGCTTAAGCCTGGTGGTTAGCTCGACAGCTTCGACTCCGTCACTTGCCTCCCCAACGACTTTTAGCCCCGGTTCCTCTTTGAGCCAGTCCTTTACATACTCTCTTACCAAAGCATGATCATCTGCCAGCACGATTTTCACCATATTTTATAAAGGATAAAAGCTCCGTCCTTTTTACGCCATCCGTAAGTCTACTGATTTTTAGCCAAAAAGGACGCCTGTTAATGGCCAATCAAGGGCAACTCACAGCTGATGCGGGTTCCTTTACCAGGAGAGGAATCCACAATCAGTTCACCACCAACCAGAAATGCCCTGTCCTGCATGCCGGAGATGCCACCTGGTGCTTCACCGACTTTCTGAGGTACAAATCCACGGCCGCGATCTTCAATCTGAATATACAGCTTTTCCGAATCATCGTGAACACCCATGGTAACCTCCTTAACTCCGGCATAACGCGCCACATTGGTAAGTGCCTCCTGTATTATTCGGTAAGCAGTTGTCTCAATAGTACCGGCATATCTTTTTATTGCCGGCTTCTGCTTGAAATGGACGTTTATTCCAGTCCGCCTGGTATAGCGCTCGAAATACCATTCTAGTGCTTCTGTAAGCCCGAAATCACTAAGTATGTCTGGTCTCATATTTTGAGATAGCGTGCTAACGGTATCCATTGTTTCGTCAACGATATCTTCTATCCTTTTCAGCTCTAAATCCGAATTATGACCTAGCTTCCTTTTTGCCCTGCCCAGCGCCATCTTGACAGCGGTCAGGGAGCCCCCAACCTCATCATGCAGCTCATGCCCGATTTCTTGGCGTTCCTTTTCCTGCGATTCTACGAGACGATGTGATAACATTGTTACCATTTGCTCAGCCCGTTTCCGCCGTGTAATATCGCGAAGAGTAACCAGATATCCTTGCTGGCCATGCCAGATTACTTCAACCGAGTTTAGTTCTATGGTATTTATTTGTCTCTCTATTGGAAGCTCAATCTCGGTAATCCCCAGAGATGCCGGAATCCCAAGGTGATAACCTGCAAGTTCATTTTGGGTTAGATTGAAAATGGCTGATGCAGCAGGGTTGCCAAACAATACACATCCATTATTATCAACCACGACAATCCCTTCGGCCATGGTGTTGACCAGTAGTGCAAAGTTAGTTTGATAGTCCTGCAGTTGCTTACTTCGTTTCTCCAGAAGCCGCTGAATTCTTAGTTCCATCTCTTTACGCTCAGTGATGTCGGGACTGCTGCCCACCATACCTGAAAATTCCCCCGATTGCGAAAAGAAAGGTTCAGCAGATGAATCTATCCAACGCCACTCGCCATCAGCACGTCTTACACGTGCCTCGACATGGAATGGCTTCCGTTCCTGCAGGGCTTTTTTATAATCGCCGATATAGGCTTCAGAATCTTTTGGATGCAGCAACGGATGCCAGCCGAATTCCTGCACTTCTTCGAGCGTAATACCGAAGAATTCACAGTATGTACGATTGACGAACTTTATCCTACCATCTGGATCCGTTACCCAGATAATAAAAGAAATGCCATCCGCCATGATACGGAAGCGGTCTTCAGTTTCCTTTGGTTTCAGTGCTATCTTGTTTTTACTGCGCTTACTAGGCTTGTACTTGCTCACAAGCATGTCATTACTATCCATGGGTCATTAATTCGCCAATTACCTGCCATAAAAATACATTATTAGATAATATAATTCTAACACAGACTGGCCGGTATTAACATAATACTAGCTCTACCAATACTGCGACCATTCTGGATTGACCCTTGAGGATAATAATATTTCCCGAGCTGCTCGCTACAATATAAATGATTCCGCCCGGCACAATTTGCTTGATTAGTCATAAGAGCTGAGAATTGTACTTGGGGGAAAGGGTAATAAGGGCATTTCCTTTCCATATTGCGTATGTTTACGGATATCCTGTTATTCCTTAATTATTAGATAATTTATCTGGTCTTTATATACAACCGAAGTAAAATGACAAGAAAGGAGTGGGATATATGGTCGACGTAAAATTTATGGTTGGAGGTGAAGCAGGCCAGGGAGTGCAATCGATTGGGACCATTCTTGCCAAGGTATTTGCTCGGGGGGGATATCATATTTACAGCGACCAGGATTATGAATCTCGGGTAAGGGGTGGTCATAATTTTTTCCGTATCCGAGTCAAGGACTCTGAGGTTAGGGCTATAAGCGAGTCTCTAGATATACTGCTGGCCCTTAACCAGGAAAGCTTCGAGTTACACCGTAGAGAGTTGGTTGACGGAGGGATGGTAATCTTTGACTTGGAGAAAGCTCCAGACCTGCAGGGTGAAGGGTTATTAGGCGTGCCGTTGAGTGAATTAGCCGAGAAAGAGGCAGGTAACAAACTCATGGCTAATACGGTCGCTCTGGGAGCCTGTCTGGGATTAGTTGGTTATGAATTGGATATCGCTGAGATACTGCTGAAGGAAACTTACGGCAGCAAGGTCAGCGGGGCCAACGTAAAAGCACTCCATGCCGGTCACAAGTACACCCAGGACAACTTCCCCGATAGCTTCCAGATTAGTCTGAAGGCAGGAGTCGGCGAAGGAAAACTATTGCTCAACGGACATCAGGCGCTGGCGCTGGGCGCTGTTGCTGCCGGCTGTAAGTTCATGGCTGGTTATCCTATGACTCCGGCTAGCTCAATACTCGAGTATATGGCATCCAAAGCCAAAGAGATGGATCTGGTGGTCATACAGCCGGAAGACGAGATATCTGCGGTAAACATGGCAATCGGTGCCAGCTATGCTGGTGTTAGGGCTATGACAGCTACTTCAGGGAGCGGCTTCTGCCTTATGGTTGAGGGATTAGGATTGGCGGGTCTAACCGAGACTCCCGTGGTAATCGTTGACGCACAACGGCCGGGGCCAGCGGTTGGCCTTCCCACCCGAACTGAACAGGGCGACCTCCAATTCGTCCTCTACGCCCATCACGGAGATTTCCCTCGCGCCTTGTTGGCGCCATCGACGGTGGAAGATGCTTTCTATCTGGTAATCAAGGCTTTCAATCTCGCAGAGAAGTATCAGATACCGGTCATCCTGCTAACCGACCACCTCCTTGCCACTTCCTACCAGACTACAACAGCTTTTGATTTCAGAAAGGTGAAGATAGACCGGGGTGACCTTTATGAGGCAAACACTGATAGTAAACCGGAAAACTACAAAAGACACAGGCTTACAGATTCTGGAATCTCACCCCGCGCTTTTCCCGGCTTGAGCGAAGCTCTGGTAGTGACGGATGCCGACGAACATGGCGAGGAGGGGCACCTCATAGAGGACGCGGGGATACGATCCAGCCAAGTGGATAAACGCCTGCGTAAATACAACGGTCTCCGGAGGGAGATTGCAGCGCCGTTGACCTACGGCGCCCACAAACCGGATATTATTCTTGTCAGCTGGGGCAGTACATACGGAGCCGTGCGTGAGGCTGTTGATATCCTGAATGAAGGAGTTACGTCAATAAGTATGATTCAACTGAACCAGTTATGGCCATTCCCCGCCGAAGAGGTATCCGATGCATTGGAAAAAGCGGACGTCAGCTATGTAGTGGAAGGAAATGCCAGCGGGCAATTGGCCCGTCTCATCCGTACCGAAACGGGGATAAAGGTCCGTGGAAAGATACTGAAATACAACGGACGTCCTTTCACGCCAGAATATATAGCCGAAAGAGTAAGAAAAGGAGAGGTATCATCATGGTAATTTTACAGGATTATACTGGACTGAAGCCAGCCTGGTGCCCTGGGTGCGGCAATTTTGGAATCCTGCGGGCTGTTAATAAGGCGCTGGTGGAGATGAACCTCAAGCCCCATCAAGTGTTGATGGTTTCTGGAATCGGCCAGGCCGGAAAGCTGCCGCATTATTCCAGAGCCAATGTATTCAACTCGCTGCATGGGAGGGCACTGCCAGTAGCAATCGGAGCTAAACTGGCCAACCCTGACCTTACAGTCCTGGCCATAGGCGGTGATGGCGACGGTTACGGGGAAGGAGGCAACCATTTTCTCCATTCATTACACCGTAATCATGATATTACTTACATGGTACATAATAACCAGATATATGGTCTGACCAAAGGGCAGGCATCACCGACCAGCGATGAAGATTTTGTCACCAAAACCACCCTTCAAGGTGCCGTTCCGGCACTGAATCCGGTGGGGGTTGCCTTTATGGGCGGTGCCAGTTTTATTGCCCGTGGCTTCGCCGGCGATATCGAGCATCTTTGCTCCTTAATTAAGCAAGGGATCCAACACAAAGGGTTTTCCTTTATTGACATATTACAGCCCTGTGTATCTTTCAATCATAAAAACACCTACCAATGGTATCGAGAACGAGTGTATAAACTGGACGAGGGCAATTATGATCCAACTGATAAACGGCAGGTAAGAGCAAAGGCCGAGGAATGGGGTGAGAGGATACCACTGGGAGTAATCTATATAGAGGAGCGAATAACATTCGAAAAACGGCAAATAGCACTACGAAAAGGCCCTCTCGTGAGGCAGGATATCGAGCCGGTGCGGGCAAAGGCACTGATCAAGGAATTTCGCTAGTATAATCTTAAGGAAGGAGGTTACTGAGTTGTCGCTTGAAGATAAGAAGATAGCCATACTTGTGGAAGCCGACTTTGAGGATGATGAGCTTACATCACCGCTCCAGGCCATGAAAACAGCTGGTGCTAGAGTAACGGTTGTAGGGAGCAAAGCAGGCGCCAAATATCGAGGCAAAAGGCACAGGGCGGAAATCGCCTCCGATGCCGCTGCTGACGGAGTCAATCCGCAGGATTTTGACGCTATAATTGTGCCCGGTGGCTATGCCCCTGATAAGATGCGTCTTAACCAGTCCATGATTAATCTGGTGAAAAAGGCCTATGATGGCGGGAAATTGATCGCTGCTGTATGCCATGGGCCACAACTACTCATATCTGCTGACATAGTCCGGAATAAACGTATGACATCATGGCCATCAATAGCGGTAGACTTAAGAAACGCAGGGGCGAAGTGGTTCGATGAAGAACTGGTGAAGGACGGCAATCTGATTACTTCGCGCAAGCCGTCAGACTTGCCAGCTTTCAATAAGGCAATTATCCAGGCCCTGGGAGGTTAACGTACAAGTATGATCTTCGCCAACCTATCCTCAAAGCCACCCAAGGCAGAGATGTTAATCTGCTATATGTCTCAAACCCAGCATAATAATGCGGTGGCCCTGAAACCATATTTGGAGAGAGCACTTGGAGAACCCGGTAGAGCGGAAAGAAAATCTTGAATACAAAAAAAGAAGGAGGAAAAAATGAAGGAATTTGGAGAACTGTTTCAGACTGCCGACTGGAAGACTGAAAAACATGTCCCGGTAATCGAATGCCCGGATCGGGTAAAGGCTGACGAGATGTTTCCGGTCAAGGCCACTCTCGGCAAGGAAGTAGCCCATCCCAACACGACTGAGCATCACATACGGTGGATTTCAATATACTTCCACCCAGAAGGAGAGAAGTTTCCTTATCAAATAGGACATTTCGAATTCTGTGCTCATGGAGAATCTGCCCAAGGGCCAGATACCAGCTCTATCTATACTCACCATGAGGCAAGCACATCCATGAAAACCAGCAAGCCGGGTGTTCTGTACGCTGCCGCCCTGTGTAATATACATGGCTTATGGCAATCTGAAAAAGAAATAAAGATTGCCTGATTCTGTAGACTAAAACGGATAGGCCATTACAACAGCTGACCGGGTTCACTTTACGGAATAAACAGGAAAGGAGGATACTGCGGTGCGTAAGTATGAATGCCAGGTTTGTGGCTATATCTATGACCCGGATCAAGGGGACCCAGACGGAGGAATAGAGCCGGGTACCCCCTTTGAAGACATCCCCGAAGATTGGGTTTGCCCCGTATGTGGGGCTGCCAAGGACCAGTTTGAGCCAATCTGAATATCAAGTCTGACACGATAGGAGGTGTGAAATGCCCGAATTTATCAATCCCTTTAGCGGTAAAATCCCAGATCGGAAGCTCAAGGAAGGGGAATTGGTGAGAGCTATCAGACTGAACGTTGCTGTGGAATAGAAAGCCATACACCTGTACATGGCCTATGCCGATGCTACCGATCATCCTTTGACCAAGAAAGTGTTGATTTACGTTGCCAACGAAGAATGGCAACATGTTGGGGAATTCTCCAGGCTACTTCAAGTGCTCACCGCTGATGAAGACAGGTGGCTGGCGGAAGGTGTCAAAGAAGCAAAAGAGATGGAAACAGAATAGGACTCGGGACATTTACTATAGAATTGAGGTGGTGATGTAAAGCCTATTAGGCCATTGATGCAAGAACACAGGAAGATTGTTTAAGGAGGTAAAAATGCACGCTATGACTGTTGCTAATCTTCGCAATGCCCATGGAGGCGAATCCATGGCGCATATGCGTTATATGGTGTGGGGTAATCATGCGGAAGAGGAAGGCTTTTCAAACGTATCTCGACTGTTCAAGGCAATTGCTTCTGCTGAAACCGTACATGCCAGTAATCATTTTCGTGAACTGAAAGACCAGGCAGTAGAAGCGCTATGTGCGTCAACGGCCGTTTTTGGACTAACGCCTACCGCGCAGAATTTTCAAGGCGCTATAAATGGCGAAACTTATGAAATCACAGAGATGTATCCTTCGTATCTGGAAATCGCCAAATTTCAGAATGAAAAAGGGACGGAGATCAGTTTTCACTACGCAATTTCTGCGGAGAAGGAGCACGCTGCTTTGTTTGGAAGGGCAAAAGTGGCTGTTGATTCCGGCCAGGATATAAAATCGGGACCCGTCCAAATATGTAATGTATGTGGCTGGACAAATGAAGGGGAAGCCCCTGACAGATGTCCAATCTGCGGTGCAACAAAAGACAGGTTTGAAACATTCGACTGATTGTCGTCGGTTATAATCGTTATCTGAACAATATGTGTGCAACAAGGCGGGGAATAATTATGAAAGAATATGACGTTATCGTAATCGGTTCTGGTGCGGGCATGCTAGTCGTTGAAGAAGCCTTATCTCATGGAGCCAAGGTTGCTCTTGTAGATAAAGGTCCGCGGCTGGGTGGCACCTGTCTCAATTACGGATGCATACCGTCCAAGATGCTAATCCATGCGGCAGACCGGGTAATGGAAATACAGAAAGCCCGAGAACTGGGCATCGCCGCGAAACTAGAAGACATCGATTTCAGTGCCATAATGAACAGAATGCGAAAGAGCAGAGATGGAGGTGAGAAAGAAGTCAGCCAAGGTATCAGGCACCTGGACGGGCTGGATTTCTTCGAAAGCGAAGCCCACTTAGTTGATGGCTACACTATGGAGGTCGGGAAGGAAAGAATTAAGGGAGATAGAATATTCATCGCCTCAGGCAGCCGTCCCTTCATTCCCCCGATCAAGGGACTGGAAACCGTCCCCTTCCTCACCAATGAGTCTGTCCTCGAGCTCACAGGGAAACCGGAAAGCATAGTAATCATAGGCGGCGGTTACATCGGGGTGGAATATGCTCATTTCTTTGCTGCCATGGGAGCGAAGGTGACAGTCCTTGAGATGGCTGACAGGCTAGTATTGTCTGAGGAACCGGAAATGGCAGAACTTTTGCTCGGAGAGCTAAGCAAACGGATGACCATCTCACTTAATGCCAAGGTGGTGGAAGTAAAAAAGGAAGGAAATGGTATCAAGGTGTTAGCTGAAGATGCCGCCAGTGGCAAACAGAAGGAATTTGCTGCGAACACGGTTATGGTAGCTATCGGTAGAAAGTCGAACGCGGACCTGCTCAAAGTAGAGAATACGGGAATAGAAGTGGATAAGAAGGGCTTCATAAAGGTCGATGAGCATTTTCAGACCAGCAAAAAAAACATATTTGCCATAGGGGATGCCAATGGCGAGCAGATGTTCACCCACGCTGCCAACCGGGAGGCGGCTCTAGCTATCGACAATGTGCTGCATGACGGCAAAGCCACCATTCACCGGAACTCCGTTCCCCATGCAGTTTACTCCTATCCTCCTATCGCTTCGGTCGGACTTGCGGAGCAAGCGGCAAAAGAAAACCACAAAGTCGTGGTGGGTACAACACGCTACTACGCCGTTGCCAAGGGGGAAGCCATGATGGAGAAGGAGGGCTTCGCCAAAGCGATTGTGGACAAGGATAGCGAGAGGATTCTGGGCTTCCATATCGTAGGACCCTATGCGCCGATGCTCATCCAGGAAGTGGTGAATGCCATGACATCGGGAGGACAGGTCAACGAGCTATATGAAGGAATACATATCCATCCAGCGCTTTCTGAACTGATACCGACGACACTGAGCGAACTTCACGAGACGTAATCTATTGGAAAACAGAAGGTTCTTCAACCGAACTAATAGCAATAAAAGGGTCATTATATATCCTCAATGAGCTAAAACGGAGATAACGTGAAAAAACATAAAAAGCATAATCATGAACATAAGGGTGGACATAACCAGCAGGGCCACCATGCCATGATGGTAGCCGACTTCAAACGCCGCTTCTGGGTGTCCCTGGCCATCACGGTACCTGTCCTAATACTGTCACCCTTGATACAAGATCTTATAGGCATTCAGGACGTTGTAGCCTTCCCCGGCGATACCTATATCCTCTGGGGGCTGTCCTCGGCCATATTCGCCTATGGTGGATATCCTTTTCTCAAGGGCTTATTTGACGAGTTGAAATCGAAATCGCCGGGCATGATGACCCTCATCGGACTGGCCATCTCTGTAGCTTATCTCTACAGCAGCGCGGTAGTATTTGGACTCAATGGAAAGTTCTTCTTCTGGGAGCTAGCGACTTTAATTGACATTATGTTGCTTGGACACTGGCTTGAGATGAAATCCATTATGGGAGCATCATCGGCGCTGGAGAAGTTGGCACAACTAATGCCTGCGGAGGCCCACAAAGTGACTTCAGATGGCAGTACCACAGAAGTTCCGGTTCACGAGTTAAAAATCGGGGACAGAGTTCTGGTCAAACCGGGAGAGAAAATACCCGTCGACGGCAAGGTGACTGAGGGAGAGACATGGGTCAATGAGGCGATGCTTACGGGCGAATCTAAGCCCGTGCCCAAGCAGGCGGGCGAAAAAGTCATCGGGGGCTCCGTCAATGGCGATGGTGCCATCACTGTAGAAACTGAAAAAACAGGCGAAGAATCATACCTGTCGCAAATGACAAACCTGGTCAAGGAAGCCCAGGAGAGCAAATCCAGGAGCCAGAATCTGGCTGACCGGGCTGCCTTCTGGCTCACAATCATTGCCCTCAGCGCCGGCGCCGTAACTATTATCATATGGCTGACCGTGTTTAACAAAGAATTCGTCTTCTCTCTAGAACGTATGGTTACCGTGATGGTCATTACCTGTCCCCATGCTCTAGGCCTGGCGGTGCCACTTGTAGTTGCCGTTTCTACAGCTCTATCAGCCAAAAACGGTTTGTTGATAAAAAACCGTAATAATTTTGAGAAGGCAAGGAAAATCCAAGCTATACTCTTCGATAAAACGGGGACGCTTACCCGGGGTGAGTTCGGGGTTACCGATTCTATCACGCTTGAAGATAATATTAGTGAACAGGAGTTATTAAAATACGCTGCCTCTGTTGAAAGTCACTCCGAACACCCTATAGCCAAGGGGATCGTTCCTTCGGTCAAGGAGAAGTTCTCTGTAGAGGACTTCAAGTCGATTCCCGGTAAGGGCGCGCAGGCAAAAGTGAATGGCAAAGAGGTCAAAGTAGTGAGTCCGGGTTACCTCAGAGAGAACAAAATTGAGATCAATGATGCCAGACTCGAGAAACTGGAAGGGCAGGGCAAGACCATTGTCTTCGTACTTATTGCTGGAAAGCCCGTAGGAGCCATTGCCCTGGCTGATATCATACGCACGGAGTCCAAGGAGGCAATCTCCAAACTCAAGGAAATGGGTATCAAATGTATGATGATAACAGGCGACAACAAACAGGTAGCCAAATGGGTTGCCGACGAAGTGGATCTGGATGAATTTTTTGCTGAAGTTCTGCCCGATAAGAAGGCGGAGAAGGTGAAAGAGGTTCAATCGCGAGGACTGGTAGTGGCTATGACTGGAGACGGAGTGAACGATGCTCCCGCACTGGCTCAGGCGGATGTGGGTATAGCTATTGGCGCAGGCACTGATGTGGCCGCAGCCACTGCGGATATCATATTAGTCAAGAGCAACCCCCTAGATACAGTATCGATAATCGAATTGGCTCGCGCTACTTACAAGAAGATGCTGCAAAACCTGGGCTGGGCAACGGGTTATAATGTGGTTGCCATTCCACTTGCAGCAGGAGCGCTGTACAGCTTTGGCATCTTACTTAGCCCTGCCGTTGGCGCAGCATTAATGTCTGCAAGCACTATAATTGTTGCTGTCAATGCGAGGTCTTTAAGGATACCGGTTTAGAAATGACCAACGCGGATTCTCCAAGCCGAATTTTGAATCTAAATTGGCTGGTTGATGAGCCGCCAGGGAATCGAACCCTGAACCTGCTGATTAAGAGTCAGCTGCTCTACCGATTGAGCTAGCGGCCCGAGGTAATAATGTTAACATTAAGGAACGATGCAGACAAGTAGCTCTATAACAGTGGAACGGGCCTTAATAACTCATTACCTTGCTTAATCTGCCTTTAGCACCTGAAAAGCTCAATCCCAGACTAACTGAATGGTTTATAGAATATTACTGCAACCGCACGTACCAGTCTAGTGCCTATGTCAATCCGATAGTATATATTGAAAATGGCTTGTTAAAAACCCTAGCCTGGTGTTATCTATGTGCCCAACCAGTATACTATAGTCTGTGTGTCGAAACTCTATGATAATGTCCTCTCATGGACTCAATAGAAATGTCCTCTTTCCGAGAAAGATGGTAAAGAACAGGCATCTTATAAGGAGGTGCCTGAATGGAAGGAGGCCCATTGGCCAT
>Ga0180433_10001507_pt1 | contig 38707 bp, 40 predicted proteins | sample SS_ome_8_FD_132980 | JGI IMG/M metagenome (GOLD analysis project Ga0180433, IMG submission 132980) | Hypersaline lake sediment archaeal communities from the Salton Sea, California, USA - SS_1_D_1 metaG | ecosystem: Environmental > Aquatic > Non-marine Saline and Alkaline > Hypersaline >... | reverse complement strand
ATTGATCCTTAGCTCCCGGAAAAAAAATGTGCAAAAAAGTCGTACTATTCTAAATTTTTTTTTCAGAATAGTGCGACTTTTTTGTACTTCCCCCCACCCACTTCTGGAATGTCGATGGACATATTTTAGCGAAATTTCAATTTTTCAAAAAATGAAATTTCAGTTTCCGGAAATTTGAAATTTCATTTTTTGGGTCAGTCAAAACTCCCAGAAGTGGGTGGGGGGAAGTACAAAAAAGTCGTACTATTCTGAAAAAAAAATTTAGAATAGTACGACTTTTTTGCACATTTTTTTTCCGGGAGCTAAGGATGGATCATCCTATTGTACTATCATTTTAATCATTTTTTCTTATCAATGTCACCAGAGAGTGTCCTAAAGATTTCATCATAGATCATATGGGAAACACCAAACGACTCTTGTGACCCATTTTGAGCGTAATGATGATTTGCGTGGGCCTTGTGCAGTGTTTTCAGCCATTTTTTCACAGGTTCACAGTAATCCGGTAGTGACGACGGAGCACCAAAGTGTAAATAGTAGTGCGTTGCGTCATACAACATAAATCCCCAAACAATGCCACAGCATAATGCCAAAGCGTCATCCCGATTAACCATGGCAAAAATACACGGAAATATTAGCGTAGCTACGCCAACACTCATGGGTAATGGCGTGATTACGCGCATTCTATCCTTTGGATGTGCATGGTGTATCGTGTGGAGTAGCAAACGAGCTACATTAACAACACCATTGCCTTTTGCCCAAGCTACTGGTATATGAAAAAGAAACCTATGCAAAAGATACTCTAGTAATGGCCAAACTACGGTGAGACCAAAGAAAAATACACAGTAAGTTCCCAGAGTATGTTTTGGTATTACGTGGAACCAACCGTAAAACGTAAGGGGAATCCATGTTACACCATGTAACCACAGAGGAGCTTTTGTAAAAGGTTCCAAAAATGCCAAAGATCTTGGAAACAATGGTAAACTAGTCCACTCGGATTGCATGGGAGTTATTATGGCGTCTTTACAATCATCAAAACGTTCTCCCATGTTCCATGCCTGTAATATGAGACTGTGTTCAGGATCCAAAGCCATCGTGTAAACCCTTTAAAGTTTTTTTTATTTTCTCAATTCTGCGATAATATCTTCTGCTTTCTTTTTCGAGTCACGATTGTACAGCCAAGTACTCATGGTATTTCCGGATAAATCTGCTTTTATCGGTCTACCACAAAAGTAATCAATATATTCTGCAACAACGGCTTTTTTTGCTTCTGTTTCATCAAAAGATGGTCCTGCTGCACCACCAAAATATCCAGCAACTACTTGATGTTCCCACAGTGCTCTAAGTAGTTTCATTTTATCAATTCCAGAAATATCCATAACCCTTTAAAGTTTTTTTTATTTATTCTCACGGACGTATTGCGCTTATTCCCATGGTTCCTCTGCAAGATAGTGTTGGAAACGCTGTTGTAGACACGTTAAAGTAATAGGCATACCCGTAGGATCTTATTCCAGTTATTAGATTGTTTAGCGGAAATCCTCCAGGATCTCCCTGAGCAATGGTTCCATTTAATGTACATACCAGCGAAGAAGGCAAACCACACACGGCAAACACTAGGGAATCTGATGCGTCATACGCGTTAGGCTGTATGGGTCCGTAAATTCCAATAGAAATGATATCCGTCATATTTCTTGGTACTAGCCACCATGACACGGGAGCTATACGTGAATCCGTGTCAAATTTGAATTGTCCCGTGAGTTCCCCAATGCCTCCCTCGCATGTTGCGTGCACATAAATATACGCAGCCGAGACTAGTGACTGTGTGTTTGCAAAATAGAGTGGAGCCAACACAAAAAACGTGATTAAGGCTGCCATAATAAGCAATGCAAAAAAATATGTACAAAACTTTTTTCCAACATTATCACATGTACACTTGAGTCTTTGCTCTTTTTTCTTTACGTCCCCATTGGGGTACAGAGAAACTTTTGTTGGTTTTGACATTACATGTTAAATAAAAATTATCATCAGTAGTTTTGAAAAAATACGTTTATTTGGTTAATATTTTTAAAATGTTTCTCACAATGTACTCTGTGTCTGGTGCTGCGTGTTTCTTGGCTTCTTCCATGGTATTGTGAGAGGATTCCATGTACACGGTACCATCTTCCTTAACACATGCCATAACATGATACATTGCTTTGACGCCATTAATTCCGTTATCACTGATTGCACTCTCAAAAGCTTTTCTGGCATCATCTCGGATCAACTTTAGGTATGGCGTAGGATCACTCACCTTGTTATTGATGAGATAATCCAAGGATTCCTTACGAAATTCACAACTACTGCATCCTGGATCACGTGGGCGTTTTCCATGAGCGACTAAACCCTCATCACAATCATTTCGTGGAACGTAATGTTGTTGACGTAACAATGCGCGTTGTTGTTTACGATTTTCTTCAACATTGGAAGAAAACGAGGATGATGATTCCTCATCGTCATCATCATCATCATCATCATCCTCCTCCTCCTGAAAATCACTGTAATCTTCCTCATTTTTATATTCCAGACTATCAGATTCTGACTCGGAATCTTCTGCATCAATAACTGTCATTGGGTTTTGTTTTCGGCTTACAATTGCCTTTTCAAGATACGCGAGAGATTTTTGAATCTTTTCAACGACACTCGTTTCAATGAGTTGATCATCCTCCTCGGGTACCATGGAAATTGCTTCATTGAACATGTTGATATGTTTATCAATCTCCTCGTTTTCCACGCCAATTTCGGATGGAATCGCATCAATCCTTGGTTTTAGATTTAACTCAAAGTAATGCCTTGAGCACAAGTCTTGAAATAAATCACAAGGATACCCATCATTACACTTGGAACATGTTTTGACGTCCTTTGTGTATAGTTCATAAATTTTTCCAAACCATTTTTCTAGTGTTGTTGTGTCGCATCCTTCTTCAGCACAAGATGGTCTTTTAGCAATCACCTCAACATCGCGTAAACTTCGGCAAAATTCTGTGTATGTCAGCGTAATATTGGAATCTGCTGGGTTTTTCTCGTGAAACTCTTGAAACTTGTTTTTGTATCCTTTGCATTTTTCAATAAGTGTTTTCAAAGCGTTTCCTTTTGTCATTTTCGTGGTACTCTTTGGAAATTCATCCAATGCTCTTTTCCATTTTTGTAAATCTTGTGGCATCTTTTTGTCCAACAGTTTGGCGTCTTGTAAACGTTTTTGTATGTTCTCTTTGATTTTCATAATGATGCCGTATTGTTTCGGTTGCGATAGCGGATTTGGTTTTGGAAGTGCTGTAGTTCTCTCTTCACATTCACTGAGTAATGCCAGTAATTGATCACATTCCTCTTTTGCGTCTTGGTATTTCTTCTCGGCTTCTTCAAGTTTTTTGATACTACTCGAATAAGTGATATTAAGTACGCGCTTTACACCGGGATCATTGGTTTTCTCAAAATTATTATAATGAGTTAAAAATTTTGTAAAGTTTACAAGACCTCTTGGAAGTTTGTTAATACGATCATACATATCTTTCCATTTTGGTTCCATTTTTACACACAAGCCCTATATTTTTTTTATTTTTCCCTCAATTGAAAATGTCCGGATCTAACTCGTCAATATTGAAATGTTCCGTTGTAGCTGGAGAGTTATTGCGAGCGTTTTTGGATGATATTGTGCGTTTTCTTGAACGTTCCCGATCTCTCTTCTGTTGCTGAGCAAGTTCGTAGTCATCGTAATTTGAATACTCGTCGTTCATACTATGATATTCACTATCTTCTCTTCGTGGTGGGGCTGGTGCTGGTCCTTCTTCTTCTCTGTATCTGAGATACATTAAGAACCAATCTACGAGGAATACGAGCCACCATGCCAAAAGATCCACAAGGATAAACATGGCACCAATACCTTGGATAGCATCACTGGCTCCAGTAATTCCTGGGACAACGTTGTTAAAAGGATCAACGGCAACGCCTGCACCTCCACCGAGGAACGTGAGTGCAATAGCAGATGTGAAATAGATGTATCCATTAAAGGTCCACAAGCCAAATTTTAGGTACGAAAACATGATTACCAAAAACGTGACAGCTCCATAGATCAATGGTTTAGAATCAATGGGTGTATCATTGTCTCTAGAGTTTGGAACGAGAACAACCAATGCAATAAAACATGTTGCCAAGAGTTGCACAAAAAAGGCTCCCGCCAAATCTGTACGATTTGCTCCGCCAACAGCTGGAGGGATACTAGTTGCGGTGGCGTAAATAACACCAGATGCTGCCAAAGACGCCAAGAAACCAACAATGAGATAACCAATAAAGAACCACAAGTTGATTTTTCCTTGCCATAACTGAGACCACGATGCACCAGGACTAATATGTCTTGGTAATTCCATGCTCGTTCTTCCAAGTTCCAAGGCTCCCCAAATGCTAATACCGGCGACAAATCCGAGAAAGATTGCACGTGACAGAGGATCTGGTCCTAGTGGAGTGGCAACGGCTGATGGTAAAATGACACAGATTCCAAAGACGCATACAAATTCCCAGAACATACTGCGGACAATTTTGGGCATGTTATTCCAAGTATTTCCTGGTCCAAAGGGGGCAGACGTGAGTTTCTCCATCACACTCGCTTGAGATTGCACAGAACCATCTCTATTAGTATACGCGGGTACACCAATGTGTTGTTGTTGTTTGGATTTTTTTCCTTTTCCTGATCGTTTTTTTACGCCAGTGGGTGGATCCATAATTCTTATGCTTTTATAGGATTCATAATTGACACAAAGACAAATATTACGAGCTGACTAAAAAATACTTGGTCATGAAAAGAAAACAATTTGAAATTATTTTTACGGCAATCAAAGGAACGCTGTTTTTAATATTCTTGTTTCTCTTGTATGTGTCTTTTAAAAAATCGAAGATTGTTGCAGAAACAGTAACAACAGTAACCGAGCCACCTCCCAAAACTATTGCTTGGGCTGCGGCATCATACGCATTGAGATTACCTCCAGGGGATAACACAGAGCTGACACCAAAACCATACGCATATTGTCAAGGAACGCGCAAAAAACACAAGCGTGCCATTGCAGATATTCCGACGTTACATAGTTTAATTTTGAAAAAACAAATGTCGGTTATGATCACCGTTGGCAAAGAACTTCATTATACATTCTTGGCAGTTACCGCGGGAATACACGTACATAGTTTTGATAACACACAAAAACAGTCAAAAATGAAACATTTGATTGATGCGAAACAACATGTAAATTGGGATTACAATAATCTTCACGGTGTATCGCCTTTTACAGATGTAATGATTATTCAAGAATGGCAAGATTACGAACATGTGTTACAACATGTTTTTCAAGAATGTATCGTGAAAAAAGTAATTATACTAGATGTTTTGCAAGGTCAGTGTCCAAGTTATACAGATTTTTTACGAGATTACATGGGAACACCACAAATGACAAAACGTTATGCATGTGACACAAAAACAACACTAGGATACACGCAATGTGATGCAAAAATATAAAATTAAAAAACACCAGGGCTGTGAAAATTATGCCAGGGCTGTGAAAATTATGCTAGCACAGCGAGCATAATTGGAACAAACCGTAACATGCAGAAGGGAACTTGCAAAAGTTACCCGGGTATTAGAAGATCTCCGGAGATCTTCGCTAAACTCTAAAAGATTATATAAAGCAATACCATATGTTACGGTCTGTTCCAATTATGCTCGCTGCGCTAGCATAATTTTGACAGTCTTGAATTATGCTATGCGCCTCTCGGGTACATAGCATAATTGGAACAGACCGTAACATATAATATTGCTTTAATATAATCTTTTAGAGTTTTGCGAAAATCTCCGGAGATCTTCTATTACCCCGGGTAACTTTCGCAAGTTAGCTTTGAAGTATCTCCGGGATATTCAAAAATAATGAGGGGTTCTCCTTCAGCACTAAAATTTATCAAACGTCGTTATGAAGGCACCGTGGTCAATGGAATTCCTGACAATCTCAAACGTAAAGAACATGTTACACTAGAGTCACTTGACCATATTCTTGAAAAACTTCCAGAAACCGTGACAACACTACAAACGTTTCTTGCGTATGTTGTGTGTGCAATATTGCGCAGGATGCGCAATAACAAGTTACCATGTCCACATTTTACTATCATGTTTAACAAATGGTTACCAACCAACGTAGTTACGAGTGTTCCACAAGATGCTTACGAATATAACGAGGACACACCCATAATTAATGAAAAAAATCTCAATGCAAAGCAAAAAGTCTTTCAAAATTGGCACCGGTACATTTGTAACAGGGATTTGGTTCGTCGTGAGCTTTTACCGATTATTTACAATGCGTTGATAAATGAAAAATATTACAATCCGCAACCAGGAGAACAATTAATTCTACATGGATTACCTGGAAGAGTTCTTTTTGTTCAAAACAAGCACGTTTCAGTGTTTGACAATCCTGACATGGTTTACGATGGGGGTATTCCAGAGGTTGTTTATCGTTCCCGAGTGACACCTTACGAAGAGCGTCGTGATTGCGATTTGTATAATCGTGTCTTTGTAATTACTCGCGCAGCGTGGGATCAACCCATTCGTAGATATCATTGGGAACTTGCTAGTAATAACGTGGGAGAATCCTCGTTAGCTTCTGTGTGTTATTGGAGATTTTTCAAGGATTGTCATCATCTTTTGTATGTTCATGATAATGTGGATTCGTTAGTGTGTACTCTTTTACACGCTTTTGACCGAATAACACATGGTACTTTTTGTGGAAGAGATTTTTGGTTATCTTTCACAATTACAAAAAGTGAAGAGAAAAAGGATTATATATTGGCAGCTTACGGAGATACGAAAAAATGGGATGACATTGCAACAAAAACAATGTATCTCAATGTTAACAAGTTGTACTGTTGTATCATGTCAGATCAAAAATTGAAATGTGTTCAAAACGCCGTCTTGTTTTTTTGTGTTAATCTTTTGTTACGTGAAGAATTTTTTATTGATAACGTTGACGTAACCTCGGTATTGCTTGAAAATGCTTCAGAGTTTTCCCATTTGTTCCAGAGTACACTTTCTATTGCACCAAATCCTGTGGCGTGGAGACAAGTGATACTAGATGACAATGCTTGGATAGATTTTTGCAAACTTTGTTACGTACAAGATAACAACAACGGTGTTGGTGTAAAAAGAGAACGTCCTCAAGTTGAAGAAAATGAGACCATTCTCGCGCATGGACGTAGATTACTGGCAGAACTTGTGTATAGATTGAATGCATACAGACCAGAATACGAAAAGAGTCCCGATCTATATCAAAAGGATTCCCTTGGAAGATCCTGTTTTGGATACGTGATAAATTCCCAAGAGTTGCCGCAAGTTATTGGGGAGTTTCCTTATAAAATTGATAGTGTTTACAGGAGACATTTTATAACGGAAAAAAAGAAGAGATTACACAAGAAAAGATTGAAAAAGAAGATTAAATGATTCCCCGGGAATACAAGGAGGATCTCCCGGAGTTAATCTGATTACTCCGGGAGTATTCTCATAGATTACGAGAAGTTGTCCATTTTTATAAATTATCATTTTTGAAAGGGTTTTATCATGAATACGATAATTAAGATTGGACCTTTGGCAGTACCTTTGAATGCTGTAAAGAGTTACAGTATAACACACAAAGATTGTACGATTGTTGTTCAATACAGAAATGGCATAAAACCCCATGTTTTTGAGAAAGGATCAAAAGAATACGATGATGCTATGAGTAATTTCTGGATTTTCACAGCAGCGATGCTTTTGAATCCAGCAAAAAATAAAAAAGATTAAAAAGTAACAACACGCAAAGAATTCCCGGAATTATCTATTTATCGGGAACCGTAACTTGCGGAACTTACCCGGGTAATAGATGATCTCCGGGGATTTTCGCAAAACTCTAAAAGGTTACTTAAAGCAATACCATATGTTACGGTCTGTCGCAAAAGTATCAAGATGTTTTATAAATCTTTATTTTTTCTCCTTAAAAACTAGTTGGTTTTGACTGATTTCCAATGTTTACCATGAGTCCTTTGTGTGGCGCAGAGTCTTCCGTGCACATTCCAGCAATCCATCGGCTTTGTTCGTATGTTGCATCTCCAATGGCTCCAAAAAGATTTGTCAGTGCATCTTGTTCCAGATAGGCAAGATTAACATCAATGTCTTTATCATCGGTGATATTCTTCAAGTTTTTCTCATTTTTGAATGCTTGTGAATGAGCTTTTCTAAAAGCATCTGTATACTTTCTCACATTTGCCATGGAACCCGAGTGCTGTAACATGACACTAAAAACACAATCATAAGCATCCTGAGTCTTAGTTGGACCAAACACACCAAGTTTTTCAAGTGTTTGTCTTGCATCACCCCGAATAACGTTGGGGTTTCCATTTGCTCTTTTCCTCTCCATGCAACGTTCCACGGTAGCCCAAATACCAAAAATGGCATAAAACAAAGCGCCACTAGCGCGTTGCGCGTCATTTTTCATGTTTCCCACGGATGATTTTTGGTACATTTCATAAAATGACATGTCTGCAATTCCAGGATTCAACGTGGCCTTTTTGTTGGCCTTGAATAAAGCCGCGTATGCTGTAAGATGTGCCGAAAAATCTGTAGGATCAAATGGTTTTGTAATCAGAGTATACTTTCCGTTTGCTGAACCAAATCCTCCAGGATTTCCACCATACTGTTTCCAGTTTACGCCTCCTCTCGCAATTACCTTATCCAAGGGCAAGTCGGGAAAATCGTAACACACTAGAGATCCAGCAGGAATAATCTTGTTTCCAGTGTTTTCTCTAATTTTACACGATCCTGATTGTATCCATGAAATCAAAGACTTGTTTGGGTATCTTGAATCAGAATTATGTTTCACTTTGGCAACTCCAACAGGTGAGAAATGTCTCATAAAAAGCGCTTTTGTTACATGTCTTCCATACCATTCCCCGTTGAGTGAACTAAAAACGGCAATGTTTTTTGCCAAATGTTTTCCTTCGTGTCTGCGCGTTAACAGAGGTTCTCCCGGGAGTACAATGAGAGATCCCTCGGCACCTGGAGGATAACACTCGTTTCTGTTGACATTGGATGGCAATGCTTTTCGTGTATCCATTAGTTTTTGGTCATAGGGACCTTGACCAGTCACTTCGGCTTGGGGGGTTGCCCCGGTATACTCTGGGGTATCAATCATTTTCGTTTTTCTTAATTGTAATGTTTCACGCGGAAAATTATAATAGGCAATGTGTTTTATTTCCATCAATGAAATAGATTGATCCAAATTTTTGTCAAAGAGTTTACCGCGCGTGTATTGTGATCCAAACCACCCGTTAAAGTAACACCAGAAGCATTTTCTTTTGTAACGACGGCGTCTTTTCTGTCCTTGGGTTGTATCATTGTTCCGACAAACGTTAGCAGACCATTTGAAGAAGCACCGCATAGTTGACGATACGCATTGGTAACACAAGGGCGTGTCGTGGATAAACACGCAAAGGGTACAATAACAAAAGATCCAAGATTACCATCATGAGTTTCTCTACGTGTTAAATGTAAAAACAATTTGCTATTCATACCAATCTCATGATTTGGCGTAAAAATATCGTAACAATCCACCAAACCGGAAGCTGCTGTTGTAGCAATTCGAGGAGCACGATGACGAATCGAGCTAATTGTTGGTTTTCTTCCGGGAGTATCCATAACCTTGATAACGCCACCAAACAAGAAACGACCAAAAATTAACTGAGGACACAAACACATGGCATAGTCATCGCGTTCTGCGCAAAGATCATAGAGAAACTTGAGAGTTCCCTCGGCGTCATCTTCCACTTTTTTACCACGATCGCGATCGGCCTTGTATTTACAAAAGGCGTCCTCTGAAACATATGTCAATGCATTTAAAAAACGTCTAGCATTGATATCATTACGATGGTAAGCCGTTTGAACACGCTGCCAACTTTTGAAAAGATAGTGATTCAGTTGACCAAGTGAAACGAGCGTTTTTGTTTTGATGACGTTATTATTGATTCGACAACTACCGTCTTTTTGAGCATCCAAAAAAAATAACATGCCATCTGAAAGACAATCTTCTCCACCGTCATCAAGAGCATTTACCGTGTATTGAACGGAAACAAAACTGTTACTAGGCGTTTCCACGGTTGCCATGGAACTTGGTGGGGTACGAACGCCACTGTCCGGAGTAAACGGAATACTGGGAAAATTTAATCCATTAAACCCGGGAGCGCCATCGTAGGAATGATGACGTGTACTGGAACGACGCAATAAACTGGTGGCACTGCCAGACAGTTGTTCCATAAAAGGTCCCTTCATCTCACTCACGTGCGTGTTTTTTTTATTCTCTTGATATTGTTTTTGGACACGCAATGTATGAATATGAGGTGACATTTATTTTCCTGGAGATAAGGGGTAGTAACACCCAGTAATTCGCGAAAGTACTCCGGGCAACAAATAATCCCCGGGAGATTTTCGCAAAACTCTAAGAAGTTACTTAAAGCAATATCGTATATTATAACTTTCCGTAACATTCACTAGTAACCCCCGAGAGTATCTCGGGTAAATAGATAATCCCTGGGATACTTTCACAAATGTTACAGGAGGGTTTCTAAGAGTTGATCTTGTTTTCTTTTAGGAAACAAGATTCAATTTTTTTGGTAACCTTGTGAAATTATAAAAAAGTATTTTTTTAATCATTTCCAATACGCAATCAATACGCAACAGTCTGAAGCGTGTTCTCCATCGTTATGAAATTGCAACGTCCAAGAAAGTTCTTCAATTTCCACGAGCCAATCTACGAGTGCTTTGTGGTGTTTGCTAGTGATTACCCATACGTCTTCATTATCTATGGCATTATGACAAATGTAACTCGTATCAACCACGTGTTGTTCCGTCTTTTTTTCATAACCCGTGTTTTTATAAATAAAACATACATTTGCACGCGTTTGGCCTATTCGCATAGCTTCAAAGATCATCGTTCGTATTTTTGGATATAACCCATTGTCACCACTTTCGTTAATATCTGGAAATTGCATCAGCGATGCGTAGTGACTATAAAGAGAGTCATGCGGAACGTGGTGTTCATCTCGTAGCGTTGATGGTGTCCAGTATGCAACCAACTCCAAATGCGGGGTCAAGTAATAATCAATACCCATTTCAGTAAGCCATTCAAAGAAATCTATAAAGCGTTTATGGATTCGATATCCAGTTGTTTTTGGGTTTCTTGGTAATGGCGTGCTTAGTAACGAGCGTTTTACAAGTTTATCCAAGGGAAACCAAACACGTTCATCTTCAAAATATGATTCTTCTTGAAAAATTTGTCTGGGATGTGTTTCTCTAAAGATGAAAATGACCGCGGAATCTTGTCCAGCGTTCATGGCACGTTTAATGTCACCACTGATACGTTTGGAAAACATTCCAACAACATCACTCGAAGCAGTATCGATTTCACAACGGCGACCCCAGAATGATCCCAGGGATTCTTTCATGACCCCTTATAAATGTAAATAAATTCACGACAATACCAAAAAGAGACATGTTTATCACGGCTAATAATCATACCTCGGAAGGACTCCGAAAATACACGCGAAATCCCTTGGTGTTATCAGTGCAATTTAAAAAACAAAAAGGGAAAAAAAAAGGATACTACACGTACAAGAATGGAAATGGAGAACATGTAAAATGTGGAGGATTGACAACGTATCTCAAAAAGGAATTCTATAAAGACTTTAAACAACCAAAGAGACGCTATAGTAGTAAAAATAAGGGAGGATGTCAAAAAAAGGCATCTACCAGAGGTTTGGGAAAACGCGTAGATAGAGAATTGGCAACGTTTATCACCACCAATGGTGATAACAAGAGGAAACGCAAACGACCTCTTCATCCACTCACGGAACAAATCAAACGTCACTGGGATTCCAAGGGACTCACTCCCGTGTGTTCTCAGTTACCCGTGGTTATACCAGAGATTGGCCGCGTTACCCAGGCAGATATCATATTACAAGATCGTAACGGGGATTTGTGGATGCATGAAGTAAAAACGGGATGTGTTGGTGTTGGTGTTGTCAAGGGAACCTTTTCAGCGCCCTATGATAAAACCCCATGCACAAAGGGAAATCAATGGGATCTTCAGCGGCAATTTACAGAAACTGCGCTAATTGACCAAGGATTACCCCTGAAAGGATCTCGTGTACTTCACGCATATGAACACAAGAAAAAGGGAGCAATTGCACTGGAACGCGAAAAAGTGTTTAAAAGTTATCTTTAATAATAACTGTTGGTTCCGTAGTCACTTTCATCGTAATGATAAACGGAACTTGCTTTGGCAAATTTCTTTTCTTGTTTTTGTTGTCGAGATGCAGCACGTCTTGCTTGTCTTTCTGCTCTCTCTTTTGAGCGTCTAGCACGACGATGCTCAACAATTGCTTCTCTTTCTTTTTCCCTTTTGCGCTTGAATTCCTTCATGTCCTTGTCCAGTGCGCGTTTTCCCTCTTTGAGAGCAGTGATTTCCTTATCATAGATACGCATTTGTTTCTTGTGTTGATCTTCAAAAGCATCTCTGATTCTCGTAACAAACTCTGGATACTCTGAGAGGATAGCCGAAGTTTCCAGCTCGTCAAAATGATCTTGATAGGCAATTTTTTCAGGAAAAGCCATAACAATTGTATCCAACATTAGTTCATCTGCAGCGCTGGTAAAACGTTGTTCTTGTTTTTCTTGTGCTTCTTTTCCGCGTTTTGCGCGACTTTTGCCACGTTCCATTTGACGTTTCCCTGCTTTTTCTTTGCGTTTTCCTGCGCGATAACGAGACAAAGCAGCGCGTTCTGCGCGAAGTTTTTTGTTTAACGCTGCAATCTCCTTGTTGAGAACTTTGCGTTGTCCACGAAGTACTTTGCGCTCTTTTCTCAGTGTACTCATGGCATTTTTGCGAGCGTCTTCAAAAGCGTCTCCAATATCATCTGAAAAGTATTCTTGGCGAACTTCTGTGACAAATTGCGGGTAATCCGAGAGAAGCGCTGGGGTTTGCAATTCATCAAAATGATCTTCCGTGGCAATACTCTCGGGAAATGTCATGGCAATGGTATCCAAGATGAATTCCTCATCAATCTCCTCCTCTTCTTCTGGTTCTTCTTCGTAACCATAGAAAAAGTTTCTCTTTCCTTGTGGTCGTGTTGGATCCAATGCTGGTTTGTATCCTGGAGTTTCCGAGTACAATTTGGGACGTCTTGCTTCTCTTGCCAAATCCAAAATGACGTGTTGAATCGCTTCACGTTTTTGTTCTTCAGACATACTTTTCGTAATAGTCGCTTTGACACGATCAACCAGTGTTCGTGGATCAAATCCTCGCAAGTACGCTCCATATTGTTTGATAACATCCCTAAAAGTTTTTTCCTTAAGACCAGTATCATCTTCAATTTCCTTAACATCCTCCCTAATTTCTTCAACATCAGGATCATCTTGTTTGCCAAAATCCGGATCGTCAACACTAAACATTGCCACAAGAAAATCCTTTGTTGCTGCTGCTGCTCCCTTGGCTTTTTTGTATACCCAATATTCTTTTTCGGGTTCCTCAGGAACTTCTGTGGTTTTCTTTAGTGTCACCTCAGTCATTTCCGGAGCTTTGGTATAAACCTCTCTGAATGTTTTCGCAGCTTTGTCATGAAATTTTTCGACTAAATTACGAATGCTGTCATCCATTTTAAAATCAGCATAATGATCATGTATTGACATTAATTTCTTTTTAGCTACTCCTTCTGACATTGCTGATGAATACAAGGTTCTGGTATATTTGGCCAACGCCAGCATATACTCGGCAGCGGTTGAAATATCTATAGCGTAATTCTGATACTGAGTTTTTTCAAAGTTATTCCAGGCGCTTTGTTCATAATTTGGAATGTTCTCTATAATATCAGATAACGTTGTTTCATCGTTAGCTTTTCCCAAATCACGCAAAAGCAATGCTTTTGCTGCTTCTAATGTCATTTTGGATTCTGAAATGACAGCGGGTATCATTTCTTCTTCTTCCTCTTCTTCTTCTTCTTTTTGTTTTTCCTTCGTTGGCACAGGGGATTTCCTTCCAAATATTATTTGTTTCATAACAACATTCAATGCCGGTTTTAACGGATATTTCGTTTTACTGCTTGGCTTTTTCATTTCCAACTTATCTGCATTAGGATCAACAATTTCGTAAAACAGAGCATCTCGTTGTTGCTGTGTAAAATTCACCACTTCAAATCTATCAAAAGAATTAATCACGTCTTTTCCAGTTACTTTTTTGACAGCTTCTTTGAGTGTATCTGTAGTCTTTATCTGAGGTTGATCGAGATAATAAACCTCATTTTTGTTGGCTGGATTTACAACAAGTACTCCCCCAATAGGAGATGCCGCGGGAACTTCAAAGGGAATCCCAAGCTTCTCGTTGGCTCTTCCAAAACGCCATTTTCGATTCTTTTTGAGTCCCACGGGGTCTTTGAGGTTCCACATGTCAGGATACTGAGCTCTTGGATACCATTCTTCAATCCTTCCGTTGTGAACATCCCAGGCCTGTTTGATCAGCTCATCAAATTGAGACTGAAAAGCTCCCTGGCCAAAATTGGCACGTCGCTGCAAAGCCATGATAAATTCTCTCATTTCTTTTTGGTAACTCTCTCTGCGTTTTTGCGCAGCATATGCGCGAGCTTGTGCAGCTTTTCTGCGAAATCCCTTGCCTCTGCGTTCGGTTTCTTCTTGACGAAGCATGTCTTCATCGTGGACCAATTGCAGCATTCTATAGGCATATCTTTTTAGATCTGTCCGAATCTCATCAATATTCTGACGTTCCATCTTTTTTAACCATTGATCACTTGTGAGAGCACCAATAGGTTCTGCATCAGCAAGAGTTTGAAATCCCTCAGAGATTGCCGTGCGAACTTCAACCAAATGCGAAACGTCTTCGGCAAGTTCAGAGCCATGTTCTTCGTCTTTGCGCAAGTGACTGTAGTGACGCGCGAGTACGTTCATTTGACGCTCAGTGTTTGCCGTGTGTTGCAAAGCCATAATGAGAGCTTGAATATCCCTGTGATTGTTATCTTGCATGGTAGTCTCAAAAACTTGACGTTGTAACTTGATGGGAATCATGTTGCTACGAGCGGCAAATTCAAAATCGACGAGGTTCATCTCAGAATCCACGGTAAACGTAACCGTGTCACCCGTTTCTTCATTGACACCGTAAAACGTTCCAACTTGCAGAGAAGATGAAATTCCCTTTGTTTTGAGTTGTTCATCGTAAAAGTGTTTCAAGCTGTGTGACAATTGATCTCCCAGCTGTAACGCAAAGTGTTCTATGGGATTACGCACAAGATGCACGTTTACAACACGGTCTTTTCCGTCATCACGCGTCAACACAAACGTGTTTACCGCATTTTCACGTAGCTTCACCGTGGTCCCTTTTGGTAGTGCCTTGTTACCAACCCAGTAAGTTCGCGCAAGTGGCGTCATAATGCGCGTTTGTGCCAGAGTTTGCGCGGCAACATTACTAGAGTGTTCCGAGATCATTGCCAGTGGCGCACGAAACGTTTTGTCAATAGCTTCACCATTAATCTTGAGTTTAAACGTGTGATCCTTTACGTTTCTCTCAGAACCCTCAGGTGTTGCCCTGCGTTCTGCAATGGCTGGAAGAACAGTTTGTTGTGTTTTACGATCATCTAAACGATGACGAACCATATACACTGGAAACTCGGGAAGATCCTCCTCTTTATCCCAGCGAGAGCACGTGTTTTGCCAAGCATAGGCAACAGAAGCCAAAGCAGATACATTGTCAACATTGACAACATTGTCACACTCACGAGAATGGAAAACCCATCCCACGGTGGAACGACACTCTTCTGAGCAATAACGAATATTGGGATCGTGACAAAAATCACAGCCAATGGCATGCGTGTCGTCTTCCAAGTTCTTGGAACAACCGCCACAATAACGATAACTTGCCATCTTGTTTCTTTCTTACTTTTCATTACTCTACATAAAATAACAAATATAATCTTTGGTTTAATTTTTGAGTAACTCCTTGGTATTCTCAGGAGTACATCAACAATGTTTTGCGTAACATAATATTACTTTGTGCAGCTTTTCAAGATACCCCGAAGATCCCCCGGAGAAACAGATAATCTCCGGGGGATCTTCGCGAAATGATAAAAAGTTATTTAAAGTAACATCGTATATTACGGGTTGTTTTTATTTTTCGGTTTTTACCTTTTTAAAGGTAAACCTTCGTATTCCCTTTGTATTCTCGGCAATAATCCTTTTTATCTGTTGAGCTTGTGGTGAATCGTTTGCAAAATCACAGGTGATATGTTCAGCGTTTTTAAATACTTCTCTGTGTAACGTTGTTACGGGATCACTTTCTTTGTTATCATAGAGATACCAAACGATCATTGCGATTACAAAAGCAAAACCATTACATTGTTTTCCGCCATGTATAAAGAAGCGCGTTTCATCGGGTGCGCTTTCAATCATTGCCGCAATTTTTTTACAAATTCGAAAAACGGAATCATCATTAGACTCTTCGTAATCTTCTCGAGAAACCCGGTGTTCTTCCAATGGAATCAGTGTGTATTTACAAGATGTTTTCTCAACATGTTTTTTGTAGTACCATGATTGTGTCTTTTTCAAGTCAATAATATGACCATGCGTTTTAAAGTCGCCTCCAAAGTAATCTTTGAAAAACTTTGATTTGGGAGAACATCCAAACGCAAGTTTTTTAGGAATACAACATATCCAATTTTCAACCGCTTCAATATTAAGTAACGTGTCGTTGTCACCCTCTTGCATTTTTAAAAACAATGGCTATTAATCCTCATTTATGAAAAAAAGACTAACAAGAGATAAAACGCATATGGATCTACGTGTAGCGGAATTCAAGGCAGAACAAAGTAACACCTTTGAGAGTGATGACAACAACAACGGTCGTTTCAAAAAAAATCCCAGGACTACTCCTGGGAATACTTCTCCAGTTTACAAAAGAGCCGGTGGGATTGTTTTGGGACTTTTGATTGGTATTGCGGTGTTTATTATTGTTGTTGCTGTTATGGCTACCGTTATTCCTTCAATATTATCCACAAATGCCATGACGGGTCAAAACGGGTTTGTCATTACTCCCAATGGTACCACAATTTGTAATTGCAAGGATGGTACACCTGGAGAACCAGGTCGCAAGGGAGATCCCGGGGAATCTATTCAAGGCCAACAGGGTATCCAGGGATTACAGGGGATCCAAGGAGATCCTGGGATATGTATTGCAAATCCTACGTGTGAATCGGGAGCAACTGGACCAACTGGAGGCACAGGACCCCGAGGGGAACGGGGTTTTCGTGGATATCCTGGAAAGGATGGTGCCCAAGGAGCCGCGGGACCTTCAGGAGAAACTGGAGAAAAAGGAGATAAAGGAGATCAAGGAATTCAAGGTATCCAGGGAATACAAGGACCAAATGGAACGTGTGACTGTTTCAATTTACCCAATATTACCATTGACGAAACCTATGTTACGGGTTTACTAGATGTTCAGGGAAATCTCACATGTTCTTCTGGAACGTTTATTTCCAATACGTGTTTTCCCAATGCTTGTCTCAATTTTTCCGCATGTGACTTGGAAGCACAGTCTCTGTTATTACGCGGAGGATCTCCCACAAGACTTATTGTTGACGGAGGAGATTCCACGTCATCTGCCGTTGTTTTTGGAGGAGATCCTACAACGGGTTTTGTTTCAAATGCGACTCGGATGAGCCGGTTTCAAACGTATTCCCAAACGACAATCATAGAGGCTTCTGTATATACTCAAATTCAAACTTTGGCAGGTGATTTGGCAATACGTGCTATTGGATCGTTGTCAACCCTGCTAACAATTGCAAGTTCGGGGCGTTTACTTGTTTATAGTGGCAGCGGTATTGAAATGTCTGTACTAGAGCAAGGGGATATCACGCTTAGTACGAGTGGTCCACTGAATCGTATCCTTTTGACCACCATTGCTGGCATTCAAATGACTGGAAACAATCTAAATGTTACCATGGACGCGTTTACGTTTACCGCGGGTGGTTCTGATATTTATTTTGGTGGCAATGTAAACACGCTCGTATGTAATAGCACTCTCCCACTTGGTGTGGATACTACAGCAAATTCCGTGACTTATGAACAAGATATCATATTACGCAACGGGGCTCAAATAATATCCGCAGAAGGTTCCGGGGAACTCAGTTTGGGTCCCTTTATAAGTGTTTGCGGGGGTATGATTACGTCTCCTTCGGGTACGCTAACAGTGCAGGGCAATCTAGATGCTACAGGGGATATTACCGCGTCTGGTTCGTGCTGTGCGTCAGATGAACGTGTCAAGTGTAACGTTCGTGCTACTGGGGATGGTTCTGTGGATTTTTTGGGTATTTTACGAGAGATATCCTATCCCGTTATTTTTGATTGGATTCCAGATTTTGTAAATATGGGAGGATGGGCACAACGTCATGCAAAAAATATCTTTGGTTACATTGCGCAACATATTGAGCGTATTCACCCGCAAGCCGTGACAAAACGCAAAAAAACTGTTGGTAATTTGAATTTGGATGATTTTAGAAACTTGAATAAGGATGAATTGGTTCCCATTGCTATTGGAGCAATATTGGATTTGGACAAAAAAGTACAGCGACAACAAGAGTTGATTGAAGAGTTATTAAAAAAATAAAGGGTTAATACTGTAACTAATAGAAAAGAATATTTACAGTATGTTGAATCAGTGCTGTGAAAATTATGCTAAGGGGTGTTACTTTTCTATTATTCGCTATTATTACCACGTGTATTTCCAACTTACTTGGGCCTGACAACATTATTGGTCATGAGCTTGCAGAGAAAAAAATTGCCACAATTCGATATCGAATTGATCACGCCATCAAAGCAGGTGGAGATTTACGTAGTGATCAACCATTTTTCTTTGAGGATCCCATTGTATTACAATGGGATCCTCAAAGTGTTCCCAGGAAGTTGCTAGAGGATATTCTGGAAAAATACTACAAAAACGCTTTGGAATCTGTGGAATATGCAGAAGATCAACGAAGAGCACACGAAGAACAAGAAATGGTCAGGGAAGAATATCGAAAAAAATGCAACGAGAATTGGCTAGTTTTGAAACAAAATAGAGAAATAGAAAGGAATAACGTGGGGTGGTTTGGGTATCCCAAGGGAGAAATCAAGTTATTGGATTTACCGTATCCTGATATCCATCGCAAATGTGAGTGTGATCTTGGATTTTTACCGGGTTATAGACCAAAAGGAACTTTTTTTCACGTGACAAAGTTTAAATAAAAATAAAACTGTTTATTACTTATAAAAACTACTAGCTATAACCAAAAGTGTAACGGTAATCTTCTTTTTTGTGAATAATGACATGAAATACAAAAAAGGCAACGATATTTACAATGAAAGCACATGTCTCCAGGGGACTCTCACTGCGTTCTTTGCAATTTACATCTTGTCGTTTTTTGCCTTTTGTGTTTTGCTGTTAAATTCCAAATTTGAAGTTTCCATCTGTGATCCTGGTGGTGGCCCATGTACTGGCCTCATTTATACTGATCAATGGAGTTCCATAGGATGGATTGCAACATCGCTATTGGCTTGCAAAGTGTTTATTATGATGGGATATCAGTTTAATTTAACGTTTGGGAGAAATCGTATATGTTCCATCATTTGGTTATCTATTATTCTTGTAGCGTGGGTTCTTCAATTTCTGTCGTGGATGTTATTGTTATCAGAGTTTGCCAATTGTAATCTCCCTAATTTCCCCAGTAACATTTGTAGTTCTCGTGAACGTTGTCTGGTGAAACAATTTTATGAAAATGCCGTCGCCAATCGTTGTCCAAATTCTCCACTTGGTGCGAGATCTTACGAATTACAACTGAACCAACTGCAACCTAATTTGGATTTCCAATGGTTATTTGGTGTATCTACGGCGTTTGTTTTTGGACTTGAGTTGGTTTTTCTGATAATTATTTTTGTTGTATGGTGTGGAATCACTAGAGTTGGCGCACCAGTAAAACGAGAATGAATAAAAAGATTCCAAAGTATGTCATCATTTTCTCCTTGGGATTTCTCTTTGCTTGCGCCATTTTACTCTTGGCGTTATCCTGTGCCGTTTCCAAAGACGCCTTGCCTCTTCCGCCATTTACAATGGCTTTGCTGGCGTGTATTCTGACACCATTGTGTGCTTCCAGTAGTTTTGGTTGGTTTATTGTTGGGTTTCTTCTCTCAGGTTCCTTTGGATACACAACAATACTTTGGAGATTACATGAGGACGGACTGGATAAAGTAACGGCTTTATTATCACTATCATCAAGTGTGTGTCTGTTAATCTTTTTTTGTTTCGGCTACTGGTTCGTCTTTTACAGCTCGTTTTTTCCAAAACTTTTGCGCGGCATATATTAATAACCCCAGCAGCACACTGAAAACACACAAGTTACGAATAAATTCACCGGGATTCATCCTTGGTTGTAAAATAATAAAAAACGCAAACGTTCCAATTTCATAGATAAACTTTGGCAAATCCCGGGAAATTACGAGAACATCAACGATACACCAGTAAAGATATAAAAGTGACTCATATTCTTGTTCTTGAAACATTTGCCACATTATAATGCACATGTGTACTACATATGTTAAGTTATAATAAGGCGGCAGTGGTTTCCGGGACATGAAACGTTTTGCTGTGACTGTCGCGCAAAGGTACCATAGCACGTGTCCGGTACTACGCAAGGATACCAGGGGAAATTGAATCATATATACACCAAGGAATACAACAAGTGGTGGAATATCATAATGAAGCAAATCCAATAAAAGTGGCAACATAGCATAATGCATCTCTAATAAGGAACCCATTGCTGTTTAATCTTTTCAAACCACCGAGTTACATCAGCAACATCCTGGTGTCCTTGAACAATACTCCAAAATTTTAAAAAATCTCCCACGTTATCAATTTCATTTATAGAAATCATACTACGCGAATACACTGAGCTATCTCGCGGAATTTTGAAGAAACGCGCAGATGAAAAAGTGTAATCCAAAAGACAATTCATAACGGAAATGGCAAGTTGTATAACGCATTGGATTTTATCCTGTGTACTCAATGATAAGAATGGTGACTCGTCATCAAAACAACGTTCCACGTGTTCCCATACGATGATTCGATCTTTCCAAAGACTTTCTTCGCGTAAACACTCGTTATTCCAAGACGGGTCCAGAGTTGAATAGGATAAAATCGTAAAGATACCACTACGTTTTAGGATGTATCGTTTTTCATCTTTGGAAACCCTCATCGCATTGAAAAAAATTTTTGGTAATACTCGAGAATTCCCACAGGATACTCTAAGAGGTGCAGTAGCACTTCTTTTATGATCTCGCGAAGATCTCCCGGGATTATTCTATTTACCGGGGGTACCTTCGCAAGTTTTCACCAGGGCCGTGAAAATTATACTATGCACCTCTTAGGTGCAACATCAGGGCTGTGAAAATTATACTAGCGAAGCGAGCATAATTGGAACAGACCGTAACATATGGTATTGCTTTGTATAATCTTTTAAAGTTTTGCGAAAATCTCCGGAGATCATCTAATACCCGGATAACTTTCGCAAGTTACCTTTGGGATATTACGGTCTGTTCCAATTATGTTCGCTGCGCTAGCATAATTGAAACAGCCCTGTGCAACATAATTGGAACAGACAGTATCATTCAAAAGGTAACTTGCAAAAGTTACCCCCCGGGTAATAAATGATCTCCGGAGATTTTCGCAAAACTTTAAAAGATTATACAAAGCAATACCATATGTTACGGGCTGTTTCAAATTATGCTATGCACCTGTGAGGTGCATAGCATAATTTTCACAGCCCTGCCGCAGGATAACCTTTTATTATAGATTATCTTGGTTTATTTGTTTTACTAATTTTGAAATGGAATATGTTGAAGGATGTGTACAAGTCAACTGGGTCCCCTTTGGGACTCCCTCAGTTTCCGCAAGATACTTTGCGTTATTGTATTGTCCCGTTTCCACGGCAAATTCAAGATTGGTCATATTCTTTCTAGATTTTCGAAATTTAAAAGGAGGATCCGCAAAACGCGTTAATTTCAACAAACGTAACGCATCATTAATGGCAAATTCCAGAGACTCTTCTTCCTCTTCTGACGTAGCAACGTTTGATTTGCCATCAGATAGTGATTCGGCCAATTTTCGTATTCTTGTTTGATATCGTTCACTTTTTTGTACTTCAACGCTGTTGTCTTTGAATTGCTGGGCGAACTTTTTAAAACGTTGATAGACGGAATTTCCATCCTCTACGTGTTTTGGACCCGCTACGATAACAGATCCTCTATCAAATACCAAAATGGTTGCCATGCACCCACAACGACTATCTTTGGTACAATGACAATCCGCACGAACGCGCATTGGTATCTCGGCGCCCGGAAAGTCACCTGGGTTATACTTTATCTTGTCGGGAGCGTACTTATTCATTGCCACAAGATCCACAGGAAACCCAAGATCTGCCGTGAGTACAAAGTTTTGAACGTTACAGGACAAGTAGTCAATCTGTTCACCCAAAAAACCTTCTCTGAGTGTTCCCGTTTCTTGTTCTCGAATTAAAATGGGTACCTTGTTGAGTGCAAAACGTATTTGTTGTGATACATACGTAGAATGCTCAGGACTTGCACATTTAACCAAAACGACCTTTCCAGAACTAAAAATGAGTACCGTGAACAAACTTTCGCCATCTTTTAGTCTCATGATGACCGAGGAAAACGCAGAGGGTTTGTATTGTGATGGAAAGTGCATACTCACAGAATGCAAAGGAATTCCGTATTTTCTCTTTTTCGTTTTTGTGTCAATATCTAATGGCAAATAGTGCACGGTAACAACAACATTGACGACTCTCGGAATGTCCGCGTTGTCGTTTTTTTCACGAGTCACAGAAAACTGCGAAGGGTCCGCCAACAAGCCCTTGTATCGTTTCATGTTTTGCTGTAAACACGGGAAAAAGAAAAAATTCGCTCACAAGTTCTTGGAGTATGGCAAGTGTCAATTTCACGATCCTGCGAGATGGCGTCTAAGAAATTGCAACCTTTGGTTAGCTTATGGTTACAAAGTACGCGTTGATCTTGACACCAAAGAAACGGCTTACATGATATTGGAAATTGACAGGGATTTCTACACAAATGCACCATTGTATCATTTTCAAATACGTTACAAAAACATGTTAAAATGTGTGCAAAACATACGTGATGTCGGGGCACACTTTAAAGCGTTGTGTGAGCAACATTTTCCAAAAATAGCATCTTCTGCTTGGTATACATTTTTTGAGCTACAAGCATTTAATGATTCAAACGTGTTTAAAGAACAAGAAATGCATTGGACACGAAACAAGAAGATACTCGGTGGACTTTTTCGTGATCATCCAGAATTGCTATTGCATTAAAGTAAAGCTTTATTCATCATTTCATTGTAAAACGCCCAAAATGGATCAACACCACCGGGAAGTTTACAGCGTTTTGCCAATATCTCTCTGAAAATATACTCACTGTCACGAAGGCTCTCGCAAATAGGTTTCAGTAATGTTGCCTTTTTATCCTTTGTTAGTTTTTGTCTCACTACATTACGATATTTTTGTAATAGCCAATCGTATTCCACGACATACTGAGGTCTCGTTTCAAGTTGCAAAGGTACAAGAAGCAATTTCATGTCTTTATCCGTGTTTTGTTCAATGTAATCTCTTGTTTTTCGTGGGATTCTTGTCCAGTAATCTGCCCAAGATAGTGTTAATTTTACAGTAGCCACATCCATAGCTTGAAGAGTCACTGTACCGATATCCTTGTCAACCTCTACCACTTTCCAGAATCTGCAGTTGATCTCTTCCAAATTTATGGGAGGATACGAGAGTTTACTCTTTTGGAACTTTGGTGTACCGTCATCAATCAGCTGTATTTCATCTGCAGTTGCTACACTCATAACCTGATCATATATGGGACACAGTTTAAATTGCCAAATTTTCATTGTAACAGATTCAGAAAAAACTTTGTGAGTAACGCTTCTATCTTTTGGTGATACGATACATCTGTACGTGTTAATGGTAACAAGAGCATTTCCCATATCAATGTTCGTAATTTTCCATGGGAAATTTCCAAAGTAATTTCGTGTAATCAGTGAATACGAAGAATCGGACATAACCAAGGTGATATTAAAAGAATTCTTTTAATGTTTTCAATTTATATCAAGGGGTTGCAGAAATGAACAACGATGATTACAAAAGACAACTTTTGCAGTATCAACGTAAACAAGCTAAACAAAAGGAAGAAATTGCACAAAAAGAACATGCAAAAGCACTCGAAAAGTTGAATGAAGATCTTCAGAGACACATGAATGACGTTATCAAGGACCACATGAGAAATGTTGATGCAGAAGGAGAAAGATTTCAAAAAAACATTGATACTATTTATGAACATCTCAATGAAACCATTGATTACCTTGACAGGAAACGCAAACGAGATGAAAAAGAAGAAGAACAACAACAATACCAAGAGGATTTTTCTGATGTTGTTGCTGGGGATTCCTGGTACGATGAAGATGAAGAAGATTATAGTAATAGTGATTCTGTTGGTGGATTTTCTGCGGTAGATTTGGCAGATTTTTGCGATTTTATCACCAAAACCACTGCTCCTTTTCACGAGGATCATTCATTTTACGTTCGCAAGTTCAAACCCATTGTGTGTGGTATCATTGGAAATATGGGCAGAGCTCCCAATACCACTGCCAAGAATAACCTGGATACGATCAAGGATGCTCTTTGGCCCGCTCGTAAACCGCTGTTGAAATGGTCAACGTGTCGTGAGTACAGTGATTGTGATTTTTGTGGTTGCAAGAAAACATGTCGCTACAAACTTGAAATTATTGACGAAAGCAACAAGGAAGTTCTGGCGGGTCCTTTTTATTCTGGCAGTACTTGCAAACCACTGGCTCAAGCACTGGTTAATTTCTTTCAGTATCTTTATAGTTGCAAAAAAGGCGATAAAGAAGAATATGAAAAACTTCAAGGTTACATTGCAGATGCCATGAAAGGAAACGAAAAGAGGTTCAAATAGTACTAATTGAAAAGGGGATAACAAAATAAAACAAAAAAGATGAAACATGTTATTGTTTCTACTGCTGATATGTTGTTGTTTTGCTAGCGATGAGGATCTCATGGGCAAATTTAGTGTTGGCGGTGACGTAAACCATGACTTTTTACGTCGTCGTAGTCGTAGCAGTGTTACTGGTCAAATTTGCAAGAGTCCCGGTGGTACCATCAACAATCATGGGGATTGCGTTTGTTGTCCCGGTTACTCTGGATTAGGATGTTCTGTTCGAAATCGTTGTTATGACGTATCTTGTGCCAATGGGGGACACTGTAATCCTGAAACGGGTTTTTGCATGTGTCCCAAGTCATTCACGGGACCACAATGTGAACATCCATCGTGTTCCTTTAATGGTTTCTACGATATTCAACGGCATCGATGTGTGTGTAAAGATGGTTTCGCTGGTGCTGATTGTGAACAATGTATGGTTTCCGCGGTACCTGGGCAAACTCGTGTATGCGTGCCCATGCCCCGCGTAACGTATCAGCTAATGACTTTGCCTACAAAACTAGCAGAAGATATTGTTTCAGGACGAAGAAAAATATCGGCAACACTAACCTATCCAGGAATTTACCCAGATTCACTGGGGCATGATGGAAAACGTTACGGATGTGACTGCAGAGTATCCGCGGCAACACGGGGAAAACGATGGATATCCAATGGTAATCTCTATCTATACAATCAAACCATTGTCGAGTGTATTGATCAATCTACGCTGTCTGCACAACAAATGGCAGAATTAACAAACATGTGGTACACGGCATACCAATTGGAACAAGAGGGAAGACTGAACAGTACTTGGTATTACGTGGGTATCGTTTTTATAGTACTCTTTGGTGTACTCCTGTTGGGAATTGTGGTGTATTGCGTCGTGATCAATTACAACCGAGAACAAGAAATGCAAGTTGCCGAGGAAGACTCTGAGTATGGTTATCAAAAAACGAGAAGAAAACTAAAACGTGTTGCAAAAAAAGCTCCTATTGCAGTAAGATTTAAATAAAATAAAGACAGGGCTTTATCTGACGTGGTAGAAGATGACGAAGAAATGGGAATTGTGTTTTCCAAATTGAATCGAAACGTTCGCAGGGCTGTGAAAATTATGCTAGCGCAGCGAGTATAATTGGAACAGACCGTAACATATAGTATTACTTTGTATAATTTTTTATGATCTTGCGAAGAACTCCCGGGATTATCTATTTACCGGGGATCTTTCGCAAATTGATATTGGATGTTACGGTCTGTTTCAATTATGCCCTGAGAAACACTAGGGAATCCCTAGGGGTTTCCTTGGTAATACCAAGGAATAAAAATGGGACCTTGTAATTTCACAAGATATTTTCAATTTTCACAAAAACAATTTAAATTAGTTTGTAAAAAAACATGAGTCGTCGTGAACAATACGATGTTGTTAGTTATAATCAACGTGTGAAGGATGATGGTCGTATCGATTTGAGCGCAGTTAGTGCTGGGGAACGCGCAACCGTCCAGCAAATTGCCAAGAGTATTTTGAAATGGGATGGTATGAAAACTGATGTAAAAGTCAAAGGAACCACGGGAGCTGCTTCGACAACACTTAGTGTAGTCCCATTGAATCCTGATGAACCTTTTGTTATTTCCGTGCCTGAATGGTGTAAAACGTTTCACACAAAAAAGAATCTCAAGTATAACTCGGTACTAGACACGAAAATCATTGGGGAATTACGTGTAGAACTCGAAAACCAAAGCGCGGCAGACGTTGACGTTCCTGATATTCCTCGCGTGTCTGATCCATCTTACATTCCAATTCACAAAAGTGTCTCAAAGAGAGCATACACAACAAAAGATAGACTGATTCCAATTGAAGATGATGATGATGACGCAGATGATGATGATCGTTACCTTTCTCGAAGAAGACGTCCATATATTCCAAAATAAAGTTTGGTATTGCGAAACTTTTGCAAACTGCTATTGTATTCAAGTAATGTTTTCTGTATGAGTGTCTACTGTGCCACAAAGTATTGTGAGGCTCCCTCGAGTTATCAAATGTGTCCGTGGTGCAACTCTTCGTATTGCAAATTACACTCTGCAATGGGGTTCAAATGTACGCAGTGTAAACACTGGTTTTGTCCAAAGTGTGAACACAAGAAAAACGAGTTACGATGCAAGGACTTGAAATGTACAGAGGATGACGATAATGATAGTTTGTACGAATAAAAGAGGGTTTTATGGATCTTGAGCAATTTGAAAAAGCATTACATCAGCGTCGTCATGAATTGGAAAGATTACGTGAAAGAATGACAGATCCTCGTTATTTTCATTTAGTCCCCATGTACTCGGAATTATACGCGAAAAGAGAGGAAATTATCTGGAAGATTTTGGATAACATTATGCAATCACGGAGCAAATAAGAGGGTCTCCAAATGGATTATGTTTATGGTATCTTTGGATCTTCTTCTGATCCTGATCGGGAAACTCGTCAAAATCTCAGCGAGGCCGTGACAACTACCACCGCTACTCAGGGAGAACTGCGTGTAACTCGTCAACATATGCAAAATGAAATGGCAGAAATTTGGGAAGAAATACAGCAAGCTGAGCAGGAAGGAGACGTACAAACACAAAATACCAAATGGGATGAATACGAACGTAAACAGGCTCAATTGGAACAAATTGATGTTTTTTTGGGTAACACGAGTATTACAAAGGATGGATTGGCACAAACTGCGCTAAGCGTGAGTGTACATGATTCTCAAAAAACGGCAGCACAAGCGCTGCAGCAGACAACTAGTCAAATTTCACAACGTGATATGATAAAAACGCAACAATCTCTACAAAGTAGTATAAAACAGAGTGAACGTATTGCAAAAACAATGGGAAAACCACTTAAAACACGACATGAAACATCTTTGGATAAAACGAGAGAAGTAAATCCAAAGCTGAGAGCAAAATTGGAAAAATCTAGGAAAACAACCAGTGTTACCAAGGTAGTTCCCCCAAAACATCAAGAAACACGCCAACAACAACATATGAATTCAAATTTGAATTAAAAGAGGAGGGTTTTAAAATGGAAGATGATAAAGTTACTTTTTTTGTAATTGCTGGGTTAAACAAAAGAGCTGCTAATGAAGTTGTGAAAAACCCGGAACTTTCGGATGAATTATTTCGCGTTTTCAAGATGGCTGGAGATAAACCTAGAGAAACTCGGCAAATCCTTCATAGTTTTGCCATTGAAAGTGTTAAAGGAAGTTATGGAATATTCAAGGAATTTCTATTGAATTATATTTTAGATGACAAAATCAAAACGTTTCTTCAATTTCGAGAAGCAGAGAAATTTATTGGGAAATTTAAATCAGAATTTGAAGAAGCAATTGGTTTGAGTATCGTGGTGACTAGCGAGGATATTCAAAAAGTTGTTTCTGAAGTAGCAAAGGAACACTTTGATTTAATCAAGGGACGCGGTTATGACACCCGTGGAATGATAATGAAAAGGGTATTATCTAAATTAAAATGGGCACCAGCAATTGAAGTGATGCGAATCGTAGATAAAGCCATTGAAGACATTGTGGGATACGAAAGAACATCGTGTAAACTTCGTTGAATTAAAAAAGAATCCCCTAGTATTTCCCAATATTTTACAAAGAATACTTTCAAAGAAGATGGAAGTTAATTGTGTTATTTGCAATAAAGAAGTGGACATGGGCAAACAAGCCTATCTCTCTCACAGATGTGGCCACTATAGTCACGCAGGATGCCACGATCCTAACGATAAAGCACTAAAGTGTGCCCAGTGTTTCCCAGATTCTACCGCGGCAAAAAATCGTGTTGAAATCAAGGAACCCGGTCTTGCCTCGGGATTGGATTGGGTTAAAACAAAACCGTCGCAAGCATCTTCGTGGTCACAAGCGTTAAAAAAGGTACGAGATTGGAACAAACGTGATGCCATTGATATGAACAATCCTTTCACATTACTCTCAATGAAAAAGGATATCCCATGGATGATTCAATACAAACAATTTGGATTGGCTCACATGTATGACTGTGGGGTAACGCTGGAAGATTTTTTAAAGTATGGATATTCTATTGATGATCTTTGCGCGTATGAAGATATTGGCAAAAAAGGCGCCTCTCGTGGCCTTGAAGCATTGCGAGTGCTTGGATTGAGTCCTGATTTACTCTGTGATTATCCCGAGTTACTTCCCATGAAAAAAATGCGTGATCAATTTCAATTGACGTCACTCAAGATATGTTCTCCCAAAACGGGTGGCGGTCTTTACTTTGACCCCGTAGTTGGTCTTTGTACTGACAAAACGGATGACTGGTCCATTGACAATGTGATACAACTAGGATTAACATTTGATGATTTGGTATCCTATGCTGGATTACGCTTGAAAGCACACTGGGATGATTTGGATGTTACCAGGGAACAAATGAAAAAATTAAAGTGTAAACGGGAGGACATTGAGACACTCATCACAGTAAACGAAGATGAGGAGGAAGAACGTCGCGAGGTACCAAGGGTTAAAAAAGAACCCAAAATTGTAGTTAGAGGGCCACGTACAAAAGTTGTACGCAAATATGTCAAGGAATAAACGAACACTGCTTTTAATGTGTGTAGCAACATTTTCATTGTCTACGATTATCGTTTGTGGTGTTGCTGCTCTTTTTTTTCCTAAATGTGATCTGGATTACAATGCAAACACTTTCAATATGATTCCTGGTTTCTTTTTTGTACATACGTATGGCGACAGCATTACAGATGCGGGAACCTATGGCAACGTTATGGATTACTCTGAGCGTTTTAATTTGTATACAAACAACTACCAGCGCCATTTTTATCAGTATTTACATGCTCGAAATGTGGAAACGTCAGTGTTAAATTTTGGTGTTGGTGGTCAACTTACGGATCAAATTGTTTCAAGATACCTTGCAATATCTACGATAACACCTCGTAACACAACGTTAATCTTTATGAGTGGTACCAATAACGTTCTTGGATATGTTTTAACGCATGGTTATCTAAACGCGACATATATAACAGATACGATTATACACGAGTACAAAAAAATGCTATACACTGCCAATGAACGAGGACACCGTGTAATTATTTGTAGTATTCCTCCAATGTCAAAAAATACCATTTTAACACATACCGATATTGCTGACGGGATTGTTGAAATTAATGCCCGACTCTCTGAATTTGCACAAGAAATGTTTTGTGACACACATAAAGAATTGGTAGAACATCCACAGAATTTGTATTATATAAAAGGTATTTCAATGGATGGTATCCACTTGTACGCGCGTGGTAATAGAATACTGGGACAAACCATTGCCCAATGTATATTGAATAAAGTTTCTTAATTGGAACAGACCATAACATATGGTATCGTTTTAGAGTTTTACGAGGAACTCCCGGAGATCATCTATTACCCGAATAATTGGAACGGACCGTAACAACCCAAAGGTAACTTGCGAAAGTTACCCGGGTAATAGATGATCTCCGGGAGTTCTTCGCAAAACTCTAAAACGATACCATATGTTACGGTCTGTTCCAATTTTCACAATCTTTAAGGGGGTTTCTTTTAATGGATTTCCCAGAGTTATTTCATAGTACTCCGTGTATTTCCAATGTAATCTTAAAACATCTTCCCGTAATATCAATAATCTCGCTGGGTCGTACGTGTAGATCCATGCGCAACCATTTAAACGGCATGATTTACACGTTGTACAAGCGGCGTTATTTTTGGTATCTTGAGTATTGTTTGGGTATTGGACCAATGGGGTTTTTTGAAATCTTTGGTACATTTGAAAATGATGATGATGTTCACATTTCTGGAAGTAGTGTGTTAGCAGTATTAACAGGAGATTTTTGGCACGATGTGGATGTCGACGTGTTTATGCGTAGTGTTTATTTTAATCCTTATAATCATTACATGAGTCTTTTTAAGCATGATCATATTTTTATGGATAAATGTACGCTTTTTTTACAAGGGTTACTAAAACGTGGTTATACTTTACATTCCTTATGTACCGATGACCATGTTATGGTATCAAATTCTGGATACTATGATCTTTGCGTGGATCTTGTACAGACTTTGCGCATTGGTCAGAAAAAAACAATGGTCCAGCTGATATTTCCGCGAAAATGGCCACATATCCAGGATTTTGACTTTTCATTTTGTAAAAATACCTTTAATGTTCACGCGTTAACTATTGATGACTTTGAGAGTGTTCTCAGGAAACGTTGTAATGGCACTACGAATGTCCCGCTGAGATATGAAAAGTACGTTCGTAGAGGATTCTCAAAATTCAATGGTAATACGTTTACTGGAATCAATTAAATCCCATTGTTCTGCCAATCTTTGTTTGACACTTTTTGTTTGAATGTATTTCAAGTTCTTGGGGGAAGTGTAATACGTCATCTTTCGCGGTGCTCTGGACTTGATAATATACGTTTGTCCAAATGCCGCGAAAACATGCCATAATGCATGTAAATCTGCTACGTATGCATAAGCATAAGTGCCTTGTGTTGTAAAAATGAGTAATCCCATCACCGTTAACGAAACCCCGTAAAACAAGTATCTCCAATGGTAACGTGGGAAATGTCTGCGCGGATTAATGGCAATGCACTCTGCGTAAATGTAGTAACCTATCCAGTATACCACGGGAATCATCGTGGCACTTGCCAAAATAAGCGCTTGCCATGTCCAAATATCATCCTCTGTAGCATTGACAACGACGAGGGAAATAATCAATAAATACAACAACACCAAGATCGTTTCCATGGGTGCCCAGATCTTTTCCCATGGTACCAAATAAATAGTTGTCATGGGAACGATGAGGGTTGCCGTTATGTAATCTAGGTTTGTATGAACAACAAACTCAAATAAACACCCAAACCCTTGCTCGCAAGCATGGAAAGTCCCCGACGTAAAAGGAATACCAAAGTATATTAGTGCGTACAAAAAAACACCATAGGAAAATGACACAGAGGCAGGAGCCAAAAACGCAATGTTAGAAACGACAGAGAATAAGTTTCTCATACAAATTAATTTGCGTCACGAATTGGAAACGATTGACGACGACAATGAGATTAAAATGACTTTTTCCAAGGATATTATCAAAGATAAGAGTGTTATTTTGAAATTCCCAAATACTACTACACGAAAGAGAAGCTTAAACTCTGATAAATATCACAAGTTCTCCAATTTAGATAAAGAAATTGAATTATGTCTTCAACATACGAAAATTGATCCCAATTATATCAATGACACGAAAAGTGAAAAGGCACTAAAACTTCGTATCGATTATTGTGGAAAACAACACAATATTTGGGGAGTTCGTAATGAACACACGTATTATCTTTGTTGGTTGTCATGTCTCGTTTTTTGTAATAGCACTGGTTATATTCACGAACCACTGACAAATGTCCCTTTACTCGTTGAAATGAATGGTTCTGGTAAATTTATTAATATGTTACCCATTTACGACGATACGATTCGACTGAAAAATGAGTTATTGCCCATTGCAAAAATTTCCTTTGTAGCAGTTCCATTGGGTGCGTCGCTATTCAATTGTGAACAAGTGCCAAAGGAGCGCAATGGTAATTGTCAAATCGTGACGCAAAACAAAATGGACACGGAATATCTTGTAAAATGTACATCTACAGTAGATGTTATGAAAAATATCAAACTACCCATGGAAGAACGCAAAGACATATTTGATCGTTCTGCTGCTTGTCTAATTCAAAAAGAAGACGACGACGAGGAGGTTTCTATTTGTATGGAAAATGACCACGAAGACATTAAACTAATTTGATTCGGGGTAATATATAATCTTTTAGAGTTTTGCGAAGATCTCCGGGTATCATCGTAACATATGAGATTGTTTTATATAATCTTTTAGAGTTTAGGCGAAGATCTCCGGAGATCTTCTAATACCCGGGTAACTTTCGCAAGTTACCTTTGGGATGTTACGATCTGTTCTAAATTATGCTCGCTTCGCTAGCATAATTGGAACAGCCCTGGGTAATCATTTTTCCGGGGTAGCTTCGCGAGTAAATAGAAATCTCCGGGAACTTTTCGCAAAATTACAAACGGTATAAATGGTCTCTTGGAAAAACCTCTTGTATTGGGTTGTATTATACATGATTACCGCGTGGGTTCTTGTGGAATTTACAAGAACATCTATGACAAGACTAAAGAATTTATTTAGATGGACTGAACAAAAACATCGAGATAATAATAAAAAGAGAATTTAACTCTAATATTTAAAACAACGAAATGTGGAAAAAGATCATAGATAGTCTAGGTTTATTTGGAAATAAAGATCCGCTTCTTCCTGTAGATAATCGTGATTTAAAAAATGGTATAACGGCGCAATTTTTGGACAAATATAAAATTGATACAGATGACGATGAAGAAGATTTTGAAGAGGAGGAAGACGATGAAGAAGACGAAGAAGAAGAAGAAGAACAATTATGGAATACGATTGAGGCGTTTGTTGAAGATGTAAGGAAACGGGTAAAGCGATACAATACTTTTTATTTTGAAATGTGTTCCACGGAAGAATTGGATTTTGATTCAAAAACAGACGTAATCATTTGGTGGCTATCAAAGGATCATCCGTATGCTCAAATGATCTCACAGACAAATTATAACAAAGAACAAACATTTTATCCATGTTTTTCAAGTTATATGGGAGTTATTGCGTATAAGAATTATATAATAGAAAAAGCCATTGAAGTAACGCAAGAGTTGTTTGAAAAATACCCTGAAGAACAGGAAGAGGATAACAACAACAACAACAACAACAACAACAATGAAGAACGAATCTGATCTTGCTTTGCGTATTTATGATATCCAAGAAAGATCGAATAAATACAAGGCGACTTTTTTGTGTCACTGGGATGATGAAAAAATTTTTTATATTAATTCCATCCCGTTTTCCATGATGAATGTTAAACAACTACATTTTATTGTATATCCCAAGGATACAAAAAAAGTTTTGAGAGATGTTGTCAAAGACAAATATATGTGTGTCTTTAGTGATGATTGTATATCTGTAACGGAATGCGCAAAAGGTTTACACCCAACTTTTAAAATTCCTTCCGATACAAAGGCGTTGTATGTATGTACGGGAAATTCCGAACAAGAGTGTAGAGAACGTTTTACTTTATTTTTAATAAAATCGAAAACATTGTAAACTGTACCACACAAACGATTCCAAGATACATCTTCATAAATCTGGTAGTAGTCGCAAAATAAACCCAGTGCGTAAAGTATACAAAACGAAACGCAAACCAACATACCGTCATTACCAAAACGTAAACATTTCTCACAGGTTTTTCTTTTAAATGCCAAATCAGATAAAAGAGTACACTGAAAACATCAAAATAAAACATCCAAAATTCCACCAGATCATCCTTTGGAACACGAAGCGGTCCCGTTAGCCACCAAAAAGCAATCACGTGAAAATCCAGCGCAATAACAGAAAAACGTAGTTTCAGCAGTGCGTAGACAAATTTGATACAGTGAAACATGAACGGATCTATATGCAAAAACAATGCAAATAATGTCAATAGTACAAAAATGTATTGATGAACATTTCTAATAGATAACATGGATGTACAAAAGCGATCCCCGATCAACACACCGAGTAACGTGACAATATAAACAAAAGCCCATTGCATTTTTCGAGAGTTTTACGAAAATCTAGAAGCAATTCGCGAAAGTACTCCAGGTAATCGATAATTACCGGGCCAGGGCTGTGAAAATTATGCTATGCACCTTTCAGGTGATTAGCATAATTGGAACAGACCGTAACATCCCAAAAGTAACTTGCGGAAGTTACCCGGGTATTGGATAATCTCCGGAGATCTTCGCAATTCTCTAAAAGATTATATAAAGCAAATACCATATGTTACGGTCTGTTCCAATTTATGCTGCACCCGAGAGGTGCATAGCATAATTTTCACAGCTCTGGGATGCTTTCTCTAAAAAAAAGAAAGTACAAAAGCATTAATCTTGGGATTACTTTTTTATTATCTTAAATATTAAAAAAGAAATGCGTCGTCGTGTTGAATATGAACTGCGCTTGGAACGCGTGGCTGACGCGTTGGCACCGCGTGAATTTGAGTGGGGTTTTACGTCACGAGTTTATTTGACTGCCCACTTTAATCGTGTTCCAGTTGATGTAAGATTAAAAGAAAACGACGCGGTAACCGTTACCATTTCCGGGGAACTCCCTGTGGAAGCCAAGGGGAAAATCCCGGCAACTGCAGCGATTGGTTTTCAGGGTATTGTGCATCACTACAATAACAATGGAACCGATTGCAAAACAAACGGGGGAACAAATCATATAATGTTGAAACAATTTGAGAGTGGATCCTATGACAAAGTAATTCCTTTTGTTATGCATACAACACGCGACAAATACGCAAAAGCTGCTGTTCGTGTTACGCTGGTAACAAAAAGCATTGGCGCGGGACTCTCCTTTCAACCCATGCACATTAACGCAAACGCCGCTGGTAACGCCATTAACAGCGTGATTAAGCGTACGTACGATATGGAAATGGCAATGGGAGACACCATTCCCGGTACAAATAACGTGAGGTGTTTTATTGATATTTCCGAGGAAAGCTACGAGTTCTCAGGAACTCCAGTACCAGCTCTTGCGTATGTCAAGGGAGAAATCCCCGCGTCAAACGAAGGTTTTTGGATAAATGCCCTGGATACCGTTATGGATAACGAGAGTATTACCAAGAATCAATTTTTGTACAAGATGGACAAAAATGAACAGGCGAGAATTGCTTTCAAGTTGATTGATTATCCTATTCAAATTCTACCTTATCTTGGAGATCAAGTTGATAGAAGATCTCGCGTTAAAAACGGGGGAATTGGAAAGTATGTCTACTCGGCATCACTAAAGATTTCTTATGAGCATTTTGCGCAAATACTAGCGTTTATGGCAGATGATTGTGAAGGTTCTGCAAAAGGCATTGTAACTATCCGACGTTCCCTTGGTGACTATATGAAAGCAAATGGACACAAAAAGGACATACATCATGAAACCTTGCGTAAAATTGATTCCATCTTGGATCAATACGTGTTACTCATGTCACTCTGCGTGGTTCACGGTGCCAAAGCAGATGATAGTAGCGATATGCCAAAAGGAGCACACATGGCAGACGTGGGATTACCTGTAAAATACTTTAAAGAATGCCTGGAACGTACCGAAGATGGTCGTAAACTGAGTGCAAAATTACCATGGCCTGATCACATTGAATCTGGATACGAAACCATGATGGGTGAAGGAACTGCCGCACTAGATCCAAGAGGATTCCCAGACCCCTTGGCACACGTGCGGGCTTACCTACATAAAGGAAAAGGATTTGCAAAGTTGAAACATCCCATGGTTATGGGACATGGCACAGAGAGTCCCTTTTACCTAGGAGGACTCCAAGGATGGACCACGTATTTTAGTGATCGTACCGATGGACAGTATGGTATCGGTGCGTTTTGGTTCACAGACGCTCGAAAGGGAACACGAGGATCCATGTATACTGATTTTACAAGTGAAAGAAAATGCGTGGGATTACGCCCAATGCCCACGCAACCTCCACAAGTACAACAGATAATGAAAGAAGTAAACGCTTTTAGTGTTCCACCAGAACCACTGGTGTTATCTGATGAGAAAAACGCCATAAAAAGCGAAGAGATTGAGAACTTGCAAAGAAAAATCAACGCACTCCAAAGAGGACCTGGAAATTCTAGCACAACACTGCCAATATACGTGTCACCAGATCAAATGACACCAGAGTTGGCAGAAGAACTCTACAGTGATGTCACGAGTAACATGAAACGCGTCTGGAAGATTACCTACAAACCCCAAAGATTAACAGATAGATACCACGGGTATCGTTTGGATGTCCATTTAAATCTGGATGATTAAAAGTATTTTTTTTTTTGATAAAGTGAGGAGCTATGGATCTTTTTGATATTCATTATATCAGAGAACAAACTGAAAAGTTATCAGAGGATGACCTGAAAACTATAGAGTTTTCCAAAGAAAAGAATAATTTTTACTGGAAATGTAAAAAGTGTAACAAAAAACACACTTTTGTAAACTGCAAGAAAATTGAAGATCATCTCGAGCATCACAAGAAAACACCAAAGAGTAATCCTGTAAGATTGGGAGGTATTTCCAAGGAAGCTTTTCTGAAAATGACTGCAGCAAACTTTATTGAATCTCATGGATTTACAACAGTTTCCAAGGAAGAAACGGCAAAGGATTTTGAGAAGTTATTTGAGGGTAAAATAGAATTTGATAATTAAAGAGCAAACTCTCCAAATTTATTTGAAATTTCCTCAGGAAACTCCTGGGCAATACCAAGAGGACCACAATCGTTGTCAGTTTCTCTCATAAATTCTATTTGGAAACGATGTACCAATTGTTGTCGTTTTGCGTACAATTTCATCAACTCTCGTGAATCTGATGTAGATGCGATTTGACGCATCAATTCGTCGTTTTCACGTTGAAATTCCAATTGTTTTTTTCTACGAGCAAGCGTACATCCATTAGTTGGAGCATCAATAGTGGAAATTTCCTCACGAATTGTGTAAACACTAAATTGATGGGGGTTCCATGCTGCTCCATTTTCAATAAATTGATACACAATTTTCATTAGATCATCACGTTTCAATGATTCCTTTTTTGTTCTATAAACAGTCCCAAAAAGACTATTATCAAACATTCGAAACACTGATACACTGTTATTGAGAAATTTTGGCGGAGTTTCTGTGTCATTGTGTGATTTTCCTTGTGTTACAGAAGTTCTTAATGCATTATCTGAGTCTATGTATATACGAAATTTAGTTTCGCCGATTTCAAAAGTAGGCTTTTTCAAGGTCCATCGAACTTGTTGTGTAACTACGTGTGCAAGCATCATCCATCGATAATTAACACATCCTGTTGTTTCATAAATCACACGTTCGTGATCTTCAAAGAGACGATCTCCGAGAATCTCCCGGGCATACGCTTTCCAAATTTCATGTTTTTTGCAAAACGCATGAATAACCTTGTTGTAGGGACCACAAATGGCATACACGGATTCTACGTCAAGATTCTTGAGAACATTGAGCAATATCAGAGCACCCGTGCTACGAAGCGGAATTAAATCATTGATAATCTGAGATTGTTCCGCGGTAACTTCTTGTGGTGACAAGGTTTTTACTTGTTTTTTTGGCCTTTCCATCGGGATAATTCTTGATATTATCAAGAGTGTAGAACAATAAATAAAAATTTATTCTTAAAAATGAAATTTCAAATTTCACCAAAAAGTGTCCATCGGTGACCCGGAAGTTGGTGGGGGGGGGGGGAGGTACAAAAAAAAAATTTTTTTTTTTTTTTTATTTTTAATATTTTTTTTTTTTTTTTTTTTTTTTTTTTTTTTTTTTTTTTTTTTTTTTTTTTTTTTTTTTTTTTTTTTTTTTTTTTTTTTTTTTTTTTTTTTTTTTTTTT
>Ga0180433_10001506_pt1 | contig 38710 bp, 28 predicted proteins | sample SS_ome_8_FD_132980 | JGI IMG/M metagenome (GOLD analysis project Ga0180433, IMG submission 132980) | Hypersaline lake sediment archaeal communities from the Salton Sea, California, USA - SS_1_D_1 metaG | ecosystem: Environmental > Aquatic > Non-marine Saline and Alkaline > Hypersaline >... | reverse complement strand
GTTTAATTAAGTAGTTTTTTTGTGCGTTCTTTGAAAATTTTTATTTATCTAATTCAAAGACAGAGACTAAAGGAAGGAGTTTATCTTTTAATTTATCAGGATCTATATCTTTAACATCCTGAAGAATCGCTGCTTTGTCTTGATCGGAGATTTCACGGAACCTATCAAGAAACAGCTTAATATAGATTATCTTTATCGAAGGATTTGTCTTAATATTTGATATAAGGTTATTAATGATATTCATTATTGTTTGTGGCTCACTCTCTTTTTCAGTTGCTTTTATTTCTTCTTGCATATAGCCCATCTTTTGAAGGGGGACATTATTATCAAGAACGTCCTTTACAATCTCTTCAAGAAGATCTAATCTTGGTGAGACTGACATTTCTGCAAGTCGATTATGGATTTCTTGTCTTTTTTCTTCCAGATCGCTTAGTAATGAAAGAGTTTTATTGATTTCTTCTGGTTTCATATACTAGATATGGCTAGTATAAATTTTTAAATTTTTCCAAAAATAATATATTGCGTAGATATGAAATTAGGAGAAGAAATTAAATTAAAAACTTTTCAAAAGTATATCGGCTACAATTTTACTAATCTCTCGTTGTTACAGCAAGCTTTAACCACTCCACAACTAGGAAACGAGCTTAACATCCCTCACTATGAAATTTTAGAGACGTTGGGAGATGCGGTTATTAAATTAATATTTAGCTTTAAACTGTATAAAGAATTAGGGATAAACTCTCCTGGAAAGCTAACGAAAATTAAACAATGTTTAGAAAATAATCAGACTTTTATTAAAATTGCTACAGAAATGGAACTTTGGAAGTACATTTATGCTTCAAAAAATCAGAATGTAAAAAAGTCATCGATTCTTTCTGATGTATTCGAAGCAGTATGTGGTGCGCTCTATATTGATGCGGATGAAGATATAATGGTTGTAAAAACAAAAATCATCGATAAGTTTTTTAAAGATTGGGATAAAATCATTGCAGATTGTTCAAATTTTTCAAAAAACGAGTTATTGGAGTTTTTACAAAAGAAGTATAAAATTACCCCCTTAATTGAATATCAATACCTCGCAAAAGGAGCTCAACATAAACTCTATTGGGTAGCAAAAAAGCCCAGAATTCTCGATCAAAATGGAAAAATTCTTCTAAAGTTGCCTAAAAACCTGAAATCGAATCCACATAAAACAAAGAAAGAAGCAGAAAAAGAATTAAGTGAAAATATTATGCATTTTCTAATTAGAAAAGGTAAATAACTAACGAAATTTTGATATTCCTTGGTTATTGTTTTTTATTGATATATAAATGAAACTTTATTAAATATATGCGGAATAGAAAGATATTCTAGTAAATTAGAAACTTAATATTTATTACATTATACAAATTTTGTTTATCCTAAGAATATACATAAAACATTATAGCAATATTTGCTTAATTTTTTATAATTATTTGATGTTAATCAAATATCAATATATTTCAATTTACTGTGAATAGATTATGGCAAATGATACTAAAATAAGAAAAACTCCAGAAATGGAGGAGTATGAACAAGAAACAGGAAAACTCGCAATTTGGAAAGATAAATTAAGTAAAGATTTTAAAAAGTGGCAGCAAAAAAAACAAAAAGATGATCTCAAAAAACAAAAAATTGAACTGCTTACTGCTTCACGCGAAGAAAAGAGACAAATTAAAAAGGATCTCAAAGAAGGTAAAGAAGTCGGGAAAGATTACGAACATTTAATCGTTGTTGAGAACCTTCACAAAACGTACCTCTTAGGCACTACAGCTGTGGCAGCACTCCGAGGAGTTGATTTAAAAATTGATAAGGGGGACTTTATCGATATTATGGGTCCGTCGGGATCGGGGAAAACAACGTTATTAAATTTAATTGGGGGATTAGATACACCAACAAGAGGCAAAATTTTTTTGGAAGGTAGAAATATTTCGATGTTAAATGATAATGACCTTGCAGAAATCAGAAAAGAGCGTATCGGTTTTGTATTTCAATTTTATAATCTTCTACCTCAAATGACCGCATTAGAGAATGTTATGGTTCCATTACATTTCTCAGGGAAGTTAAGTAAACGTGGAAAGAGAAAGAAAGCTTTAGATTTATTGCGACTAGTTGGTTTAGAAGAAAGAGGTCATCATACTCCCTCTGAATTGTCGGGTGGGGAACAACAAAGAGTTGCCATCGCTAGAGCTTTCTCAAACGATCCCGCGCTGATAATCCTCGATGAGCCCACCGGAGATCTTGACTCGAAGACGGGAGTCATGATTTTGAACCTTTTACGCGATTTAAACCGAAGAGGCGCAACTTTTGTGGCTGTAAGTCATGATGCTGCAGTCTCTGAGTTTGCTACTCGTGTATTTCACATGAGAGATGGAAAGCTAACTCATGAAGGAAAGATAGATGGATTAAAAGAAACTGAGTCAATGGAATTAAGCCGTAAACGGGATGCTGAAATTAATAAAGAAAAAGCGAAAAACATGATTTTCAAATATCTTTTCATGAATCAAGGAAAAGTTGAAATCAAGATTGATGAGATAAAAAGTAGTATCCCGAATTCGATCCTTTTAAATTTACCAGAACATTTTGATGATCTTTTAAGAGAATTAATCAATGACAACAATCTTAATGCTCATATTGAAGGGAATTTATTACTCTTCTTTTAATCAAAAGTTATGTTATGAAATTATGACCAGAATGTAAAATTTAATCACAAATGTCTAATATAAAATTAATATTTAAATATGCCTTCAAGGACCTCTTACGACAAAAAGTAAGAACGACTATTGCCATAATTGGAGTTATGATATCTATTGCTCTTTTAGCGTTAGTCCTCTTTCTTTCAGATTCGATATCAGTTACCTTTATCGATTATCTCAGTATTGATGCGGGAGGTCAGGATATGGTTATAAGTGTAAGGCATTATAATAATGAACCCGAGAATCGTTCAGATTATTTTGAATTTTCTCCCTTATTAGAATCCATTCGAGGAAATGTAAATTTTATTGATAATTTTATACCCCGAATGGAATTATGGGGCAATGTTAATGTCTCGCAAGGTAAAGATACTTCTGAATTAACAAATGCTCGTGAATCAGTACTATTATCGGGAATAAATTTTACTTTAGAAAATAGCATAGGTTTTGGCAGCTTTATTCAGCCTGATTCAAATGCTTTATTGGATTTGAATGATTTACCCCTAAATCATTGTGCTATCTACCATGAATTTAATGATATCATTAATTATGCGGTTAATGATACCATTGAAATAAGAATGGGGTTATGGCATGGAGATCAATATCTTAATCGAAGCTGTAATTTTACAGTTGATGCAATTTTCGATTTTCAATTGAAATGGCCTGTTAGGTATGAGAATCGTCCACTAGTAGTGGTTGATATTGAAACTTTATATCACCTATTTGGGAATGAGACATTTTATGGTAGATGTAATGATTTGATTTTAACCTTAGATTCTGCTGGAAATTTTTATGATGCACGAGATTTAGATGGTTCTGAAAATCGCGTAAAAGATGTTGCCGGGGAGGTTCAAATCATCATAGGATTGAATGAATACTTTATAGATCTGCCCAAATTAGATGTATTGGCATTTGCAGAGTTTTTGAGTGTAGGTATTACCATTATTTTCGTATTTGTTTCGATGATTGCCATGTTAATTTCAGGAGTATTGATAAATGGGATTTTAAAAACTTCTGTTGAGGAGAGAATCCGAGAGTTTGGCATTTTTCGTACCCTTGGCTCAACAAAAAAGTATAATCTAGCGATTGTCTTAGTTCAAGGATTCTTATTAGTAAATTTTGGCACTATCTTTGGAATTGTCATTGCTTTTTTAGCCACTCAAAATCTTATTATCCCTATAGCGGAAATAATTGTAGCGGATACTATTCCAGGAATAGCGGGAAATGTCACATTTTCATTTACAATATTTTCAATTTTAATTTCTTATTTAATTGGAATTTGTGTTGGATTAGTTGTTAGTATCTCTCCTGCTATAAAGGTAATGAGACTTCAATTAATAGAGTCAATTCATCCATATCGTCATGAAGATACCTTATATCATTTACAGAAGCGTGCTTCAGTTAATTATAAACTAATCATTATTGGGATTATCTTAACAGTAAATGCAGCTTTTGTCCTGTTTATTATCCCACGCATAGTAATAGCGATGGATCTTGTTTTAATATCTGGAACTTTAATCGCACTTCTAATTATATTTTTAATAGGAACAACATTAGCGGGTTTAGGCTTAATGCCTTTAATTTTACGTATATTTATTCAGATCTTCAAATTCTTTTCAAAAAAGTTAGCCCCAGTATATAAAATATTTATCTTTAGATATGCCAGACGAAATCAAAGTACAATTCTTATCTTTGCTTTTACGTTTTCATTTGTGATCTTTGTGTCGGGCGCATTTAGCTTTCTTTCTGATCAAGTAGTTGTAGGTTCAAATCTAAATTATGGAGCTGATCTTGTTATTGAGACCGAAGGATGGCAAGAGAGCGAAGAGCTTGATGGTTTTGGTTTTGGAGGTGGTTTTGGGGGAGGGGGAGATATAGAGGTTGATCTTGAATATTCGGTAGATCCAAAACGAATTTTAACGATTGATTTTGAAGAAGAATTATTAAAGCTAGATGGAATTGAGCGAGTGTCCTCTGTAATTGCGAGTCCATATCAGTTAACGCAAATTTATGCGGAGGATAATCAAGAATTTTACGCAAAGATTGGAGATTACGCAGGTTTAACCACTCAAGAGATCAGTTTAATAGGAATTGATGAGAAATTCCCTTCAACTATTAAAACTGAATATATAGAATTCACAAAAGGAAATTTAGAAACCAGCTTTGATAATTTATATAATTTTCAAGAGACCTATACTTGTATTATTTCTGAAGGAATATCTGTAAGTTTGGATTTGCAACTCAATGATTTAGTGGCTATTACCGTCTATAGGGGCGATGAATCTCAGATATATGATTTTTTAGTCGTTGGAATCGCAGCAACCATGCCTGGATTTCCAAGTCAATTTGGACGATCCAGCTCTTCGGCGATTATGGGGGGAGTAATGATTTCAAAGGAAACGTATATGTATATATTAGATATCCCTCCGGTACCATACCTCGATAAGATTTTTATTAAATTGAGATCATCCAGTCTGTCATCCTCTCAGGCAATACAAGTACAAATTGAAGATGCAAACAGACGATATTATGATTTTGATATTACAAATTTGCAGCAAAGCGTATCTGGAGGATTATCAATGTTTTCTATTTTAGATACATTTTTTAGTATGACATTAGATGCTACAATCGTAATATGTTTATTTGGTTTACTTTCCTCATCATATTCAACTATAATTGAGAGAAAAAAGGAAATTGGAATAATAAGAACCTTAGGATTAAAAGGAAAGGAGATTAACAACCTGTTTACCATTGAATCATTAATCATTATGTTGAGTAGTGGAACTGTAGGAGTGATTGTAGGTTGGACTACAGGGCTATTACTTGCAAGTTCCATAAATGTGTTAAGTGATTTACCAAATTTACCCACATTTCCACTTTCTAATATGATAATTATTTTTACAGTTTCGATTATATTTGTGTTAATTGGAATGAGATTTTTGTTAAGGAAAATTCGCAAGAAAAAGATTGTTCAAATTTACCGAGAAACTATGTAAGAGAAGTGATTCTAAGGATGACGAGAAAAAAGTATATGATTATTGGTTTCCTACTAATTATAGGACTATTTTCAATTGATATCCATAATTATTTTTATAGAAACACTTCGTTCGATCAAAAAAATCAAAATTATATTGAATCCGAATCCTTAGAAACCACCGATGTAGCAGGGGCGGATTTATATGCTGAAAATATTGATGTATTTGTTGCTGGAAATAAATCTATTATAAAGCAATCCCTCTTTTCAAATGATACAAGTATTTTACCTCAATTCGATACAAGAGATCCTGCTTTTTATAAATGTAACCTCCACTTTTCGGTATCTAATGGAATTGTACCAGAAATATTTCCTAGTGTGGTGACCGAAAATGATATCCCACTTCAATTCGGTATGACGTTCAATGCCTTCTCTGGATTTCTGTATTATGATGAAGATCTTTCACAAACTGAAGTTCATATAAAAGCAGAAAGAGCACTCGATATTCTAAAGAGAAAATTTGAAATCGATTTAATCCAAATTCCTACTTCCAATGAATTTTTCTTTCCGTTTGTTGGTTATATTCCTAATTGGAATGTATATATGAGAGAGATTATTGGAAATTTACCTATGGATGGGTATTGGAAAGCACTGGATGTAGAAAGACTTACTTCTGATGATTATATAAACTCAAAGCATTTTTCCTCTACCTTTTTATTGATCAATTCTTTAGATCTTTTGGAGAAAGATTTTCTTAACTCAATTGATCAAATAGATTTTAATATAGATTCCTTGGATTTATCTTATTTGGAATCATTTGATGTAGACACGGTTTTTGAACAATTTTCTAATATACTGTTAGATTATCCTACAATATTCGGTAATTTTACAGATTTATTCAGCACAAATGAAACTGAGACCGGCGAAGATATGGATGCATTATCTGAGACTTTAGGTGGATTATCCTTAAGTAATCAATCACATTATGCTAATTTAGTGGTCCAATATGAAGGAGTCGAAGGGAGCATTATTGAAGTTAGCCAGAATAATTATGAATTCAACCTATGGAAAGCTTTAAATTATGAGGGAGATGCCTTACGCCCAAGTGAGAAAATTTTTATTGCTTTGTTAGGAGCCTTTTTGAGTAACATAGATATTAATATTATGTCTACTGAAATCACAGATGTGAGTCCAAAATATCACGACTTTTATAGTTTTTTATTAGAACAAATTGATACTATATTATTTTATGCTGGATTAGATTTTGACATTGAATCCTTAGAGGATTATTCTCTTGAGCTCTTTTGGAGGGATTATGAAGGAATTAAGAAAAATTATGTAAAACCTGTAAATCTAAATGATCCTGAAGATTATATTAATTTTTTACCAATTATTGGATTCCAAGGTCTTGAAGGACTACCAACTGGTATTTTAAATCCGATAAATAATTTTATAGTTTCTTATGCTAATGATTACTCTGAGCCTTCAGTATTGATTAAAAAGGATTTAATCGGAAATAACGCTTCATATGGCATTAATAATACCTTTTCTTTTAATATAACGGCGGAAAATGTAGGAAATAATACAATCTGGGGTAATCCAACAGATATTCCATTAGAATTAGGCGATGCTTTAGCCTTAATAGTTGGACCTGCGGGAGTTCTTCTGGGTTTGGATGAAGATCTAGAAGATGCTATTTGGGACATCGTTAGAGTAATTTATTCTGGTCAATATAACTCAATAGAGGATTTTTTCAATTTTGATAAAAATCCACGAATTTTCTATTTTGATTCTTCAGGAGCAGGAATTATTGATTATTATTATCCTAATTTATTAAACATATCAAATCTCTTACCTTATAATGAAAGAATGGATGATGTTATCACCATAATGGCATCTTCATATCCGCAATTGTTAGATTCTTTGAATGCGGTTGGGGTTTCCTTAAATGATCTACGATCAATATTCTCTAATCAAGATAGTGTTTGGAATGAAGAAAATTGGTTTTTAGGCCCTAAAGAAAAGTTAACCTATGAATTTTCTAACTTTTCAATTGCGTCATATGATTCCTTTACTCCATTTTATAATTATAGTTTTCTTATTAAAGAAGATTATCCCAATTTGCCAAATATCATTTCTGGAGAAGCCTCGATGGGATCAACCCCCCAAATGGCTTTGGAGAACGATAATCAAAGTTGGATTATTGAGTCAGAGGAGAAATATGTAGGATACCATGAAATTGATATTCAGTTCCTTTTTAAAAATTTAACAGCAATTAATTTTGGCAAAAATTCTTTAGATCGCATATCAATTCTATTAAATTTAACTGATATCCCAAATAATATGATTCTAGAAGTTTATAATTACACTTCAGAGAGTTTTGAAAATTTAAACAACTTCTCAACTTCAGATACAAATAGCACCTTAGAGTTCTCTTTTGATCGTAATGTGAATTCTTTTGAGTGGATTTTTGATCCATATACAAGAGAAAATCATTCTATCTTAATTAGAATATATGCCTCGGATTCTTCTAGTTTCAATGTCTCCATCAACAATTTTGACATTCAATTTTCCTACCGGGATGTTAATATGTATCGAGTTTTAGGATCAAGAATTATCTATAGTTCTTTAAGTGGTAATGTAGAATATGTCCGAAGATCAAATACAATTACTCTCAGCACCTATAATATGGCTTCCATTGTAGCATATGGGTTTTTAGAAGATTATAATTGTATCCAAGGAGATATACTTAATTATCGCATAATTCTAGAGAATATTGGTAACGAGATAGCTTATAATGTTAACATATCTGTATTAATCCCTGGTATCCCATACCAAATAAATGAATTCATACTTGAAAATAATACACTCACTAAAATATACCCTGAAATAATGCCCAATGTACATGAAGCGCTTAATTTCTCTTTTTATTGTCCAAATTCCGCAATAATTAGTGACATATCTATTAAATATGAGAATAATGAAACGATTGCTAATCTTAATTCAACTGAATTAACAACAATTCCAAATGAAGTCTTCTTTTCATCCCCCATTGATTATAAAGTTCGACTTCCTTTTGTAAAAACGGTTGAGATTTATTTAAATTCTTCTAATAATAGTCCTCAAATTGGAGAATATTTTGATGTGACATTTAAAGTTAAAAATTCAGGTATAGAAGGATTCAATATCTCATCAATGAATTTCTATACAAATGACCAATTTGGTGATTTAGTTCCCCAGAATGAATCATTTACTATTTCTAATATTGAGTATAATCAAAATAAATCCTTTACATTAACACTATATAAAGAGGATTGGAAAGCTTATTTATTTCCAGCAATTAATCACTTTAATTGTTCAGAAAGTAGAATAATACAGATTAAAAAATCTGAATCTATCGTTCTGGGAATGGTAAACCTTACAATTCTAAAAACTGTAGACAAAAGTCAAATCGAAATTGGAGATATTGTATCGGTTAATATTACCGTTATTAATAGTGGTTCAATTTGTATAAAAAATATTAGTTTGCAGGACACAATTAGCTTTTCTAGTATTCATTTTGATTTAATTGATGGAAATTTGGTAAATGGAATTTCATGTTTAAATTCAGGAGAAACCCTCACTTTCATTTATCGAATACAAGCAAAAACCCAAGCATTAATAAAGCTAAAATCTGCCTTCATTGAACAATATTTTCTTACCAAGATTAACTTTCAATCAAATGAGATTCAAATTAAGATTATTATTCCAAAAACCATCCAGTCTTTGTTAATAATTGGACCTTCTTTAGTTGTTCTTATTGTGTTATCAGTCTTCCTTAGACAAAAAATCAAATATAACTCTAAGAAATATGAACGGCAACGCTATGAATTAACTCTCTTTCAGGATTCTTCTGTGAGTTCTGTTCTCGATATCAAGCGTAGCCTAAGAGACTATTTTAGCTCAATTTCCAAAAGTAAACCAATTAAACCTGATGATTTGAGTGAAATTCCAAAAGAAAGAAGAGGTGATTCTATTGAATAAGCGGATAATTTGGGTCAGTCTGATTGTTCTTAATGTTTTTTTTATCGGGATTGGTTTAAACAATTTTATAAAGAATAACGTAATATTTGATACCTATCAGTTTTCAAATGAAAAAGACAGCTTAAATGGAGCAAATGGTGAATTTGCTCCTGTTATTGTCTACTTTAACACCTCTTCTTACAATATATTTGCTGAAACTAGATTTATGAGTTATGGAGGAATAATTAACAATAATAGAAAATGGAATGGTATATTTAATGAGTTTTCTGGTTTTGCGGGAATATTTCCTCTTGAAAATATATCGGAATATAAAGCCGAATTTTCCGATATCAATATAGATCGAGATGAAGTTTTAGAGGTGCAAATGAATTATGCTGCAATTCAAAGTCAAGCTGTAAATTCTACCTGGAGTTTAAATGGTTATACCGGCGATACAAATTCTTCTATTGCCTTATTAGACAGTGGAATAAACTCTGATCACGAGTTTCTTAAAGGAAAAATCAGTGATTGGTATAATTTTATTAATAGCGACCCTATATCTGATGATAATGGGCATGGAACTTTTCTCTCATCCATTATTACGGGAACAGGTACAAGAACTTATGATACTACTGAACCATCGATCACAAATTTGTATGGCAATTATTCCCACTTAGAATTATTTGAAGAATTTATTCCGGCAAAAAATTATTCTCTTAAACTTATATCATTAAATCTTTCAGATGTCGATTCTAATTTTCTATTGTCTTCGATTTGTGATTTTGAGGTCACTGAAATTGATAAGCTATGGTTTGAACTCTATTTCAATTCGACTTTAGTTAATTCTACTTTACATCTCAGCCCTTATCTTACCCAAGAATTACAGTATAGAGTCTCGGAAAGTGGTATTTATGATCTGATATTAAAATATCACAAGAAAAGTGAGGTTATCCCCAAGTTTTCATTTAATGCAACAATATCATTTATTCCTGAAACTTATACCCCAGATTTTAATCATTTCACAGGAATTGCGAACGGATCAATGATTGCATCCTATAAAGTGGTGAATCAATCTGGTTTAGGTTATAATTCGGATTTAATTAGTGCATTATATCGAGTAATCCAAAATCGAGTCCCAGAACATATTGTAGCTGTATGCTTGAGTGTTGGTACTTTAGGGGATGATTATATAGCAATAAATAAAGTAATTGATGAGATAACAGACAATGGTATATTAGTGGTTATCGCTGCTGGAAACTATGGAATAGAAGGTTCAGATCCCTTTAACAAACTTGGGATGAACAAAAATTGTATTGTAGTCGGCTCTTCTAATGACATAGATCAAGTTAGTTCTTTTAGTAGTATGGGGAAAGATATTGGAGAAGGAATAGTTAAACCAGATCTTATTGCCCCTGGAGGAAGTACTATTTTAGGACATCGTTCCATAATCAGTGCTGATCACAACTCTGATGAAACTACCTCACTTGAAGGAACGTCTATATCTGCGGCAATTGTCTCCGCAGCAATAAACCTCTTAATTGAAGCAAAATGGGGTGATTGGAACTCATGGAATGCCCAAGACTTATCATTATGGTCAAAAAATATAAAAGCTATTTTATTAATGACTGCTTCTGAAACCAATCTTGATAGAGAAGATGATCCAGACACAATTGTAGATGAGAGTGATTTTTCACCTACTTCTTTTAATGGGTTTGTTGAATCCTTGAAGGATAGGCATGAAGGGTATGGGAGATTAAATATTCAGGCAGCTATTGATGCATTAACCAGAGAAACGGATGTTTCCGATAGTATTTCAGACTATATTATTAGTTCTGACCTCAGTCCTTTAGGAAATCATGTATTTGCCCGAAAAATTCAGTTAGTAAGTAATACTCAATATCAATTTAATCTTTCAGATGTAAATGAAGAGAGTGATTTTGATATGTTTCTTTTCTCAAGTAACTCGGATCCATATGGTGAACCGATCTTATTCGAATCTACTCAAAAATGGTATGGAAAGTTCAATTCGTTTTACTTTACTCCCAAATTTAATGAAACTGAATGCATACTGATCGTAAAAGCTAATGAGGGAGAGAGTCCCTTTAGCGTCAATGTTTCTGTTGTTGATAATCTCTACATTCCAGAGTTAAGAGTCCCCGAAGTTTCATATTTTGGAGGAGAAAAGAACACAACCATTATAAGCCAACAAGAATTTTTTGGTAACTCTCCACTTAAAAATTATTCAATAGATAGATATTGGTTCTATATTGATTATTATGATAATGATACAAGTAATGTGCCTCCTCAAGAAGTATTAGTCCACATAATTGAAACTTCGAAGAATTACACACTCAATCAATTAATTGAACCAGATAGTAATTATACAGATGGTGCTCAGTTTCGCAGCCAACTAGTAGAATTTTCTTCTCCTGGTGAGTATCATTATTATTTTACTGCTAGTGATGGAGCACATAATATACGGTTTCCATCTAGCGAGAATTTTACCGTTCTAATTGAGTTTCCTACGGATAGTAAGTCATTCCCATATATCCATAATTTCAATGATGGTTTATCTAATTGGTACTTTAATGGAACGGGATGGGATCTCCTTACTCAAAGCAATTCTATTGATAATAGGTCACAAGTTTACAATAATACGAATTGGACTTCTGTTTACTTTGGTCGAGATCACCTCTTTCCTTCTAATTATACCTATCAACCATATAATATTGAAGATCCTTATCCCAATGGAACATTTTTTAGTCCCTTATTTAATTTAACAGGTATAGATACCAACGCAACTCATCCATATGCTAAATTTGGTATTAGAACCAGTATAAACTCAGGTGATAGCATCCTTTTGCAAATCAACCTCAATTGGACAGGATGGATTACATTAAGAGTATATACAAATCAGGAAAGGGATTGGTTCATGGATGAGTTCAATTTAACTGAATATGTAGGAAATTATGTCCAATTTAGGTTTTATAGCAATTTAGATGAGGATTATGATACCATTAACTATAAGGGTTTTATGATTGATTATTTTTCGCTTTATAACTATTCAAATCAATATTCCCCTCAATATCTCTTTAATATCAATCAGGATGTCTACTCGGATGAGGAATCAAGATATTCCATGTATCAATTCTCCTTAAACTATTATGATAGGGATGAAAATTATCCAGAATACGTATATCTTGAGATTAATAATGATAATTATACCATGATCAATTTATATGGTGATTGGAATGTCTCTTCAAATCTTTCTAACAAAATAGGGGTTAGCTTTGTACGTTCATTACCTATTCATGATTTTTCTAATCAAACATTTCGCTTTCATATATCTGATGGTGAAAATCTCAATACATCTGAATGGTTTAATCCAGAGAATAATTTATTTCCTCTTTCTTTTCCATCTGTACTTCAATTCAATACCCATATGAATTCAACTTTAATGGGCTATCAATTCTCGAATCAACTCAAACCAGAGTTTTATGTTACAGGCACTCCCGTAGCAGACGAACAAACAGCCTGGTTAAGAGGAGAGAATACGTGGCATACTGTCGTTCGATTCAATAACTTATATTTATATGGAGGATTAGGACAGAGTTTTGGAAGCATTTATGCAGGTTATAATGAGGGGTGGAATGCGCAATTAGTTAGTCGCCCAATACAATTAAGAGGTGACCATAAAGTTTATTTACAATATAATTATGAAATTTCTCTTCAAAATGAGTTTGCTCTCGAGGAAGATGAACTTGATAATTGTAGTGTTTCTATTTCTTTAGATTATGGATTAACATGGGAGGTTCTTAAAACTTATTATTATAATGATGATAATTTATCAGGGAATGAAAGTATAGATTTATCTATATATGAAAATAGAATAGTTATGATAATGTTTACTTTGAACACTAATGATTTATCTGTCGGATTAGGTTTTGGATGGTTATTATCGGATATTTATATCGGATATGATAAAAATACAGACTTTATTGATCCTGAAATAATTATTCTTAAACCAGAAAACAATGATTTACTCAACTCAATAACTGAGATCGAAGCTTTAATAACAGATAATAGCAATATCGATACTTCAAGGATATATTTATATTTGAACAATAAGTTAGTAGACAGCCAATACTATAACTATAATGTTGAAACAGGTATTTTCAATTATCAGTGGGATACCACCTATTCCAATGATGGATTATATCAACTAAAATTAATTGTTTTCGATGAAGAGGGAAATAGAGCAGAACAATCAATTAGTGTGATGGTTGAAAATGGATTTATTAATTGGCACACATGGGGGCCTTGGATTATCATTATTATTGGAGCAGTAATAATTGGAATTACTTTGTTCTTTATTGCAGAGAAAAAAGGTAAAATTTGGATTAAGCGGATGAGAAATGTTAATGCAGAAAATCTAAGATTGAAGGATATTGATAAAGATCAAGTCATTAAGCGAATTGAATTAATCGAATCAGAATACACTCAAGAGCGCTCCTTGACCTTACACTGTAAATATTGTAATGCATGGTTTGAATCTAAGAAATTTGATTATATATGTCCCAACTGTGAACATGATACACTTTATGTTGCTTATAATTGTTTAAATTGTAAAAAATGGTATTTCAAGGATGAACCAGGAGAAAATTATTACTGCAAAAAATGTGACGGTGTAAAATTAATACCTAGAGATAAGGAAGAAGTAAGAGCTATTTTAGCAAAGGATGGATATGTTTTAAAGAAATATGAATATAAAGATAAAAAATATAGTATTTTAGACTAAAATATGGAGATTTATAGTTAAAAGATGCATATAGTAAATTTATTATATAAGATTAGAAGTAATATCAAGTTAGGATTCCTTAAACATGCATGGCTTAATCTTAGGAAAGATAAGGCTAAGGCTATTTTTGGAATTCTTGGAATCATGACCTCTATCATATTGCTTACTGCAATTGGGATGGTAAATGATACCTTATCTTATAATTATATGGAGATTGTAACAAGTACTACTGGAAATGCAGATATCTTGATATCTAAACGAATTCAAACCGATTTAAATTATAATCCATTTTTTAATGAAAGCATTATCGAAACAAATCTCAATGATATTGAGGGTGTTGAAGAGTTATTTCCGAGAATAATGATGTTAGTGAGAGCAGAATCAGATAAAATTACGTCAAATTATTCATTACAATTATATGGTATAGATTTCCTCAAGGAAGCAACAAATGGACATGTAGGAAATTTAAATATTGTTAATTCAGAAGGAGAGGAGACAGGAGAAAGGTATGTTGACAATCCTAATATAGGAGAGTGTGTGCTATTATGGAATAGTGCCCAATTATTGAACGTATCAATAGGAGATTATGTCCAAGTTGACTATTTGGGAGATTCAGTGGATTTAGAGGTCATTGAGGTGTGCAGACAGGAATTTAAATTCACCGAACTGGAAAATACGTTAATTATTGTTAATATTGAACAAGCTCAAGCTATTATAACTCGAGGTAGAAGAGAAATTAATTTTATTGCAGGTACAGTAGAGAATCCCGAATCTATTTATGATGTGAGAGATGTCGATCTAACGTTAAGAAAGCTAAGAATTATTGGAACTCGAATTCAATCTAATTTAGATCCAAATGAGTATACTGTATCGATGCCAAAGTTAGGTGAGTTGAGTTCTCAGCAATTTATGTTAATCGCTATGACCATAATATTTTGGTTCATTACCATCATCTCTGTCTTAATCACGGGTATTTTAATAAATTCAATTCTTTCTACCTCCAGTGAAGAAAGAATAAGAGAATATGGCGTACTTCGTGTACTAGGAGGGAAGAAGACATTTCCCGTAAAAATTGTTATCTTTGAAGGTTTTTTTATGGGATTGACAGGTTCAATAATCGGAATTATTGTTGGTTTAATTTTTACTCCCCCAATCGTAAATGCTTTGTTTATACTGACTGGTTCTCCCTTCCAAAATTTTGATTATATTATCCAACCTCAAACTATTTTTCTTGCCTTTTTTATTGGATCAGCAACTTCCCTCGCGATTTCACTACTTCCAGCATTGAAGACTAGTAAATTGAATATTATAAAGTCAATTACACCCTTTCATTCAAAAGAAGAGGGTTGGGAAGTTAAAAAAGAAGGCAGCATGAATGTTAGAAATTTTTTAATTGGTATGGCCATAGCTACTATAGGTATGGTAGTTTTTATATTATTACCGAATATTTTAGTGACCGGCAATTTTATGAGTATTGCTGGGTTATTCATCGGATTATTGGGAGCAATATTAATAGGTTTAGTATTTAGTTCAATAGGAATTGTCCCTATAATCCAAACTGCAGTGCTGTTTGTGATCTCTCCTTTCATACGTAAATATTACAATATTATAAAGATATCACTTAAAAGAAATCGTAGAAGGAATACTAGCACAATAATAATGTTTGCTCTTAGCTTTTCATTTATATTTTTTATTACGAGTGTAACTGAGATGGAAACTCAAAATACAGCTTTGAACTTAAGATTCCAATATGGTTCCGATTTAGTAATTTTAAATCAAGGTCTTGATGCCACGGTTGATGCCGTTTCCTTAGAAATGGCAAATGAATTAACTTCTTTGACGGGGGTTGATGATTTAGCAATAACATTATATAATATGTTTGATATTACATCCATTTTATCAATAGCTTACAGTTTCGGAGAAGAGGGAGGATTTGATGAAGAGTCAATTAATGAGGCTTTCCTAAATATGTTTGAATTTTATACTCAACAAAGATTATCAAAATATCAAGTAATAGCCTCGGATATTGCTCGTCATGATGAATTAGAAATCGGGTTTATCGGAATAGAAGAAAATTATTATAATATCATGGATAAAGAGCTTTTCATTTGGAATAGTCCTTCGAGTGGATTCAATTATTCATTTGGTCAATTATTTAACCATAATGATACCTGTATAATTGCTACGTCCTTAGCTTCCAGATTAGGAATCGAAGACATTGGAGAGAAGATTCTTCTTACATTTTATAATCCAGAAAATGATGATGATAAGGGAACTCCACTTCTCTTAGAAGTCGTAGGAATATCAGGCGGTATGCCAGGCTTTTTTAACTTTCGTAGTTCCGAAATAAGCGCTCAAGGTGGAGGTATAATGGTTTCTTTAGATAATTATATGAACTTGATGAATGTTTCAAATGCTGGAGAAGAAAGCATGATTATTGACAAGATTTTTATTAATTTGCTGGATAGTTCGGAAGAGAATATAGAAGAAATAAAAGAAGAAATTAATACATTTTATTCAGATAAAGATTATTTGCTGGATGATGCGATATCTAAGATTACTTTCATGAATGAGATGTTTGAGAGACAAAGTACCATGCTAGAAGTTATTACCTGGTTTGCTATCGCGATTGCGGTTTTTGGGTTAGTAAGTACGATGTATGCGATTATGCTTGAGCGAAAATTTGAGATTGGTATTTTAAGATCCCTTGGAATGAAAACAAGAAATGTAAGAAATCTATTTTTAATCGAGAGTATATTAATTCTATTATCTTCAGGAACCATGGGAACCATTATCGGTACTTATAGTGCATATCTGATGGAAACAAATATTGGGCTTTTTACTGAATTGCCTATAGTATTTTCAATCCCTATAGATGCCTTATTACGAGTATTTATAATTTCTATAGTGATCGGATTTGTAGGTATGTATTTAATATTGATAAAGTTGAGTAAACAGACCATTATGGATATTTTTAGACAAACATTTTAATTCTCTTCTAGAAATTTCAACATTTGATTCCACGCTTTTGCTCGATGCGAGATTTGATTTTTCTCAAATGTTGCTAGCTCAGCAAATGTTTTATAAGGAAGTTCATTTGGGACAAAAATCGGGTCAAATCCAAATCCATAATCTCCCTTTTTTGTAGGTGATATAACCCCCTCAACCCTTCCTTCAAAAACAAGTATTTTGTCTAGTGATTTATGATATAGTGCGATAACAGTTTCAAAATGGGCTTTTGTTGAATCGAAATCATTTATAAGGCGGAGAATTCCTTCATTTCCAATAGTATGGAGCACATACTTTGAATAAACTCCTGGAAATCCATTGAGAGGAACATCTACGAAGAACCCTGCATCTTCGATAAAATAAGAACTCCTAATATTTTTTTGTATACTTTGGAGTTTATAAATTGCTACTTCTTTTAGCGTATCGGCTTGGATTTCGACCGTTGGAAGATCATTTTGCTTTAATTGATAGCTAACTTTTGCGGTTTCAAATAAGTTAGCAATTTCTAAATATTTATGCTTATTTCCTGTAATAAAATAAATTAATTCTCTATCATTACTCATAATTGTAATAGTATCGGAATCATTATTTAAATTTCGAACAGTCAATTTTTAGATGTAAGAATGGAGCAATGTTAGAATAGTAGAAATTAAATTCCAAAATTTTATTTTAAATGGTTCTTTACTAATTGTATTATTATTATTTCCAAAGTGAAATTTTTAAGATAGAAGGAAGTTAACTATGGCTCGAATGCATAGCAGAAAACGAGGGAAATCGGGTTCAACAAGACCTGCCCGGTTAGAAAAACCAGTATGGGTTGAACTTTCTGCGGACGAAGTTGAGAACGAAGTGGTTAAATTAGCTAGAAAAGGTCATTCTAAGTCTAAAATTGGAATTATGCTACGTGATTCCTATGGGGTACCTTTAGTAAAAGTAGTAACGGGAAAGTCAATAAGCCAAATTCTAGAAGAAAACGAAATTGAAGCCCCCCTACCTGAGGATTTAACCAATTTAGTCAAAAAAGCATTAGCTTTAAGAGAACATCTAGAATCTAATCACAAAGACCTTGAATCGAAAAAAGGCTTAGGACGAACTGAATCAAAGATTTATCGTTTAATCAAATATTACAAAAAAAAAAAAGTTCTTGCTCCTGATTTTAAATACGATCCAGAAAAAATTAGGACCATTGTTGCGAGGTAATTTTTTATGAGTCAGAAAGCAAGAAAAAGAAAAGCGAAAATTAAGAGAGTTTCTTTTAAAGATAAAGATTGGTATACTATCATTGCGCCAAAAAGTTTTAATTTTAAGCCAATTGGAGAAATTTTAGGTGTCGAAGGTAATATAAATGGAAGAACCATAGAAAATCTATTGTTTGATTTTACTGATGATTATTCGGATATTAGCCTTAAATTAAAATTTAAAGTAATGGAAGTTAATCCAGAAACAAAAACTTGTAAAAGTATCTTTATGGGACATCAATATACTAATGATTACATTCGATCCTTAATCAGTAGAGGCAGTTCCAAAATCCAATCGATTATTAATCTTACCACTAAAGATAATTATACCTTTAGACTCACTGTGGTCTGTACTACAATTAGGAGAGCTCGAAGTTCACAGCAAATTTTAATCAGAAAAATTATGCGGGAAATCCTCAAAGAATTTGCGAGATCTCTTAATCATGAAAAATTCATCACAGGAATGATTTTTGCTGAATTTCAAAATCAAATTCTTCGGGTAGCAAAAACAATCTATCCACTCTCTAGTTCAACTATTATAAAAAGCAAATTAGTACAAATCCCTGAAGGTGGAGAAGACAAGGAATATGTCCCAAAAGATACTGATTTTGAGATAGTTGAAATTGATGTAGAACGAAGTAGAAAAAGTGAAATTAAAAGAACCGAAAGAATTAATGTTAAGAAACTTGGGCGAACTAGACCCCCATCTAAGCAAGAAGAAACTGAAATTGATGAATCTGATGAAGAAGAATCAGATACCGATGAGTAAGGCCATTCTTTATCACTACTTACTTTTTGAAAATTCCTATTTTTTTTAGAGTATTGGAGAATTATGTATATAGATTTTTTACCCAACATTCATTCTCTATCATAATCATTATTCTTATAGTGAATTGAATGTCCAATAAAGAAGGAAATCGTGATAATCCTTACTCTTTTGATGATTATCTCCTCGTTAGAAATAATTTTGATTATTATTCCGATGATAGTTTTTTACAGGCTTTAGTAAAACATTATCTACCCGAAGAAGAATACGAAAAAGCTGATAGAGATCTACATGCACTTTCCAAATATGTATCTTTTAAATGGAGAGATCTCGCGAACCAAGCAAATGAACTTGATAACCGCATGAAAGTGACCAAATTAAAACACTATGATGCTTTTAATCACCGGATTGATAGGATTGAGCGATGTTTGGAAACGGAAACCTTAGAGCGGGAAATTTTTAGTTTAGGACTATTTGATCCCAGTAGGAATACCCCTTGGAGCAGATTTATAAAATTATTCTTATTATATGAAAATGGAGAAGCGGGATGTATGTGTCCTATGGCATGTACTCATGGTTTAATTTGGTTATTACAAAAATATGAATCAGAACTATCTGATCCCGTGAAAAACATTCTAGAATACTTAAGAGAAGGCATAAAAGGAGATTATGCTAAAGGAGCTCAATATGTTAGTGAAATTCAAGGGGGCAGTGATGTTCCGGCTAACCTTGTTGAAGCTGTTTTTGAAGAAGCAAAAGGAGATGATGGATATTCCCATTGCTGGCGTATTTATGGAAAAAAGTTTTTTTGTTCGGCAGTTCATACAGATTACGCTTTAGTAACTGCCAAACCTAAAAATTTTCCCTCCTCCACTAAAATAGCAGCTTTTGTCATTCCATCTTGGCTCGCAGGAAATAAGAAGAAAGAAATCCGCAATTCTTATACCATTGATCGACTCAAACCCAAACTAGGGACTGCAGAATTGCCAACAGCAGAAGTAACCTATAATGGAGCAATAGCTTATCCGGTTGGTCCTTTAGAAAAAGGATTGGCAGATGTTGTAGGAATTGTCTTATCATTATCTCGATTGCATGTTGCATTTGGTATGGCTGCTGGAGCGCTTAGAGTGGCTCGAGAAGCAATTTTTTATGCCCAATTCCGAGAAGCTTTTGGAGTTCCCGTTTCACTTTTTCCTTTGATGATCAATCAAATCAATCAATTAAATCATTATGCGATGCGAACTGCAGCGGGATCGTTTAAAGTGTATTCCGAATATATCCATTTTGAAGAACAATTAATTAGCGGAATAAGGGATATGGAAAAAATCGATAATGTAGAAGAAAGGAAAAGGCGGTTTAGGTTACGTGAATTAATCATGCTTCAAAAAATCGTGGTAGCCGATGAGGCTCCCAAAATGATCCGATTAGCCATTTCTTTTTTCGGAGGCCACGGAGTAATGGAAGATTTTTTATCACTTCCTCGTTTGCATCGAGATGCGATGATTATGGAACTCTGGGAGGGTCCTCGTAGTGTGCTACTTACTCAAATCCATAGAGACTTTCAGCGAGTTGCAGATTGGTATTCCTCCGAAGAATTTATCCAAGATTTGCTTGAAGGAGCGAATAATGATAAAATAAAGGAATATGTTCTTGAATTTAAAAGAATAATGGATACAGAAAGTCTATTGAAAAACGATTCTGAAACATTGATTATTTGTAGAGAATGGGAAAGCTTCTCTAATAAATTATTTATCGCCTATCAAGAACAGGCACTTGCAGAATTAGACGTCGCTTTTGAGCCACTGAAGTTTTCGAGATGTTTACGTCAATTTAAAAAAAGGTAACCTCAATTATTCACGAAATGTGAACTTATTTGGTTTATAAACAACATTTCCTTCTAAATTTTGATATGCAAGAGTATTAGGAGGAATATCGTTATTTATTAGTGTTTGAGCTCCTATGATCGAGTTCTCGTAAATGATTTTACCACACATTATACTAGCATTAATCCCAGTTTGAGAATAAGGTCCAATAATGCAACCTAATTTTCTTCGTTTGGAATCGATATTATTGCCTTTTATATTCATTTTCACCGATTTATTATCAAATCTTAAATTCGAAGTTTTAGTACCAGCTCCTAAATTAACATGTTCACAAATGATAGAATCTCCGATATAATTAAAATGAGGAATAGCGGAATAAGAAAAAATAATAGAATTTTTAATTTCGGACATACCTATGTGACAAGAATTCCCAATTGAGCAATAAGGTCGTATATACGCATTAGGACCGATTTTACAATTCTCTCCAATAGATACGGGGCCTTGAATATATGTACCCGATTTTACTATGGTATTTTTTCCTATGGATACTATTCCATCAATTTTTACGTTATCCTCTATTATTCCATTAGCTTCAACCTTTAGCTTATCAAGTAAATATTTATTTGCATCGAGGAGTTGCCATGGTAATCCTATATCGCTCCAAAAATTATTTTGTATATCGTAACCAAAAATTTTACCCTTGAGATCGCTTATTAAGATTTGCATAGAATCCGTAAATTCATATTCATTACGGACCGATTTTTGAGTCTTGTCTATTGCGTGAAATATCTGTGATGTAAAGATATAAATTCCAGCATTTGCTAAGTTTCCTAAATCCTCTTCGGGGGAAGGTTTTTCCGTAATCTTGAACACATATTGGTTTTTATCTAAAGAAATAATTCCATATTCATTTGGATTTGGTACTTGAATTAAAGAAATTAACCCTTGTACTTGTTGTTGTTTGAATGTATTAATAATTTCAATAAAAAGCGAATCATCTACTAAAATATCTCCATAAAGAAGAAGAAAAGTATCTTGCCCAACAAAATCTTTAGCAAAACCAGTTGCATGCGCAGTGCCCAAAAATTGATCTTGAGTGATATAGTCTATCGTGAGATTATATCTACTACCGTTTCCAAAATAATTTCTAATATATTCTTCCTTATAACCAACAATGAGTAAAATTTTTTTTATTCCCGCTGACTTTAAGCTCAAGATTGTGTGTTCCAATAATGGTTTTCCCCCAACATGAATCATCGGTTTGGGTCGAGTAGAAGTAATAGGTCTTAACCGTTTACCTTCTCCCGCTGCTAGGATTACAGCTTTCATAATTAACTAATAAAAAGCATCCTATTAGAAATTATTGATCAAAGTGGTTAATAATTTCATCTAAATAGGTCTTTAATGAGCGAAAAGGTTTTAAATCTCCCGAAAATTCATGATGGAGAATTTGATCTTGGGAGATTTTTTGCTCTAGTTCGATAAATATTTCCTTAATTTTGTTAAAATCTCCCGCTGCAAAAAAGTCCAAAGAATAACCATTTATATGTCCATAGAGAATGAGTTTTTTGCATCCATTATCGTCTAAATCATTAAAATGGATTTCTTTAATATTCGTTTTAGCCCGAATTTGAGTATTCATCGCAATAGTTGCTAGTTTTGCTGAAAGATTAGAGCTAAATAATTCAATATTTTCATTATTAATAACGCGAGAAAGGTTTTTTAGCAGACTCTTATCATAGAGTTGTGAAATAATTGGGAGCCCTTGGGAAGATATCCCACAATAAATAATTTTATTCTCAGTATCTTTGCATTTATAAGTTATGGCCTCATCTTCAATGGGATCCCGATATTTATCCCATAAATAACCGGTGATTAGCTTAATAATTACTTTAAATTCAGATTTTTTTGCTGCTTTCTGTATTTTTTCTCCCGATTCATAATTTGCTTTAACCTTATCAACATATTCAACTAACATTTTATTTGCCTCTTCAGAATCGGATAGAAAGTCACCAGTAATGCAGAAAAATAAATGATTTCCTTCAGGAGTAAGATCATGGTGAATAATCATGCGTTCCTTTCCAGAATCTCCTTCAAAATAGATATTAGATAAACGCCAAGTATTTTTTGGATTAATACTTGTAATTAATTTTTGGACAAATAGGACTATCTCAAAAAAATTGTACTTCTTATTATTTGAAACGTATATAATATCCTCATTTACGATGATAGCGAATCCAGTAATCATAAGAAACTTCGTTTTCGTTTTAACTAAACAAAGTAATGGTATTACTCTAAAAATTTAAAATTATGCAATTTTTTAAATTTTTATTATTATAATCACAAAATTAAATTTAATTTCTGCTTTTATATAATAGTCGAAATAAGTTCGAGAAAAACGGTCTTTTTTAATAATCATGAATTTTTTTTTAGCTCGGAGGATAAGATGTAAAGCCTTCCCAAAAATCCGTAAAACTAAAGAGATTTTTAAAGAATAAAGACAAATATTTTATATAATGATTTTCACTTAATGCTAAATGGATTTAATACCACAATAGAGTCACAACTGCGAGAGAATATATGAAAGTAATAAAGTTATTAGAAAAAAAAAAGATTTTCCGCGCAGCAGAGATGTTATTCAACGCGAAGGATGCCATTGTATTAACTGGTGCGGGAGTATCAACCGAATCGGGAATACCTGATTTTAGAGGAGATGGAGGTATTTGGGAAAAGTATAAGCCTGAAATCTATGGAAACATACAATCCTTTATAAAAAACCCCGCAAAATTCTGGGAGTTAGCCGAAAAGGTAGCACCAACCTTATTTAAAGCTAAACCTAATGCAGGTCACATAGCACTAGCAGAATTAGAGAAAATGGATATAATTAAAGCGATTATCACCCAAAACATTGATGAATTGCATCAAAAAGCTGGTGCAGTTATAGTGTACGAGGTCCACGGCAATATCAATCGTTTTACTTGTTTAGGATGCAAAGCCTCTTATACGAAGGAGCAAGTGTTAAAAAAATTAAAAAAAGAAAAAAATTATCCTCCGCTGTGTGATGTCTGCACTGCCCCATTAAAACCTTCCGTAACCCTTTTTGGAGAGGCTCTCCCTACTTTCGAAATATATCAATCTCAAGCGCTATCTCAAAAGGCAGATGTAATGTTAATAGCGGGATCTTCTTTAGAAGTTGTCCCTGTTTCGAACTTGCCGTTATATACCTTAAGAGAGGGGGGAAAGCTAATTATTGTTAATGATCAGCCAACTTATTTAGACGAAAAAGCAGAAGTTGTTATTCATCACAAGACAGGGACTGTTCTACCATTGATTGTAGAAGAGATCAAAAAACTTAAAGCAAGAAAAGATTCAAAGAACTAGTATATACCTTTTATAGCAAATACTTATTTATATTTATGATAGATGAAGGTTTAATTGTTAAAGATTGGAGATATGTTGATCTAACGTTTGGTTTAATATACCCTAATTCCTATAAATTAGCGAATTCTTCTTACACTATACGCCTTCTTTATTACATGATAAACGCTTACGATAGGTTTCTTTGTGAAAGAATATTTCTTCCTGAAAAAGTAAAATATCCAGCATCTAATGATCACTCCTCGATAAACCTCATTCGGAGCTTAGAAAACAAAATATTGCCCACAGAATTTGATATATTAGGCTTTTCTGTGCATTATGAAAATGATTTAAAAAATATTCTTTGGATTTTGGATAAGGCTAAAATACCACTCTATCGAAAAGAGAGGGAAAGACTACAAGAAAAAGAGGGTTTAATTTATCCTTTATTAATAGCTGGCGGTTCAGTCATAACTTCTAATCCATTACCATTAAGTAAAATTTTTGATGTATTTTTCATAGGAGATTCAGAACAAACCTTAATACCCTTTTTAGATAAATTTTCTGACTTTAAATTAAGAAATCGCAATAGAGATAAGTTATTTAATAATATAATTAACATAGAAAATATCTATATTCCTGAACTAAATAATCATCCAAAGAGAGGAGTATTAAAAAATCTTGACGATTCGCCAAATCCTATAATTCAAACGATTTCTCAAAGTCAAAAGGAAGACACGATATTTGAAAGAAATTTTTTTGTTGAAGTAAATCGAGGCTGTCCCTACCAATGTAAATTTTGTATATCCTCTTTTCATAATAGTCCTTTTAGGAATAAGAGTTATATTAATATTACCCATTTAATTGATGAAGGAATACAAAGAACCCATTTCGAGAAAATAAGTCTAATCGGTTCATGTGTCTCATCCCATCCAAAGTTTAAAGATATATGCGAACATGTCATAATGAAAGGAAAGAAATTAAGCATACCTTCAATAAGACTAGACCATATAACAGAGGAATTAATTTATCTCTTTGAAAGAGCCAATATGAATTCAATAACTATTGCTCCTGAAACTGGTTCCGAATCATTAAGGTTTAATCTAGGGAAAAAAATTACAAATCAAAAAATTTTGGAAGTAGCGACAAAGATTTTTGAATCATCTCTCCGATACATTAAATTTTACTTCCTGTTAGGCTTACCCTCTGAATCAGAAGTTGATATACAAGCTATTATTAATTTATTGAAAGAATTAGATGAAATTGGGTTTGAAAGAGGGGCCTTAAAGGTAAACATTAACCCGTTTATTCCCAAATTAAACACTCCTTATGGTAATTTTGTGATTAACTACTTAAATGATAATTTTGAGCTACTAATTTCGCGATTTCAAAGATTGACCAAGGAATTAAAGAAAATAAGGGCAGTGAAGTTGAAAACCCCCCCACCTAAGGAACTATTAAAAAGTGCAAAATTGCAAACTCTCTTTTCTTTAGGAGATACCACAATCTCAAAAATTATTATTGAATATTATCAGAATGGAGCCAAATATACTGACTTTCAGATAGCGGAAAAATCTCTGGAGTTTTCATCAGATAATTATTTAGGAAAAATTCAAGAAGGTTATATACCATGGAAGATTTAAAAAAAGAAAAAATTATTCTATTTTTTCAAACGCTTTTTGAGTAGCTCCGCATACCGGACATTTATCAGGGGCATCGCCTTCATGAGTATATCCGCACACAGAACATATATAGATGTCGGTCTCTTCAACATCTTCTCCCTTTTCTGCCGAATCCAATGCTTTTTCATAAAGTTTATGGTGTATTTTTTCTACTTCATTGGCATATTTAAAAGATCTTTCAGCACGCGAATTTCCTTCTGTCTTAGCAATCTCAATAAATTCAGGATACATTTCCGTGAATTCGTGAAATTCTCCTCCAATAGCCTCCTTTAAATTTTCTTCAGTAGACTTTATACCATCTAAGGAACGTAGATGATTGTGAGCGTGTACTGTTTCAGCAGCAGCAGCGGCTCGAAATAGATGTGCTATCCCAGGAAATCCGTCTCTTTCAGCTTTTTTAGAGAATGCTAAATATTTTCTATTGGCTTGCGATTCGCCAGCAAAAGCCGTCATCAAATTTTCTTCAGTTTTGGTCATAATTAATACTTCTCAGTTATTATTATTTAGAGATTAGCAAGAATCGCATATTAATATGGCTATTATAATTCATAAAAAACTCGCAGATATATAATAACTCCTGAAAGATTGCGAAAACAAGAAGTTAGGTGGGAACTGATAATTATTAATTCAAAATTGTACAGATTTTTGACACAATTTTTTGCAAATAAAATTCCGCTACCCCAAATTTGGTCCTAGCATGAAAAATTAATATGATAAAGTATAAATCATTTATATATTCAGATAATATCAATTCATTATCTCGGGAAGTATAGAAAAGTTTTAAAATTGAATTATTACAGATTTTAACCCGAAAGTCAACTTGTCTTAGGAATTTTTTTAGCTCTATATCTCTTAATGAAGAATAAATTACATTACCTCTGTCTGTTAAAAGAATGCATCCATGAATTTCATCATTTTGTTGTAATTCTTCAAAATATTCAATTACCGCCTCTTCTTTTTTTAGGTCAAAATCTTTACTTAGAGTATCGCGTATAACATCTTCCACCACGAAGTTCAGGTTCTCATCGTAAATATATTCAATATCTGTTTTAACATTATTTTTTTTAATATAGGTTAAAAAAATCGTATGAATTTTCGCAATAATTTCTTCTAATAAAGCAAGGTTTTCAAAAGTAGCGCATAATATACAATAAAAAAGGTTACCCTTTTCAAAAACTACGAGTTTAATCCCACCCCCCATTTCGACCGTTTTAATTTTATCTCCAATCAATTCCTTGGTAAATGACATAAGTGCTGTAAAATAAGACGATATAAGCTGTTCTTGTTCAATTGTATAGATTTGAGAGAAATTAAGTCCGTAAATACAAATCCCCGCTCGATTGAAAATAAAAAGATTATGAATTTTCACTCCACTAAAACCACGTTTTATCTTGAGTAATTGTGAAGATTTTTCGGGAATACTCATATTACCTTTTTAATAGGGAACTATAAAAAGCACGTTCTTTTCAAATAAAAGATTACAAATCTTAGAGTTCAACACTTTTTACTCCCTCAAAACATAATTTACATGGAAGTATTGTAAAATTATTTTTCAGATATTTTTGCCGTAGCTCATATTCGTTTTCTATTGATGAAAGAATGGTTATTGATCCTCCTCCACCCGCACCATTACACTTAAATCCTAAAGCGCTACTTTCAAATGCGATTGACTCTGCTTTTTCAATCAATTGGTTTGTCATGAGGGGATGGAGCTCTTTCTGAGCATTCCAATTTTCGTTCATAATTTTCCCTATCGCTTCAGTATTCGAATTTATCACAGTTCTCATTTTTTTAGCGCAATTTTTCATTATTTCAAGAGATTTGAGGGTTTTAGGATCACCTTTCTTAAAATTTTTAATAACAGCTTTATGCATCTCATTTGAGCTTCTTGGACCAATGAAGAGTAAAATTATTTGCTTTTCTAATTCTAAAATCTTATTTTCAGTGATTTGTATATTTTCGATATCAACTGAAGGATAATTTATATTCATAAAATTTACTCCTCCAAAAGCAGCAGCATATTGATCTTGGACTCCGCTTTCCAATTTAAGCTCTTTAGTCTCAAGAGTATGGGCTAGTTTTGCTATTTCTCCAGAAGAAAAGTCTACTTCTGCAATTTTAGCTAATGCCCCGATTAATGCAACCGCTAAACTCGCGCTGGTACCCATGCCACTTCCTGGAGGAGCTTCTGTTTTAATATGGATATCTAATCCTTTACTTATTTCTAAAATTTTTATTCCTGCCTTAATTAAATCCAAATTGCCATTATATTCGATGGAATTATAATCAGGTATAATGGTTTGAATTCCTAAATTATCAGAAATAATCCTTATTTCTTGAGATTTGTTTTCGATTAGGTAAATATAACTAAAAAGATCAACAGAAAAATTTAATACCGCACCTTTTTGATAGAACCAAGTATCCGTCCATCCTCCAATATCACAAATTCTTACAGGGGCACGAGACAAAATTTTTTTTGGCATTAATTAAGCAAAAGATAAGGTATTTTAAAAAATTGATTTAATACCCTTCAAGTTCATCAATTTCAAGAGGCAATCAAAAACACCCTTAGCTGATTCTAATAAGCCAAATATACAAATGAGGTTCTATAAACGAGAAGTAGATTCGATATACTCTCAAATTTTCGAATATGTCACGTATAAAGTTCAGAATTTTATTTTTTAATAGCTATCATATATTGTGATTAGACCGACAATATTAACCTTCTATGATGATTTTTCAACTAACTTTAAATAGGAGCATGAAGAATTATATTTTAAATACAAATTTATTTTTAAACCATATTTAAAACAATTTTTGGAGGAATATAAAAATGGCTAAAAAAGCAGCTGTGGATGCCCTTTTTGTAAAAAGCAAAGTACGAGAATATATCAAGTCAAAAGGATGTAATACAAGTGGCGATCTCATTGATGGAAATGCATTAAATGATGCTATCGTCAAAGTACTTGATAATGCTATAGGAAGGGCTAAAGCAAATGGAAGAAAAACAGTCCAGGAAAAGGATCTTTAAAGCATCCTTTCCCAAACCAACAAGAGAATAAGTCGATTTTTTTTTTCTAAGTTATTTTCCTTTATTTTTTTCCAAAACTATGTCATTAATAAATTAATAATTTCTTACGGTTCTTATACTTATATTATCAATTTAGTATTATTATCTTACACACACAACTTAGATATTTTAGAATAAAAAATTCGCCTAAATCGCCTTATCCTTTAAGCTACCCCTTATCTCTTGAATTTTTTATTCTTTCTTCTTCTTTTTTCAATTTTAAAAGCATTATTCCCTATCAATAATAAAGAATCCTGTTGATATCACGCTTTTTAATGCTTGGAGATCCTCCTTCAATCGTATTACTCGATCCTTTGGACCCGATACGGCTATAATTTCTAAACATTTTTCGAACTCCAGATGTACATGCATTGTAGAGATAATTATATCAACAAAATGATGTTGAATATCCATTTTTAAAAGTTCATCAGTTTGCAGCACATTTGCATATATTGGTCGAGAACTAAAGTCATGTTCATGATGATGATTGGCATTATGATTTACTTCATGTGAATGGATGTGGTCAGTCTGGTCCGTATCAGGTTTGACATGTTTATGAGCAATAATTAGAGATATACAACCTACAACATTATCTGAACCCGCAGGGATAGTTTCTTCACTAACTAAATATGAATAAATCGCTTTTCGAATGAAATCTGAACGTGAGACTCCTAAATTATTTCTGAACTTTTCTATTTGTTCATATAAGTCGGGAGGGAGCGAAACAGTAAAACGCTTATATTCTTCTTCCATTTTAAAGGATATTTCGTTAATTATTTACGCATTAAAATTGCTATTGGAACACTAGCTTCTCGCCATTGAGCAATTTTCCCAGAATATTCTAAATCTAATTTGATTCTCCCATGGTCACCTATAATAATCATCAAAGACTTATCGCGTAATTGTTTATAATTACTCAAGATCCATTTATCTGTACGTAGAATCAATTTTTCAATTAGATCTTCGGGTGTTCTTTGCTTTAACGCTTGTTGTTGTTTATGAAGATTTTCAAAATCTAAGTAATGCATCACTGAAAGATCAAAGTTATTAATTGTTTTAGCAGATTCGACCCAGGTACTCATATCGGTATCTTTAGAAACAGAATACGTTCCCGCACTATATCGATCCAGATCTTTTTTGCGAGCGACGAAGCATGTTTTTTTACCATGCTCATTTAAATATCGAAGCAGATGAAAGCCGTTTGGATCAGCTTCAAAGCCACCATACATAATCTGATGAAAAACGCCCAGAGTGTAAGGATTTCGCGTTGACAAAAGTAGCATTGATTCAGAATTAGTAATCATGAATTGTGGTTTATGATATGTTATTTCAAACAAACCGAAATTGTCAATCATATTGATACTTATACGTTCAATACCATTATATTGCTCCACAATTTCTTGTACGGATTCTGGAATAATATTTACTGGAGGAGGTATTCCAAGTAATTGCAGTATTGTTGCTGGCAGCTGATTCAAATAACATTTTAGAGTTTGAAGTTCACTCATGATTTTAGCCGAAAAACTAGTTATTTTAAAATATATTACAATATCTTAATACTTATATTATTATCATTAAGTTATTAAAATTTAATATTATTTTTGATATTTGTATATTTAAGTCAATAAGAGTATATCTGATGAAAATTTTATTTCTTGATTGCCTAAATTCGGGAATTTCGGGAGATATGTTTCTGGCTTCATTATTGGAACTGGTAGAAGATCCCAATGAGATAATAGAGTTATTAGTTAATTTAAAGAAGTATTTGGATGGTGTTTCAGAACTTGAAATTGAATTACTTAAGGTTGATAAAGTAGGAATTCAAGTAAATCAGTTAATGATAAAGATTCAGGAAAATAAGCATCATCGTACGCCAAAGGTCCTTCAATCAGCATTAGAGAATGCATTGAAAGATGGAAATTATTCTTCACCAGCAAAAGCTTATGCGCATAAAGTTTTAAATTCTCTTTTTCAAGCTGAAGCTCATGTTCACGGAAAATTAATTGAGAAGATTCACTTGCATGAATTAAGTTCTGTTGATACTTTAATTGATCTCTTAGGAGTTACTAAAGCCTTAGAAATGATAGGATATTTCAGCGATGATTTCCAGATATATTGTAGTCGATTGCCCGTAGGTGGAGGAACAGTGGAAACTGCCCATGGTACTCTCGCAGTCCCTGCACCTGCAACGGTAAAGATTTTGGAGAATTCTGAAATCGTCATCCAAAGCGGTCCAGTTGAGGGCGAATTAGTAACTCCTACAGGAGCGGCTCTATTGGTTAATTTAAACCCAATATATATAGATTTTTTCGAACGATTAAAACTTAAAAAGGTGGGATATGGAACAGGGCAAAAAATATTTCATAATTTTTCTAATATTCTACGCATATTTTTCGGAGAACTCGAAAAAGAACCTTTCGCTACAGAAAGTGAATTTAAGAGTTATATGGAAGATGTTACTATTTTAGAAACCGATGTAGATGACGTTACAGGGGAGATTCTTGGGAATTTTATTCATAAAATGGAGAACTTCAATATCCTAGATATTCAAATTATCCCTAGTATCACCAAAAAAAACCGTCCCAGCTATGTTATTAAAATACTTTGCCATCCCGTAATGAGCAATAAAGTATTAGAAACTATCTTTACCGAATTAGGAACTTTGGGAGTAAGAATTAGCAAGACAAAAAGAGCCTGTATCGATAGGGAGGTAGAAACGGTAAAAATTGTTATTAATCAAGAAACATACGAAATTAATTACAAAATCTCATATTACTTCAAAAAGGATCGAAAGCAAATCGTTAATATAAAACCGGAATATGAGGATTTGAAAAAGATCAGTTCTAAAACGGGATTTTCAGTTAAAGAGTTATTATTAATGAGTGCTTCTGAAGTAGAAAAGCTTTATCGAAAAAAAAATCTAGTTTAAAAACCAGCTGAAAAAAGTTAATGAAAAAAAAAGAGATGAGAATTAATTAATTAATTCCGTTATTTTAGCTAAAATTTGTCAATATTAAATTTATGAAGAAAATACTCGTCTTCCACCATCTCTTTTGAAAATTTTTTAAGTTCAGAGATTTTCTTTTTAATATCTTTTTCTTTTCTTAATTTCCCTAATTCGTGATAAATTTCGGTAGCTTCATTAAAAGATTCAATGCATTTATCATAATTCCCCGAGATTTGCAAATCTTCAGCAAGAAATTCAAGTCCTTCAGCCACATCTATTTTTTTACCTAATTTCTTCTGAATTTTCAAAGCCTGATAGGAATACTTTAACCCTTCGGCATGCTCTCTAAATTTAGCATGTGTCCTCCCAAGAGCTCGAAGAACCATTGCTTCTTCACTCTTGAGGTTGTTTTCTTGGCAATGCTTTAATAAATTCTGTAGGAATTGGATCAATTCTGTTTTTCGCTTGGTCTGTGTACGGTCAATATTCTCGATTACTTTATTAAAACTTTCTAAGGTATTAAGAACATCTCCACTATCAAAAAACTCTTTAGATCTTTCAAAATTATCTGCTGTTGCGACCATCGGTCTCAACTACATTGTCCCAAATTTTTTTTTTTTTAATAGATTTTATATAGAAATAGTATCAATATAAATTATATTAATCTACATATTTATAGTTTTTTGTAGGTTTTTTCTTAATAAAAAGGGGGGGAAAACTTAATAATACTAACCTATGGCTTGATTGTAGAAATTACTAAAATAGGCGTTTGAACAAATAATTCTCTAAGTAAAATAAAAATAAAAAAAAAAGGAAAACAATTAGAAAATGCCTAATGGTCCGAGTAATGGACCAAAAATACAGAGCAATATTACTGAAATCCCATAGATGATGGCTACAATTTTAATCTTGTCTTTCCTTTTGGGCAGATCATACACATAAAACGCCCCAACAAAAAAGTGAAAGTATCCTATTAAAAAGATTAATACAGGATTGTACCAATGCCACCATACATATTCCCAGATAAGATAATTGCCCCAATTTAGCAAGATTTCTACGATAACACAAAAGATAGCAAATCCTGCTGCCATTGCCCATCGATTTGGTAAACCAAAGATTTTTTGATCTTTATCTTCAGGTAAAAACTTCGCAAAGACAATTCCCGCTATAGAAAACATAAAGGCAATTTCAATGTTCCATCCAATCAATATAATATATGCACTGGCGCCGGGAGTTGTCCAAAAGGCAGAATAACCACTAAAAGCAAACACTAACGCGTTCCATATTTCATTTATTAAATCTAATCCTAGTACTGTTAATCCGGCAAAGATTGTGCTCCAATTTTTTGTTTCCCGTGCCTTTTTTACCTCTACAGCATATATGTAAAGTACTATTGCTAATATTGGAATAACGTACCAACCAAAATCTTCATTTAATATTCGAAGTTTAGATAGCGCTTCTAAAGACGCTGGAGTGGGTGTCATTTTTTACACTTTTAATTAGTAAATGATTCTATAAATTAAGTTATAATGAGAAAAGATTCGATTCTAATCATATTTATAATTAATGACATTTCCAATTAATAACTTAAAATATATAAAAAGTCAATTTATTCTCGCACTATTTAGCGATTTTATTAGCAATTAATGCTGCTGAAGCACCTGCCCCAAATCCGTTATCAATATTTACTACTAATAATCCTGGAGAACATGATTGAAGCATAGTGGTAAGAGCACCAATTCCTTTTTCCCCTAAACCATAACCACTTGAAACAGGGACACCAATCACGGGTATATCTACTAATGCCGCCACCACACCTGGAAGTGTTCCTTCCATACCTGCACAAACGATAAACACTTGAACTCCTTTTGTTATCATAGCACTTAGTGGTTGAAAAATCCTGTGAATTCCTGCAATCCCAAGATCATAACTAGTTAACACTTGACAACCCATTGCCTGAGCAATAACATTTGCTTCTTCCGCAACTGGGATATCTGAACTTCCCGCAGTGATAATTCCAATTATTCCTCCTTTTTTCTCGAATTCATAGTCTACACTTTTAATGATTATTGTCTTAGCTTGAGGATTAATGTCCATCTCATATTCTGTATCCTTAAGATAAGCTTTCTCGATGAGCTGTAGCTGATCTTCTTTATAGCGAGAAACTATAGCAAATTTATTTCTTTTAAGAAATGTTTTAATAATTTCGATTATAGCTTGAGGGGCTTTATTTTCAGCAAATATAACTTCCACAATCCCAGTTCTAAGTTTTCTAAAGACATCTAATTTAGCTAAGTCTCCTACTTCTTCGATTAAATTGGCTTTTAATAATAATTCTGCTTCTTCGAGAGTACACTTTTTTTCCATTAATTTATTTAATACGTCCCGTATATTCTCCATTTTTTATCAATTTTTCATTTCTTCCAAGGTATAAATAATATTTCTTTACTATAATTTTTATGTGCTCTATAAGAAAAAAATATTAACTAATCTTAAATTACATGATCTTAATTCGATATCTAAAATAAATTAAATATATAAAATATAATAATTATCCAAAGTGATTAAAGAAATGAAAATTGACTATACATCCTATAAAGATGTTAAATTGAAAGGTAAAAAAGTATTGATCCGCGTAGACATCAATTCCAACATTGATACCGAAAAAATGGAAATTAGAGATTCTCCACGAATTCGAGCATTAGCAGTTGCTCTTAATGAGCATTTTAAAAAAAGTGCTGTGATCATTTTAGCCCATCAATCAAGACCAGGGGATGATGATTTTACAGACTTAGATATACATGCGAAAGAACTTGAAAAAGAACTTGGTCGACATGTGAAATTTGTTAAGGATATTTTTGGAGAATTAGCAGTAAAAGCAATAAAAGCATTAAAACCTGGAGAAGTGCTAATGCTTAATAATGTGCGAAAATTTGAGGGGGAAATGAAAAATTATAAAGATTTCTCTGAAGCCGAAAAAACCGAATTGGTCCAAACTCTTTATCCTTTAGTTGATTATGTTGTGGTGGATGCTTTTGGAGCAGCCCATCGTGCTCATGCTTCGATTGTGGGGTGGCCAAAAATGTTAGCCGGCCCCATAACTGATGAAGAATTGGCTAATCTAAAGAAAGTTTTAGAAGACCCAAAGAAACCCATGGCAATGTTGATAGGGGGAGCAAAAGCAATTGATAAATTTAAAGCAATGAAATATAATTTCGATGAGGATAAATTAGACTATGCTCTATGTTCGGGATTAACTGCTATATTAATTTTTGAAGCTATAGGAAAAAACATGGGAGAACCTAACCGTAAGATTATTTCAGATGACTTAGAACAAAATAAAGAGATGATATTAAATACATATCAAAAGTATAAAGATAAGATAATATTACCGGAGGATTTAATTATAGATGATAACGGAAATAGAAAAGTTATAGATGTGGATGAAGCTGGAACATTCAATACCACCACAGGTGATATTGGTCCTAAAACCATAAATAATTTTAAAGATGTATTGTTAAAATGCAGAACAATCATTGCAAATGGCCCTCCAGGTATATTTGAGAAGGAAGTCTTTAGAAAAGCTACTTATGATATGGTTGAAACAATGGTAAAAGCAACTCATGAAAAGAATGCTCTTACTATCATCGGAGGTGGGGAAATGGGAGCTGCAGCGTCAATGGCAGGATTAGCAGATCAAGTATCATTTATATCTACTGCGGGTGGAGCTATGCTTGAAATTCTTTCTGGAAAAGATTTGCCCATGATTAAAGCTTTGCGAGAGAAAAAACTTTAATTTTTTTTTCTACTTTTTTTTATCAAATTATTAAAATTGAAAAGATCAGTATTAGAAGATTTGTAATTAATAAGGAAATCTAATACTTCATTTTAATAAATCAATATTATATATGTCAAGGCCCGCGTTGTTACCAGTATCTTCTAAGATGACTTTATGATTTCTTTTGTCATAGAGATGCACCTTAATTCTCGAGTTTAATGTTTCAATAATGTCAAATGACATATCTCCTAACTTTGGTGCTCTAAGCTTAGTAAACTTTATGTTGGATTTATCAATCGTGATATCTGCAAAATACCTTCGATCTTCAATTAGTAATCTTATAATCTCTTCAGAAATTTCCAAAAACCGAACTCTCGCATTAGTATAGGTGGTAAACTTGTAAAAAGTGCCTTTATGCCAAATCACGCAGAAAAAACCCTTAATTTTGAGACCAAAAAGAGGAACAAGCGCTACAGATAATACCATTGAAAGTTCTGGTTCTGAGAAATGGTTAGTTTGAGCCCAAATATAACCTTCTGGGAAAGAACTTCCCCAATCCTTTTCTACGTAACCTTTTCCATTAGTAAAATCGATAATTATATCATTAATATCTAAAGAACCTGTAAGTGTATGATTCATACTTACTATTCCATGATAGGTTTCCAAAAGGGGTATATAATTAAGTATTCCCATAACATTTGGTTGAAGAAATGACCTTTGCCACAAAATAGGGTTAGAATATTTGATATTTCCCTTTATTTTCATGTCATCCCGATCAATGTCTAAGATGAATCCTTTAGTGGAGAAATAACATTTGTCTATCCTTATCGCAAACTCGGTATTTGATAAACTTTCGAATTTTTTTAATTGGTGTCTAATATAATGCATTCGTCCCGTTTGACCATTTAAGATCTGGATAAATGCTTGGGAGCTCTTGGATTTTCTATTTATAGCTATAGTTGGAATGAAAGTGTAGCTGTATTTTGTATTCTTATCGACTACTTTATTATACCAGCCTTCATAGTAATTATTTTTTTTTAAGTTTCCTTGAAACGCTTCTGGGTATCTACGATTTCTCATTAAAACACAAAAAGTTTTGCAGTTATAATTTATTTTCCTTATTTTTCATAAGTTTTCCTATCCTAAAGGGAAGATTGACAAAGTAGAGAAATCGATCAAACGCATAAAAATACTCATAAAATATTTATTTCTTAGTAAAATAAATTACTTATCATAAATTTGGATATTAATATTAGCAAATACTTTCAAAATTATGGGCCCGTGGTCTAGCCCGGTATGACGTCCGCTTGACGTGCGGAAAATTTCGTAAAGAAACCCGTAAGGTCGCGTGTTCAATTCACGCCGGGCCCACTATTTGAAATTCGTTTCAATATAATCTAAGAGATATAATATTATGCCAATTCGAGTTCGCTGGACAACAAAAGATTATTTTCCATTCGCTTTGATGCTTTTAGGAACATGTGGGATTTTCCAGTTATTGTTCATTTTCATTGCTCAATATCTTCTAAACGTAGGGAATTTTTATGTGGTAATTTTAATACCTACGGGAGTCGCAATCACATTATTCTTTGGCTCAATGATAATATTTGAATCCTATGCCCAGGTGGAAAGGAATCGAAAGTTGAAATCTCGTTTTCAAAAGTCTCAAAGCTACAGCTCTACTCTTGAGCGTTTTTTATATTTTCCCGTCGTGAGACCATTACTTATCATGTTTGCTGTTTTTGCTGGTTTATTTTTTGCTACCTACTTCTTCTGTGCCACCTTCTTAGATAAAGTTATAGCATTTTTGGTAGCAGAAACATTCGCTGCGGTAATTTGTTTGTTTATTGCAAATTTAATTGAAAAACGATATGGAAGAGTAAGAAGATATTAGGATGTCAATTAAAGTTATATACTTGAATAGTTATATCATAATCTAGATATTATAGTAATTTTAATATCTTAAGTGTGCATTAGCTGTTCATTAGTGGGAAAAATTATGGTCAAACTTGAAGTTCGTTGCCCAATTTGTTCAATGAGAGGAAATATAGAGGTTTCGGAGGAGGAAGTAAAAAGTAGCACCAGAGGACTATTTGCAGTTAATATTCCGGTGGAATTAATTTGTTCTCATTCCTTTATTGCATACGTTGATAAAAATCTGACTGTTCGAGACACATACACGGCTGATTTTCAAATTGAATTGCCTACTTTTGAATCAAAAGAAGAAGATGTGGATACCTTATTAACAGATTTAATTGACGTTAGTTTAATCAAATTGAACCTAACAGGATCCAATCTTGCTCATATATTTCATGCGATGATATATAAGAATAACATTTTAGTAATTTCAGACCAAGATTTTTTATTTGACAAAATGATTCAATTTTTTGATTATATCACACAAGATTCTTATGAGCTCAATATTCAATTTGTAAGCCAAAACAACTTCAAAGCAGATGACTTTAAAGATTTTGTAATTTTAAAGGGAAGCGAGATATTAAAAGACCCCCAAAAGTTATTTAATAAGAGGAAGTTGAATGTTGAAAAAACTATAG